>Ga0308161_1003064_pt1 | contig 16792 bp, 17 predicted proteins | sample PhyFR2_FD_201034 | JGI IMG/M metagenome (GOLD analysis project Ga0308161, IMG submission 201034) | Phyllosphere microbial communities from UC Gill Tract Community Farm, Albany, California, United States - DLSLF.R2 | ecosystem: Host-associated > Plants > Phyllosphere > Unclassified | place: USA...
CGGCCCGGCCGCGGCCGCGGCCGCCTCAGCGGATCAGAACCACTTCTCGGCGCGGTGGTCCGCCTGGATGCGACGGATCGTGTTCGAGCGGGAGCGCAGCACGAGCGAGTCCGTGTGGATGACGCCACGCGAGCGACGGACCCCGTCGACGAGGACGCCGTCGGTGACACCGGTCGCGACGAAGAACGTGTTGTCGCCCGTCACCAGGTCGTCCTGGTCGAGGACCTTGTCGAGGTCGTGGCCCGCGGCGAGTGCACGCTCGCGCTCCTCGTCGTCCTTCGGCTGGAGCTTGCCGAGGATCACGCCGCCGAGCGCCTTGATCGCGCACGCGGTGATGATGCCCTCGGGCGTGCCGCCGACGCCGACGCACATGTCGATCTTCGAGCCGGGCAGCGCCGCCGAGATGCCGCCGGCGACGTCGCCGTCGAGCAGCAGCCGGGTGCCCGCGCCGGTCGCACGGATCGCGCGGATGAGCTCGTCGTGACGGGGTCGGTCGAGGACGGCGATCTGCATGTCCTCGATGTCCTTGTGCTTCGCCTTGGCGAGCGCACGGATGTTCTCGCCGATCGGCTTCTCGAGGTCGAGGACACCACGGCCCTCGGGGCCCGCGGCGATCTTGTCCATGTAGAACACGGCCGACGGGTCGTACATCGAACCGCGGTCGGAGACGGCCATCACCGAGATGGCGTTCTGGCGGCCGGCAGCGGTCAGCGAGGTGCCGTCGATCGGGTCCACCGCGATGTCGCAGGACGGGCCGTGGCCGTTGCCGACGTGCTCGCCGTTGTAGAGCATCGGGGCGTTGTCCTTCTCGCCCTCACCGATGACGACGACGCCGTCGAAGTTGACGGTGCCGAGGAACTTGCGCATCGCGTCGACCGCGGCGCCGTCGGCGAGGTTCTTCTCGCCCCGACCCACCCACGGCTGTGCACGGATCGCGGCGGCCTCCGTCGCACGCACGAGCTCGAGCGCCAGGTTGCGGTCGGGCTGGAGGAACAGGGAGCCGGTCTCAGTCGTGGGAGTCACGACCAGAGCCTACCGACCGGTGGCCACCCGGGGCCGCGCAGGCGGCTGTCGTGAACGCATGTGCACGACCGCCGCAGGCGGTCTGCGGAACGGGCACCGCGCCTCCAGTCCGCCTGACTAGGCTCGGACGGGAACCACACGTCGAAGGAGATCGCAGTGCCCATCGCAACGCCTGATCAGTACGCCGAGATGCTCGAACGAGCGAAGGCCGGCAAGTTCGCCTACCCCGCGGTGAACGTGTCCTCCTCACAGACGATCAACGCGGTCCTCCAGGGCCTGCAGGAGGCCGGCTCGGACGGCATCATCCAGGTCACCACCGGTGGTGCCGACTACTTCGCCGGCCACACCGTGAAGAACCGCGCGGCGGGTGCCCTCGCGATGGCGCGCTTCGCCCACGAGGTCGCGAAGAACTACGACATCACGGTCGCCCTGCACACCGACCACTGCCCGAAGGACGCCCTCGACGGCTTCGTCCTCCCCCTCATCGCCGCGAGCGAGGAGGAGGTCCGCCAGGGCCGCAACCCGATCTTCCAGTCGCACATGTGGGACGGCTCGGCCGTGCCGCTCGACGAGAACATCGAGATCGCCCGGACGATGATCCAGAAGACCCGCAACATCAACGCCATCCTCGAGGTCGAGATCGGCGTCGTCGGCGGCGAGGAGGACGGCGTCCAGCACGAGGGCACGAACGACGCGCTCTACACGACCCCGAACGACGTCGAGAAGGTCGTCGACGCGCTCGGCCTCGGCGACCAGGGCCGCTGGATCGCCGCGCTCACCTTCGGCAACGTGCACGGCGTGTACAAGCCCGGCAACGTCAAGCTCCGTCCCGAGCTCCTCGGCGAGATCCAGGCTGCCGTCGCGCAGAAGCACGGCACCGGCGAGAACCCGCTCGACCTCGTCTTCCACGGCGGCTCCGGCTCGACCGACGACGAGATCCACGAGGCCGTCCGCAACGGCGTCATCAAGATGAACATCGACACGGACACGCAGTACGCGTTCACGCGGTCGATCGCCGACTCGATGTTCCGCAACTACGAGGGCGTCCTCAAGGTCGACGGCGAGGTCGGCAACAAGAAGCAGTACGACCCGCGCGCCTGGGGCAAGGTCGCCGAGACCGCCATGGCGGCGCGCGTCGGCGAGGCCGCGAAGGTCCTCGGCTCGGCCGGCCACACCAAGGGCTGATCCTCCGGACACCAGCCGGGAGGAACGGGGCGCGTCCGAAGGACGCGCCCCGTTCCGCGTCCGGTCACCCCCACGGCCCGTGCCACGATGGACGGGTGACCTCCGACGCCATCGCTTCCGCATTCGCCCAGTACGTCACCGAGTCCCCCACCGCGTTCCACGCGGCGGCGGTCGCCCGTGACCAGCTCGTCGCCGCGGGGTTCACCGAGCTGTCCGAGCTCGACGCCTGGCCCACCGAGCCCGGCGCCTACGTCGTCGTCCGCGACGGCGCGGTGATCGCCTGGCGCCTGCCGGGGTCCGCGACCGCGACGACGCCGTTCCGCATCCTCGGCGCGCACACCGACTCCCCCGGCTTCCGGATCAAGCCGAACCCGACCGTGCGGGTCGGCGGCTGGGAGCAGCTCAACGTCGAGGTCTACGGCGGCGCACTGCTGTCGACGTGGTTCGACCGCGACCTGCGCATCGCCGGCCGGGTCGTCGACGCCGACGGCTCGGTGCGGCTCGTGGCGACCGACGCCGTCGCCCGGATCCCGAACCTCGCGATCCACCTCGACCGCGGGGTGAACGACGGCAAGGAGATCGACCGGCAGCGGCACGTCCTGCCGGTCGTCGGCACGGACGGCACCGCGGGCGGCACCGACGTGCTCGGGTGGCTGCGCGGCCGGCTCGGCGAGACCGCCGTGTCGTGGGACCTGTTCCTCGCGGACACCCAGCCGCCGGCACGGATCGGCATCGGGCACGAGTTCCTCGCGTCGGGGCGCATGGACAACCTGACGAGCGTGCACGCCGGTCTGCGCGGGATCGTCGAGGCTCCGGCCGACGGCGACCACGTGCCGGTCTTCGCGGCGTTCGACCACGAGGAGATCGGCTCCTCGACGCCGTCCGGCGCGGGCGGACCGTTCCTCGAGGACGTGCTCGGCCGCGTGCAGGAGGGGCTCGGCGCGACCCGCTCCGAGGCCGCGCGGGCGTTCCGTGCCTCGTGGCTGCTGTCGAGCGATGCCGGTCACCTCGTGCACCCGAACCAGTCCGAGAAGCACGACCCGACGAACCGCCCCCGGCCCGGCGGTGGTCCGCTCCTGAAGATCAGCGCGAACCAGCGCTACATGACCGAGGCGAAGGGCGAGGCCGTGTGGGCCGCCGCGTGCGACACGGCCGGGGTGCCGTGGCAGCCGTTCGTCAACGTGAACACGATCCCGGGCGGCTCGACCATCGGCCCGATCGCGGCGACGCGGCTCGGCATCCCGACGATCGACATCGGCGTCGGCCTGCTGTCGATGCACTCGGTCCGCGAGCTCGTGCACGTCGACGACCTGGCGGCGTTGCACGGCGCGGTCGCCGCGTTCCTCGCCGGGTAGCGTTCGCGGCCGACCGGCTCGGCGTCGTCGAGCCGGTCGGGGTCAGCCGCCGGAGTGCTGCAGCACGGCCTGCAGGAAGCGGGGGTCCCGCAGCACCACGGCGATGCACGCCGCCACGCTGATCGCGGTCGCGACGACCCCGCCGAGCAAGGGCACCCAGAAGGTCCACCGGCGGGCCCGCAGGCGTCGCGCCGACCACCACGCGACCAGGGCGAACACGACCACGTTGCCGATCGCGCCGACGACGGCCGCCGTGGAGAGCGCCGCCGGGTCCGAGAAGGTCGTGTACTGCCGCTCGAAGGTCTCGCGGACCGAGGAGGCCACCTGCGAGACGGCGAGCGCCTGCACGGTCGAGAACAGTCCCGTCGCGAGCAGGCCGACCGTCACGACGAAGTCGAGCGGCGTCGCGCCGTAGCGGTTGCCCGCGCCCGGTGCGCCCTCACTCGCAGCGGCGCGTCCCTCGGGCCGAGCAGCGGTCCCCGCTCCGGGCCGCCGGGTCGAGGCGGAGGACCCGGTCGTCGGCGCACCTGCGGCCGAGGCACGCTCGCGCTCGTCGCGGCGCTCCTGCTCGACGAGGACCGGGTTCACCCAGCCCTCGGGCGCGTACTCGCCGTACCCGGGTGCCGGCGTGCCGTGCACCCGGCCGTCCGCGCGACCGGCGGCCGACGTGGCGGAGGCGGGGCGTGCCTCCCGGCCGAGGGCCGTCTCGTCGACGTGACCCGGCTCGCGTTCCGGAGCCGCCGACCACTCCCCGCCGCTCACCGGCGACGCCCGCCGAGCGAGCGCGTCGGGTTGCCCGACGCGTCCGTGCGGAGCTCCTTCGGGAGGGAGAACATGAGGTCCTCGTGCGCGGTGACGACCTCCTCGACGGCGCCGTAGCCGGCGTCCGCGAGCTGCTCGAGCACCTCGGTGACCAGCTCCTCGGGCACCGACGCGCCGCTCGTGACACCGACCGTGGCGACGCCGTCGAGCCACTCCTGACGGATCTCCTCGGCGTAGTCGACGCGGTGCGCGGCCCCGGCGCCGTACTCGAGGGCGACGTCGACGAGCCGGACGCTGTTCGAGGAGTTCGCGGACCCCACCACGATCACGAGGTCGGCGGCGGGCGCGACCTTCTTCACTGCGACCTGGCGGTTCTGCGTCGCGTAGCAGATGTCGTCCGAGGGCGGGTCCTCGATCGTGGGGAACCGCTGCCGCAGCCGGCGGACGGTCTCCATCGTCTCGTCGACGCTCAGGGTGGTCTGGGACAGCCAGACGAGGTTGTCGGGGTCCGGTACCTCGAGCGTGGCGACGTCCTCCGGCCCGTTGACCAGGATCGTCCGCTCGGGGGCGTGGCCCATCGTGCCCTCGACCTCCTCGTGTCCGGCGTGGCCGATGAGGACGATCGTGCGCTCGGCCTTCGCGAAGCGGGTGGCCTCGCGGTGGACCTTCGTGACGAGGGGGCACGTGGCGTCGATGGCGTGCAGGTCGCGCTCGGCGGCACCGGCGACGACGGCGGGTGAGACCCCGTGCGCGCTGAAGACGACGTGGGCGCCGCGCGGGACCTCGGTGACGTCGTCGACGAAGACGGCTCCGCGCTGCTCGAGCGTCGACACGACGTGCACGTTGTGGACGATCTGCTTGCGGACGTAGACGGGCTCGCCGTACTGCTCGAGGGCCTTCTCGACGGCCACCACCGCACGGTCGACGCCGGCGCAGTAGCCGCGGGGAGCGGCGAGCAGCACCTTCTTGGTGCCGGCGACGGGTTCGTCCCGCAGTCGACCGCGCGCTGCGTGCACCCGCGGCGGGGCGAGCGGGACCGTGCGGCCGTTGGTGATCGTCACGCCCTCGATGATAGGTGGCGGGCAGGGGCGCGGCCTGGGTGCCGTGGACCGCCCGCCGCCCGGTGTCGCCCGGATGCGGCGAGGGGCCCGCCGCCCGGTGTCGCCGGGATGCGGCAGCATTGGGGGCATGGCGATCGAACAGGGACCCCCGACGGCGGACGACCCGTGGCCCGTCGCACTGCTCGGGGCGAAGCTGCGCGACTGGATCGACCGGCTCGGGGTCGCCTGGGTCGAGGGCGAGATCACCCAGTGGAACGTCGCCGGCGGCAACGTCTACGGCAAGCTCAAGGACGTCGAGGTCGACGCCACGGTGTCCTTCTCCATCTGGTCGAGCGTGCGCTCCCGGGTGCCGGCGGACCTGAAGCAGGGGGCCCGGGTCGTCGCGGCGGTCAAGCCGAACTACTGGGTCAAGGGCGGCTCGCTGACCATGCAGGTCGTCGAGATGAAGCACGTCGGGCTCGGTGACCTGCTCGAACGGCTCGAACGCCTGCGTCGCACGCTGGCGGCCGAGGGGCTGTTCGACCCCGCCCGCAAGAAGCGTCTGCCGTTCCTGCCGCACCGCATCGGGCTCATCACCGGCAAGGACTCCGACGCCGAGAAGGACGTCAAGCGGAACGCGCAGCTCCGGTGGCCCCAGGTCGAGTTCCGCACGGTGCACACCGCGGTGCAGGGCGAGCGCGCGGTCGGCGAGGTCACGGCGGCGATCGTCGAGCTCGACGCCGACCCGACGGTCGACGTCATCATCGTCGCGCGCGGCGGCGGCGACTTCCAGAACCTGCTCGGCTTCAGCGACGAAGGGCTCGTGCGGGCCGCCGCCGCGGCGAGCACCCCGATCGTCTCGGCGATCGGCCACGAGGCCGACCGGCCGATCCTCGACGAGGTCGCCGACCTGCGGGCCTCGACGCCGACCGACGCCGCCAAGCGGGTCGTCCCCGACGTCGCCGAGGAACTGGCCAACGTCCGCCAGGCCCGCGCCCGGCTCGGCCTGCGGCTGTCGCACGTGCTCTCCGTCGAGGCCGACCGGATCGCCTCGCTGCGGTCCCGTCCGGCGCTCGCGTCGACCGCGTGGCTCGTCGACACCAGGGCCGAGGAGATCGCCCGCGACCTGTCCCGGGCCCGGGAGCTGCTCGACCGTCGGCTGGAGCGCTCGCACGCCGAGGTCGGCCACCTGACCGGCCGGCTGCGCGCGCTGTCGCCGCGGGACACCCTGCGCCGCGGGTACGCCATCGTGCAGACCGCGGACGGCGGGGTCGTCCGCGGCTCGGAGGACCTGCGGGGTGCGACGCCCGTGCACGTCACGCTCGGTGCCGGGACCGCGACGGGCACGCTCGAGCCCGACGGGCCGGGGCCGGACGGCGCCGGGGCCTGACCGGGGTCGGGGTGGACGCGGGGCCGGAAGGCTCCGCGACCAGACCCGAAGCGAGGCCGGACCTGGGCCGGGGCCCGCCGTCCGTCCTCCACAGGGGGTACCGCGCGGTACGGCACGTCGGAGGGTGCTCGGTAGGATCGAGGAGTGTCGACCCAGCAGGAACCCACGCCGTCCGACGTGCAGTCACTGAGCTACGAAGCGGCGCGCGACGAACTCGTGCGCGTCGTCGGCGAACTCGAGCAGGGCTCCGCGACGCTCGAGCGGTCGCTGGCCCTCTGGGAGCGCGGCGAGGCCCTCGCCGCCCGCTGCGAGGAGTGGCTCGTCGGCGCACGTGCCCGGCTCGACGCCGCCCGTGCCGCCGGCACTGACCAGGACGCCGACGGGGGTGCCCGGTGACCGACCCCGACGGCCGCCCGATCGTCGCCGAGCTCGGCCGCCCCGAGACCCCCGAGGAGACCTGGGCGCGCAAGGACGCCGCCCGCCGCTCCCGCCGCGAGCACCAGACGGCGTTCAACCTCGTCCTCGCGCTCATCGCGTCGCTCGGCATCGTGCTCTTCCTGGTCCTCGTCGTGGTCCGACCCGACCAGACCGTCGACCGCTCCGTCGACTACCAGCAGATCGCGTCGCAGGCGAAGGTCCCCGGGGTCGAGCTCGCGGCTCCCGACCTGCCGAAGGGCTTCTCGTCGAACCGCGCCGACTTCCAGGACGGCTCCTCCGACCAGGTGCGGGTCTGGACCGTCGGCCTCGTGACCCCGGACCGCCAGTACATCGGGCTGCAGCAGGGCATCGACGCGAACGCCTCGTGGGTGTCGAACCAGCTCGACCAGAGGCCGGCCACGGGTGTCCGCACCATCGCGGGCACGAAGTGGACCGTGTACGACCGCCGCGACGAGGGCAAGGACGCCGGGAACCACGCGTACTCGCTCGTCACCACCATCGACCGCAACACGATCGTGCTGAGCGGCACCGCCGACGACGACTCGTTCGAGACCGTCGCGAAGGCGGTCACCGAGCAGTTCTCCCGGTAGCGTCAGCACCGCAGCACCGCAGCTCCGTGGTCGCACCGTCCCCGTGCGCCACGGGCCGTGACGAACCCCGACCCGATCCGCACCGCCCGAGGAACCTGATGACCGACCGCGCCGCCTCCACCCCGTCCGAGGCCCTGCGCCTGCTCGTCGAGGGCAACTCCCGCTTCGCCGCCGACAAGCGCCGCACGGGCCGCATCGACCCGGACCGCCGCACCGAGCTCACCGGCTCGCAGGCACCGTTCGCGACCGTCCTCGGCTGCTCCGACTCGCGCGTGCCGTTCGAGCACGTGTTCGACGCCGGCATCGGGGACGTCTTCGCGATCCGCAACGCCGGTCAGATCGTCGACGACGTCGTCCTCGGCTCGATCGAGTTCGCGGTCGTCGCGCTCGGCACCCCGCTCGTCGTCGTGCTGCGCCACACCCGCTGCGGTGCGGTCGCCGCCGCCCGGTCCGGTGAGCCCGTGCAGGCCCCGCACCTGCAGGCACTGGTGGACGCCATCGCCCCGAGCGTCGAGCGCGTCCGGGCCACCGACCCCGACGTGCCGCAGGAGGTCGTCGGCGCCGCCCACCTCGAGGCCACGCTCCGCCAGGTGATCGAGCGGTCCGGCGTCGTCTCCGACGCGATCGCAGACGGTAGGTTGGCGGTCGTCGGGGCGACCTACGACCTCACCACGGGCGAGGTCTCCTTCGACACCGTGGTGGGCCAGGCCTGACACGAGGCCGACCGGCCCGCCAGGCCGGTCCCCACCGCGACGAGCGTCCCGGACGACCTCCGGGGCGACCCACCGCCGGGGCAACCCGCCCCGGCAGCGCACCCCAGGAAGGACCACGACGACGTGACCGACACCACTGCGACCGACACCACCGGCTCCCCCGCAAGCGACGGGTACCGCATCGAGCACGACACGATGGGCGAGGTCCGGGTCCCCGTGGACGCCCTGTACCGCGCACAGACGCAGCGCGCCGTCGAGAACTTCCCGATCTCGGGCGCCGGGCTCGAGCCGGCGCAGATCGTCGCCCTCGCCCGGATCAAGCGTGCCGCGGCGATCGTGAACGGGCAGCTCGGCATCCTCGACGCCCCGATCGCCGAGGCCGTCGCCCAGGCCGCCGACGCGGTCATCGGCGGGGACCACCACGACCAGTTCCCGGTCGACGTCTACCAGACCGGCAGCGGCACCTCGTCGAACATGAACATGAACGAGGTCCTCGCGACGCTCGCCACCCGGATCGCCGGGACGGACGTGCACCCGAACGACCACGTCAACGCCTCGCAGTCGTCGAACGACGTCTTCCCGACCTCGGTGCACGTCGCCGTGACCGAGGCGCTCATCCGCACCCTCGTGCCCGCGCTCGAGCACCTCGCGGAGTCCCTCGAGGCGAAGGCCACGCTCTGGGCCGACGCGGTGAAGTCCGGCCGCACGCACCTGATGGACGCCACGCCCGTCACGCTCGGGCAGGAGTTCGGCGGCTACGCCCGCCAGGTCCGGCTCGGCATCGAGCGCGTGCAGGCCACGCTGCCCCGCGTCGCCGAGGTCCCGCTCGGTGGCACCGCGGTCGGCACCGGCATCAACACGCCGAAGGGCTTCCCGCAGCAGGTCATCGCGCAGCTCGCCGAGGACACCGGCCTGCCGATCACCGAGGCGGTGGACCACTTCGAGGCGCAGGGCGCGCGCGACGCCCTCGTCGAGGCGTCCGGCGCCCTCCGGGTGATCGCGGTCAGCCTGACGAAGATCAACAACGACCTGCGCTGGATGGGCTCCGGCCCGAACACCGGCCTGGGCGAGCTGCACATCCCGGACCTGCAGCCGGGCTCGTCGATCATGCCCGGCAAGGTCAACCCGGTGATCCCCGAGGCGACCCTCATGGTCGCGGCCCGCGTGGTCGGCAACGACGCGACGATCGCGTGGGCCGGTGCGTCCGGCTCGTTCGAGCTCAACGTCGCGATCCCGGTGATGGGCACCGCGCTCCTCGAGTCGATCCGCCTGCTCGCGAACAGCTCGCGGGTGCTCGCGGACAAGACGATCGACGGCCTGCAGGCGAACCTCGAGCGGGCGCGCGCCTTCGCCGAGTCCTCGCCCTCGATCGTGACGCCGCTGAACCGCGCCATCGGCTACGAGGCCGCCGCCAAGGTCGCGAAGTACGCCGTCGCCGAGGGCGTCACCGTCCGCGAGGCCGTCGTCGCCCTGGGGCACGTCGAACGCGGCGAGGTCACCGAGGAACAGCTCGACCGCGCCCTCGACGTGCTCAGCATGACCCGCCCCGCCTGACCAGCGGGACCCCCTGACGGACGGGAGGCGCGGTGCCAGCGGGCACCGCGCCTCCCGTCCGTCGTCCGGTCGCGCCCACCGCGCGCCGGCTCGTCCACGGCCCCTTCCCCGTGCCCTGGATCGCGAAAGCGACAGATCGCGCTGAACCATCAGCGGCGATCTGTCGCTTCCGCGGACAGGACGGGCGCGCGGTCCCGCGATCTGTCGCTTTCGCGGGGCGGGCCGGCCGGGCCGGGCCCGGCCCGGCCGCGCGCTACCCCAGGTCGGGCGAGTCGAGCAGCTCGGTCACGAGCGCCGCGATCGCCGAGCGCTCCGACCGCGTCAGCGTGACGTGGGCGAACAGCGGGTGTCCCTTCAGCCGCTCGATCACCGAGGCGACGCCGTCGTGCCGGCCCACCCGCAGGTTGTCGCGCTGGGCGACGTCGTGGGTGAGCACGACGCGGGAGTTCTGCCCGATGCGCGACAGCATCGTGAGCAGGACGTTCCGCTCGAGCGACTGCGCCTCGTCGACGATCACGAACGCGTCGTGCAGGGACCGACCGCGGATGTGCGTCAGGGGCAGCACCTCGAGCATCCCGCGCTCGACGACCTCCTCGAGCACGTTCTCCGACACCAGCGCACCGAGCGTGTCGTACACGGCCTGTGCCCACGGGTTCATCTTCTCGCCGGCGTCACCGGGCAGGAACCCGAGTTCCTGGCCGCCCACCGCGTACAGCGGGCGGAACACCATGATCTTCTTGTGCTGCTGCCGCTCGAGGACGGCCTCGAGCCCGGCGCACAGCGCGAGCGCCGACTTCCCGGTCCCGGCCGAGCCGCCGAGCGACACGATGCCGATCTCCGGGTCGAGCAGCGCGTCGATGGCGAGCCGTTGCTCGGCGGATCGACCGCGGAGGCCGAAGACCTCGCGGTCGCCGCGCACGAGCGCCACCGACCCGGCGGTGTGCACGCGGCCGAGGGCGGAGCCGCGCTCGGAGTGGATGACGACACCCGTGTTCACGGGCACGTCCGCGAGCTGCGCCGAGGCGATCTCCTCGCGCTCGTACAGGTCGCTCATCTGCTCGCCGGAGACCTGCAGGTCGGTGATGCCGGTGTAGCCCGAGTCGACCGCGAGCTCGGCGCGGTACTCCTCGGCGGCCATGCCGATCGACGACGCCTTGACCCGCAGCGGCAGGTCCTTCGACACGACGACCACGTCGAGCCCGTCGTTCGCCAGGTTCGACGCAACGGCGAGGATCCGGGAGTCGTTGTCGCCGAGCTGGAGTCCCGAGGGCAGCACCGACTGGTTCGAGTGGTTCAGCTCGACCCGGAACGACCCGCCGTCGGCCAGGGCGATCGGGAAGTCGAGGCGTTCGTGCTCGATGCGCATCTCGTCGAGCAGCCGGAGGGCCTGTCGCGCGAAGTACCCGATCTCCGGGTCGTTCCGCTTGGCCTCCAGTTCGCTGACGACCACGACGGGCAGGACCACGGCGTGCTCGGCGAAGCGGAACAAGGCCCGCGGATCGCTGAGGAGCACCGATGTGTCGAGCACGTACGTGCGTTGGGCGACCGAGGTGGACGAGTCCGCGGCGGGGTGCTGCTGGGTTCCGCGCGAGACGTTCTGAGAGGTCACGACCACTCCATCCCCGGGCCGCGAGCAGCCCGGTCCATGTCCTCGACGCGGCCGTGGAGCGGGTCTCGAAGCACCGACCGTGGCCGCCTCGACCGGGCGCTGTGCCCGATGTGGCGACCGTACGTCCGGCCCGTGGCGTCCGACCCGCGACACGCTGCGCCGCAGGTTACGGTCGCGTGAACGGGACGGTGCGGGGTGCTACTGCATCGTGGCGTAGGACAGGCAGGCGTCCCGGAACATGTCGAGCGTCTCGTCCGTGGTGGACGCGAACACCGACACCCGGGCGACCCCGAGCCGCGTCGTCGCCGTCACGCCGTGGTTGTGGAACGCGGCGGACAGCGCGGTGAGTCGGCCCTGCGGCGGGCGGAGCGTGACGATCCCGGCACGCTCGCGCGGGTCGCGGCTCGACTCGATGACCAGGCCGAACTCGTCGGCGATGTCGAAGACACGCTCGACACGGTCGGCGACGACCCGCTCCACCTCGGCGACCCCGACGGCGACGAGCCGCTCGAGCGACACCGCGAGGCGCGCCTGCGCCACCGGGTCGACGCGGGTCATCTGGTAGCCGGCGGCGCCGGGCTTCACCGCGGGCACCTCGGTCGGCCACCCGGTGGTGCCGTGCGGGCCGGACAGTGCCGGACGGAGCCGGTTCAGGGCGCGGTCGCTGAAGGACACGAACCCGGTGCCCCACCCCGCGTGCAGCCACTTCTGTCCACCGGTCGCGACGACGTCGGCGGCCTCGTAGGGCGCGTCCACGACGCCGAAGCCCTGGATGGCGTCGACGACGAGCAGGCGGTCGCCGATGACCTCGCGGATGCCGGCGAGGTCGGCCAGGTACCCGGTCTGCCAGTCGACGAGCGAGACGGCCACGGCGGTGACGTCGTCGGTCAGGCGCGAGGCGATCAGCTCGGGTGTCATCCAGCCGGCGCCGGCCTCGACGACGACGGGCTGCACGCGGCCGCCCGTGGCCGACGCGGCGCTCGCGAGGGCGAGGGGCAGCGACGGGTACTCGTCCGCGGCCACGAGCACGCCGCCGGTCATGCCGAACGCGGCGTGCAGCAGGCCCGGGGTGGTCGCGGTCTGCGACACGACCTGGTCCTCGCGGCGGCCGACGAGCCGTGCGGCGACGGTGCGGACACGGGCGTCCTGCTCGTCGAGCGTCTCCATGGCCCCGAAGCGCATGTGCTCCTGGATGGTGCCGAGCACGCGCTGTTCCTCGAGGACGGCTGTCTGCACGGGACCGAACGCGGCGTGGTCGAGGTAGCCGGGCTCCTCGGCGAAGCCGGCCGCGTACTCGGTGGTGTTCACAGGGGCAACCTTCCGTGGGACGAAAACCCTGTGAGTCTACTGGGATGGACCGGTCCGACCGAACGCAGGCCACCAGGCGCACATCGGTCGCGCCGGGGCGGGTGCCCGCCGGCAGCCCGAGCACCGCCGGGCAACCGCCCGCCGGCCGCCCGAGCACCGCCCGGGCAACCGCCCGCCGGACGCCCGAGCACCGCCCGGCAACCGCTCGTCAGCCGCCGAAGCGCCGCGACCGCCGTCCGAAGTCGCGGACCGCTCGGAGGAAGTCGACCTGCCGCAGGTCGGGGTAGAACGCCTCGACGAAGTAGAACTCGCTGTGCGCGCTCTGCCACAGCATGAAGTCGGAGAGCCGCTGCTCGCCCGAGGTCCGGATCACCAGGTCGGGGTCGGGCTGCCCCTGCGTGTAGAGGTGGTCGCCGATGAGCTCGGGGGTGAGGACCTCGGCCAGGGTGTCGAGCGTGCCGCCGCCCTCGCCGTGGGCCCGGACGATGCTCCGCATGGCGTCGGCGATCTCCCGCCGTCCGCCGTAGCCGACCGCGAGGTTGACGTGCAGCCCGGTGTGGTCCTTCGTGCGTTCCTCGGCGGACTCGAGCGCGGCGACGAGTTTCTCCGGCAGGCCCTCGTTCGCACCGACGTGCTGCACCCGCCAGTCGCGGTGCTCGGCGAGCGTGCCCGCGAGGTCGGCGATGATGCCGACGAGCTCCTCGAGCTCCGCGCCACCGCGCCCGGTGAGGTTGTCGGCCGACAGCAGGTAGAGCGTCACGACCTGCACGTCGACGTCGTCGCACCAGTCGAGGAACTCGGGGATCTTCGCGGCGCCGGCCCGGTGGCCGTGGGCCGCGGACTCCAGCCCGAGCTGCTTCGCCCAGCGCCGGTTGCCGTCGACGATCATGCCCACGTGCTTCGGCATCGCCTGGCCGTCGATCTGGCGGCGGATGCGTCGCTGGTAGGCGCGGTAGAGGATCCCGCTGCCTGCCCACTGCACCTTGCCCGCCACGGCACGACTGTAGTGCACCGTCGTGCCCTCCGTGCGATGCTCGGCTGCCGTTCGGCCAGCGCCCCTACTGTGTCGTCCCATGCAGGACGAGACCGCGACCCTCCCCCACGTCCCGTTCACCGAGGAGGCCTCCGCCGCGCAGGAGGCACCCCGGCCGGCCTGGCGCGGGTGGATCCACCTCGGCACGTTCCCCGTCGCGGTCGCGATGGGCGTCGTGCTCGTCACCCTGGCCGACAGTGCGGCAGCGAAGGCCGGCAGCGCCGTGTTCATGGCGACGTCGCTCCTGATGTTCGGGGTATCCGCGACCTACCACCGGTTCCCCTGGGGCCCACGGGTGAAGGCGGTCCTCAAGCGGATCGACCACACGAACATCCTGCTGCTCATCGCCGGCACCTACACGCCGATCGCGATCTGCGCCCTGCCCCACCAGCTCATGGTGGTCGTGCTCTGGGTGATGTGGACGGGTGCGGCGCTCGGCATCGCGTTCCGCGTCCTGTGGATCGCTGCCCCGCGCTGGCTCTACGTGCCGATCTACCTCGTCCTCGGGTGCGCGGCGCTCGGGCTCCTGCCGCAGTTCTTCGCCGCGAGCGTCCCGATGACGGTCCTCGTGCTGTCGGGCGGTCTCGCCTACGTCGTGGGCGCGCTCGTGTACGGCTTCAAGCGACCCGACCCGGCGCCGACCGTGTTCGGGTTCCACGAGGTCTTCCACGCGCTCACCGTCGTCGCGTTCGCCGCCCAGTGGGTCGGCGTGCTCATCGTGGCGCTGCACCCGGTGCGCTGACCCGGTCGGTCGTCACGACGATCGACGAGGACGCGACCGTCCACGCGAGGCGACCGGTCGCGCCGACGCGCGACCACAGGACGGACGGGAGGCGCGTGGCGGGCCCGCCACGCGCCTCCCGTCCGTCACCCGGTCGCGACTACCCGCGTTCGGTGTCGTCGCCCACGTCGGCCCGGCCGTCCTCGGCCGCACGACGCTCCGGCTCGTCCGTCACGGCACCGGCGTCGCCGGCCTCGAGCCGCTCGCGCACCTCGGCGCGGTAGCGGGTCCGACGGATGCGGCGGGTCATGTCGACGACGAGGAAGATCGTCACGACGGCGACCACGGCGATGGCGATGAACCCGACGACGCCGGGGGTGACGTCGACGTCGGGGACGACCGACGGGCTCGGGCTCGGTGCGGCGGCGGCGAGGGCCGTCAGGATGGTGCTCACGCGGTGTGCTCCTGGTCTGCCGGGATCCCAGCGAAGAGGTCGGACTCGGGCAGCTCGGTGGGCACGCGGGCCTCGACGAGCTGGTAGTCCTCGGTCGGCCAGACGGTCGCGAGGAGGTCGTTCGGCCAGTAGAAGAACGCGCTGTCCGGCGGCACCTGGCTCGCGTGTGCACGGAGGGCGGCGTCCCGGGCGTCGAAGTACTCGTGCACATCGACGTGGGTCGTCGCGAGGTCGGGCCGGTCGGCGAACCGTTCGACCCACTCGCGGAGCTGCTCGATCGCCGGGCTGTCCGGGTCGCGTTCCTGCAGGGCCTCGAAGATCGTGCGGAAGCGGCGGGGGTTCATCGTGCGCTCGTAGTAGAGCTTCGCGACCTCCCACGGCTCCCCTGCGTCCGGGTACTTCGCCGGGTCGGCGGCGTCGCGCCACGCGGCCACGGAGACCTCGTGCGTGCGGATGTGGTCGGGGTGGGGGTACCCGCCGTTCTCGTCGTACGTGACGAGCACGTGCGGGCGGAAGCGACGGACCACGCGGACGAGCGCCTCGGTCGAGTACTCGAGCGGGACGGTCGAGAAGGTGCCGGGCCGGACGGTCTCACCCTTCTCGGCGTCGGGCAACCCGGAGTCGTGGTAGCCGAGCCAGAGGTGGTCGATGCCGAGCGCGACCTGCGCCGCGGCCATCTCGGAGCGGCGGTAGCCCGCCATGTCGCGGTGCGCGCGGGAGGTCGCCGGCTCGCCGAGCTGCTCGTTCAGGATGTCGCCGGCCTCGCCGCCGGTGCACGACACGACGAGGACCTGGTGCCCCTCGGCGACGTACCGGGCCGCGGTCGCCGCCCCCTTGCTCGACTCGTCGTCGGGGTGGGCGTGGACGGCCAGCAGGCGGTACGGCACGGTGATCCTCACGGGTGGCGAGCGGGACGGTGGTGGGGTGTCGGGCGGCGTCGCACGGGCGGCACCACCGGGACGGCACGCACACCGACGGTGTCCGAGGACCCGGGCGGCACACAGCGGGGCGTGAACTACCCTGGGATCAGGATAATCACCCCAGGAGCCCCGAACTGTCCGAACCGCTTGCACCCGACGCATCCACGACCGCGCGTCCCACCGGCACCGCCGCACTGGACGACCGGTACGGACGGACGCCGGACCGCCGCAAGCGCTCACGACTGTTCGGCGTGGTCGCCGCGGCCGCGATCGTCGTCGTGTTCGCCGCCTGGGTGATCTGGGCCGGTCTCGACCAGAGCTCGCACGGGCTCGACAACACCGAGGTCGGGTACACCGTCGTCTCCGACCACCAGACCGTCGTGCACTCGCAGGTCTCGGTCGACCCCGGCACCGAGGCGAAGTGCGCCGTGCAGGTGCTCGACAAGGGGTACGCGATCGTCGGGTGGAAGGTCGTCACCCTGCCGCCGTCCGACCAGCGGACCCGCACCATCACGACCGAGGTCAACACGGCGACTCGCGGCGTGACCGGCTTGATCCACGACTGCTGGGTTCCCTAGAATCGTCTGATTCGCGAGCGAGACCGGCCACACCGGCCGGTCTCGTTCTCTGTCGAAGGGAACCCACATGAGCAACGACCCCCAGGTCACCTGGCTGACCCAGGAGGCGCACGACCGTC
>Ga0308161_1003065_pt1 | contig 16792 bp, 19 predicted proteins | sample PhyFR2_FD_201034 | JGI IMG/M metagenome (GOLD analysis project Ga0308161, IMG submission 201034) | Phyllosphere microbial communities from UC Gill Tract Community Farm, Albany, California, United States - DLSLF.R2 | ecosystem: Host-associated > Plants > Phyllosphere > Unclassified | place: USA...
GATCTTGCAATCGGCAAAACAGGACATGGCCCAGTTGGCCATCATCCCCATCTGCGCCGATTTGCCGATCCCGTGGCCGCTCGCCACCGCAATCTGCAAAGGCTGGTAGCGGTTCTCGCTGTTCAGATGCTGTCGGATCTCATCATTGATATCCGCCTGCCAATCCCGCGGCCCCGCGATACCGTCAAGCTCGCCCTCACCCCAATCCCACGCAAACCGCGCCCAGCCTTGCGGATCATACTGAAACCGAGCCGCCGCCTCGATAATCTCCGCATCGAGATCGGTATCCACACGGCCCTTGCTCGCCTGCTTGGCATTGCCCATGAACGATCTCCCGGCAAAGCCTGCACTGTCTGGAATTGAATGTCGTAATCGGCGCGCACTCGCCCGATTGAAGCGGGTCGCGATCTTTCCGATCACACGGCGCAAATAATCCGCTGCAGCATCGCCTAGATTCAAAAAAGGCAAAGCGTCCTTTGTGCGTCCAATAGGACGCACGGCGGTTTAGCTGGATACACAGTCATTCAGCCGGACACTCTGTCACTTATCACTTCCGCACGATGTTGCGATGAGGTCAAACCACTCCTCCTCCGTCATCCTCGGGCTCAACCCGAGGATCCATGAGCCGCACTCTTAAGCGCGTGAAAAGATGGATCCTCGCCTCAAGGGCGAGGATGACTCCGAGAGGTTTTCCGCCTTCGACCAAGGGGCTGTCGTTCCAAGTTCCTACCTGGCGTCACGGCGCCAGAAATCAGATGCATCACGTATCCGAAGTCACACACGAAGCAGCTTGAAGTATACGCCCCGCCAACACCCCGACCGACCGGTGCCGTCAAATCAACAGCGACAACAAAACCCGTCAGTCCGAAACCCGCGCCTTGGCCCGCGCCAACCGCTCGGCCAGCGATCCGCTGACCTCGACCTCGACCTTCTCCCGAAACGCCTGCACATCGATATGCTTGCCGATCAGCTCCAGCCGCTTGATCCGGTCGCTAAGCTTCACCTGAGACACCCGCCCGATCGCCTCACGGCTCTCGCCGCGCCCTTCGAACAATTCCTTGACCTCAACCGCCGCAACCAGCCCCTGCCGCCAGATCAACGGCCACTGATCGACCGGCTTCAGCCCGCCGTTCTCATCATAAAGGTCGGCAATATCCGCCAGCGCCTCTTCGGCCAGCCGCGACAGCAACCAATCCGCATGGATCTGCGTGCGCTTCGAGCGCTGTTCTTTTGCCGTGTCGATCGCGTCTCTGACCGCGGCACTCTGCATAAGCTTCCATGACGTCTTCGTGGGGGTCGAGCGGCTATACCCCGCCCGGATAGCAGCCTGAGTGGCGTTCAGATCGACCAGATATTCCTCAACAAAGGCCTGCTGCCTCGAAGTCAATGGCCGTGGTTTTGTCATAAGAGGTCATTCCGTGCCGGGCTGTTTGCACCGCTGCGTGTAGATGCTTGGGTCGGGAAAAGAGCGATATTGAAATCAAGGGGAAGCACAAAGAGCTTCGCGGCAGAGGCGCGCATCAATGTGCCTAGCCCAGAAACGCAAAAAGCGACCCGAAGGTCGCTCCCGAATACAATTCTTCGAATATGAAGACATGTCACTTATCGCTGTTTCGGACAGAAAAGTCAAACGCTAAAATCACCGAAATCCGAAAATCGTCTAAACTGTTGAAATTATATATTTTAAAATTGCTGCTTTTTTCCATTGGAGTGAAGCCAGTTATCACAATATAGCGCATTCAACCATCCTTGACATAATATCATATAAGATATCATAATCCCGTAATGATCGTCGTTGATGCAAACGTCCTGCTGTCGGCCCTACGCTCGTCCAGAGGCGCATCGCATTGGCTTATAAGGGAAATGCTGAAGGGCGACGTTCCCTTCGCAGTGTCACCTGCCGTTGCTTTAGAATACGAGGATGTTCTGAAGCGCGAGGGCATTCTCGGGCAAGAGCCTTGGATCCGCCCACACGAAATCGACACGCTGCTGGATGCGATCTTCAGCCAGGCGCAACTCGTGTCACCCTGGTTTCGCTTCAGGCCATTCCTGCCGGATGCGGACGACGATATTTATATAGAATGCGCTTTGGCAGCTGGCGCGACATATATTGTCAGTAGCGACCGGCATTTCGACCATCCCGCGGTCAAGGCGTTCGGCATATCGGTTCTGAGAGCTGGAGATTTCGCGGCGGAATTGACGAGAAGGAGACAATCAACATGAGCACCTACCCTCTCAGATTGGCAGACCATGTCATGGAAGAGGCAAAGCAGGCGGCGGCGGAAGACAATGTTTCGCTCAACCAGTTGCTATCGGCCTTCATCGCCGATGGCATCGGCCATCGCCGCGCGATTCTCAGTCTGCAAAAACGCGCGGCACGCGGCAATGTCGATGCCGCGCTATCGATCCTCGATCGCGCACCGGACGCGGAGCCTGATCCAGGTGACGAACTGCTTGAAGAAAAAAGACCGTCGAGAGCACGCTGATCTCTCGAGCGGCGATCAACTCAAGCCGGCTTCACATGGAGCCACGAGCCTCAAACCTCTCCGCCGTCATGGTCGGGCTTGACCCGACCATCCATCAGGCTTTTACGCCATTGGTCTCGGGCCAAACCAGAGCCCTCCCAAGGACTCCGGAAATCGCGGCGGCGTACCCGCCGCGAACGCCGAGTCTCCCCCGCCGTCACACCCCAAAAAACCGCGCCAGCACATTGCACACCACGCGCAAGTCCCCCAGCATATGGTGCTGCCGCTCGCCCTTGATCACGCAGAAATCCAGTGCTGCCCAAAGGTTCTGGCGAAGCTCGTTCTGTGCGGTCTGGATGGTCTTGCGGCATCCGTCATAGCGGGCGATCACCGCCTTGCACCATTGCTCGTAATCCTCGCTGATCGTCTGGCTGGGCGTGCTGCGCTCGCTTTTGTCGCGCTCGCCATCCGGCGCCTTGATCGCCATCATGTAGGATTGGCGCAGTTCCAGAAACCGCACCGCGCCCTCATACTGGTCGTCGCTCAGGCCATCGCGTTTGCCGAGCATGTTCAGCGTGCCGATATAGGTTGCGGCCCGCGGATCACGCGCTTCTTCGACCGTCACGCCCATGCGGCTTGCCCGCGCCTTCAGCGCCACGCTGTCTGCCGGCGCGTGGGCACGGCCGGATCTTGAGATACGACCATTCGGCTCGCGCGCCACATTGATCACCTTGCGCCGTCCGCGCTTCTGCTTCAGTTTTTCGGCCTTGCTGGTCATGCTGCTTGTCCTTTTCCGTTGTTAAACGCGCGCCAGAATGCGCTTGATGTCGTCCATGCAGGCCGATGCACCGCGGCCTTGCTGATACTGGTCGAGAATGCGGTGGATCGCCGTTTCCCGCTTCTTGCGTTGCGATGCCGCCGCCTTTGCCTGGTGGATCGCTTCTGGAATTGTGCCGGTCACGCCCCGCCCTCCAAAGCTTGTGCCTTCGCCTTGCGGTAGAGATGCAGAATGGAGGTGTGGTCGCGGCGCATGAAGCGGGCGATCTGCGGGTAGGTCTTGCCCAGCGCATCGCGAAAATGCACCACCATCTCCATCCGGATCCTGACCAGCCAGCGCGCCCGCACATCGCTGCGCACCAGATGCAGCGTGGCGTCGGGGTATTTCTGAAGAAGGTGACGCGCCGCGTCCGCCATGCTGTCACGCGCGCGGTATTCCAGCGGGCTGACAAGCCGCATGAAGCCGTCCACGCGGTTGGTCTGGATCAGGGTGAAATTCAGCTGTGTCTGAGGATAGAGGCTCATCGTCTGTCGTCCTTGCCGATACGTGTCTTTGAAATCTTCGAAGGGTGCTGCGGCGTCTTCTTCATCGCATCCAGAGTCGCCTGCACCCGCGGGTCGAGAGAGCCATGCAGGAAACCGACCCTCGCCGGTGCCCCTGCGCGCGCCTCCGCCACAATCGCCCTCACCCGCGCCTTCACCGCCGGATCAGCCCGCTCGATGGCAATCATCGCCCGCCGCTTCTCATCCGCCGCACGGTCGAACAGCCGCGAGGCTTCGATGCGCAGCGCACAGCGTTCGGCATGAAAAGGCGCGATGATGGCTCTGGCCTGCTTGCCGAACTCCGCGCAGGTCGGCACGAACTGGCCGGTATGGTTGGCCACGCGCCCCGCAATGAAATCATTGGCCGCCTCGCACACCGCCCATTCCGGCAGATCGGCGCAGACGCCGCGAAACTCCCGGCCAAACGCCGCCACATCCACGCCAGGCTGCGGGCGAAACTGGCCGATCAGCCGAAGCGCCGTATCGCGAATGGTCTCCGGCGCGGCAGGCGCCAGCAGCCGGTCGATCTCCTGCACCCGCAGGGCAATCTGCCGTGCACGCTCACGGTACCGCTCCGGCAGCCGGTCGAACTGATCCTTGGCAATGAGGTCAAACATCCTGAAACGCCTCCATCAACAAATCGCGGGATGATTTTTTCGGCGCGCGAGCGCTCTTGGAAAAATCGCCAGATTTTTCTTCTATGGGTGTGACTCTGGAAGGAGAGCCTTCGCTGTGCTTTGGCAATGCCTTCGCATCGCTTTTTTTCTCGCCTTTCCAGCGGGTTACGGCGCTATCTCTGGCTTTCGCCTTGCGCTCCATGGCCTTTTCGCGCTCGATCCGCAGCCGCTTCTGCACCCATTTCTTCCGCCGCTTGTCGAGCTTCCAGAACGCCATCACCGCCGGCTTCATCGCCCGCCACTTGGCCGGCGAAACCTTGGCCTGCAGCGCCAGAAGTTCATCATCGTCGGCCAGCGAACAATCGGGGGAGCGCCACGCCTGGAAGAGCAGCAGCAGATAGGCGCCATGCTGCTCGGTGGTCAGATGCACCGTGTCTGCCAGATAGGCATCGGTCCAGAATGGCATGAAAGGCAGGTTAGCCATTGGCATTCTCCGCGCGCATCGGCGGCGTGCCCCAGGCATCCTTGGCCGGGTGATACTTGATCACCGCCACATTCGCAGCCCGGCTTTCTTCGCGAAGCCGGGCAAGCTCGTTGTAAACATCCGCTTCCGTGCGCCCAAGAATGTAGGCGATCTCGGCCGTGTCATAGCCGGAGCGAAAAAGTGTCAGTGCCTTGCTCATGCGTGTTCCCGCTTCCTCGCCATCAGGCGGCAAAGTTCGCCTGTCGTCTGAACCGCAGGCGCAGACGTGAGGCGTGGTATTGGCAATGGTGATATCGGCCGCACCTTCAGGGTACGGCTGAGAGTTTTCGGGCCAAAAGGCCGGCGCTCCCGCGCAGGATCTTGCCGACAAGCGCCTCGAACCGTCTTCTCGAGACGGCAAAGGCTTCAAGGATTGGAGGGTTGGGCTGACGGCCCGGGAGGACAAGCCGTCAGCCCGTTTTTGATCGCCAGGGAGGAGACGCGATCAAAACCTTCGATCCAGCGGCAGAACCGCCGAAATCTCGAACTCAGTCATGGGGCAAACACTGCAGCCATCAGGCCGCCAGTCGCCCGCCATTGATGCGGTTGACCTCGCAAAGAAGCTCGGCCTCGAAAGCCTCGAAATCGAGGCTCAGATCCTCATCATCATCGGTTGCCACGGGCTGCATGTTGCTGTTGCATTGGGTCATAGCCGCGCGGCCTCCTCGATGGTCAGCAACCCGCAAACCGGGCGGGCAAAGGTCACGGTGATCTTGACCAGCGAATTCCAATCCGGCCCGCGCTCTATCAGGTCGTGCAGCTCGTCCAGTTCCTCGATCGCGTGTTCGACATCGACGATACCGGCCTGGCTTCGATATTCGGCAACCGCCTTCCAGCGCGCCACGCCGAAGCCGGGTCTGTCCAGAACATCAGTCATCATTCTTTCCTTCCCGGATTTCGACCGGCGTCACCGTTCCGCACCTGTCGCAGAACCGCTCGATCTGGTGTTCGATAGAAAGCGGGCGCCGGCATTCGCGGCAGCCGATATAGCTTGTCTGAAACGCGGCGCGGCGCGCCTGCGCGGATGCTTCGATACGGACAGAACTCATGCGCGCCGATCCTCCTTGAAGGTCAAAGCCCGCCTTTGCCCCGCCCCGATGCCGGGAGCGGCCAGCGCGGCGAAGGCCATATCGGTCCTCCGCTTCGCTGCCTGCCGCTCACCAAAGACATCGGGGCGCAGGTCCAGACGAGGGACAAACCCATCCCTCGCCATTCGCAAGACAGGCATCGTATCAACCGCAACAGCCCCTCTGGCGCAGACCTTTCGGACCGCCACCCTTGACCGGCAAACGAACGGCTTGAAGCCGCTCCCTGCCAAGCCGGGTCCGACCCGGAAGCCATCGGCCTCAGCGGCCTGTGCGATGTGATGACGAAATCTGTTCATACAAGAAAACTAGTAAAAATCGGGACATCCGTCAACTAGTTTCCTTGTGTGCGTTTCCACAAGTGTTCTGGTAGAAACTAAGCCATGGGAATTATTGGCGAAAATCTGAAATCGATCAGGAAGATCAAAAATCTTTCGCAGGCGAAAGTTGCGGAACTGTCGGGTGTGAGCCAGCAGCTCATCTCGCAGCTCGAGACCGGCTTGACTGAAAAGACCACTGAACTTCCCGCCCTTGCCCAGGCGCTCGGCGTCAGCGTCCACGAACTCGACCCATCCTACACGCCGGACGCAGAGGGCGTCCCCACCCTGATCGTGCCCTATCTCGCCTGGGTCAGCGCCGGCGCCATGATCCGTGATGACATCGCCGATGAAGCCCTTGGCCTCATCCGTGTGGCGGATTTACCGGCGTCCGGAGACTGGATTGCCTTAAAAGTCAGCGGCGATTCCATGGACAGGATTTCCCCGCCTGACTCCATCATCTTCGTCGATCGCAACGATCGCAACCTCGTTCCCAATGGCTGCTATGTCATCTCGGACGTGGAAGGCAACGCCACCTATAAGCGCTATCGCTCCGGCCCCATGCGCTTCGAACCCGTCTCCACCAATCCACAGCACGAACCGATCTTCCCGGACAACGACCCCATCATCGTCGGCCGCGTCCGCCGCTCGATCATCAACATGTAAGCCTGCTGGCAAGCATCACCTCGCCGCCAATCCGACACCGATCGTCACAGCAACGATCCGTTTGACCAGCGGCCATCCGCAAACTGATTCTCTCTTTGTTCCCAAAGTTACTAGTTTTCTTGTTGACTTAAATACTAGTATAATAGTAGAAATGGATCCATGCCCGAACAGGTGACGCCGCTTCAAGCGGAGTAACCCGGCGCCTGAGAAGACAGTGACGATGAGGATCATCTCCCATGACCACGCCTGGCTACATCATCGGAAAAGACGAAATGTTGCTGATCGCCACCCGCTGGCGCGATGGCGATACGGTTCTTCTGGAAATGCCGGTGCGCGTCTATAAGGCGGAGGAGATCCAGTCCCTGATCGACGAGACCACCTCGCAAAACTGCACGGTGATCAGCGTCGATCTCTACGACGTCACCGCCAAGAAGGGCATGTCCATCGCCGATGAGTTCGATATCCGCCCTTTTGCTGAGCGCGAGGAAGACCGAAAGGAAAAGGACGTGCGCGACGAGATGGCAGAGCAACGCCGGCTGCGGCACGGCACCGGTCTCTACAACACGCTGAACCATACGCAGCAGGGCATCCAGTCGCGAGCGTGAAGTTCATGGGCCATGAAGGGCCAGACGCCCGGTATCGCCGGTATGTTTTACCTTTTTTTGAATCAACCCATCGTGCCTTTGCGAAAATCGAGCCCGATTTTCGCGCCGATGCTGTAGCCCTCAAAGAGCCGAATGCCACGCCACCGCGCTCCAAGCTGGAGTCCGCAAGATGTTTCTGTTGTTGCTTCGGAGTTACAGCATTTTGCCGCCAATAGGCTATCGATAGCGCCATTGAACCTCAGAGTGCTTCCGATGAAAACCACTGTCTTTGCCGCCGCCGCTTTTATTCTTGCCGCAACTTCCGCAATTGCCGCGGACGCCGTCTCGGACGTTCCCGCAGCACCGGTCGCGATCGACAACTCTTCCTTTTCCTGGAGCGGCTTTAACGCGGGTATTCAGGTCGGATATGGCTGGAACAAGAACGATATTCTGGGCATCGCTCCGGTCGGCACGGTGAATGCCAATTTCGACGACGGCCTGATCGGCGGTTTTGCCGGCTATAATTACCAGTTCTCCAACAACTGGGTCGCGGGCGTCGAAGGCGATTTCGAGGGCAACCTGGGCGGCGGCAAACTCACGGTTCTTGCACCGGATTTCTACGAATACGGGTTCGATTGGCAGGGCTCGGTCCGCGGCAAGGTCGGCTACGCGGTTGATCGCGCCTTGGTCTACGGCACGGCCGGCTGGGCGATCGGCCGCGGCTATCTCACGGTGCCAGGTGCCGGCACCCAGAAGGAAAACTTCTACGGCTTCACCGTCGGCGCCGGCGTCGATTACGCCTTCACCGACATGATCTTCGGCCGCGTCGAATATCGCTACACCAATTTCGGCGACCAGAATTTCGACTACGACGCCGGCCCGCTGCTCAACTCAGACATCGACCAGCACGGTGTGCGACTTGGCCTCGGCGTGAAGTTCTAAACCACCTCGATTGCTCACGATGCGGGCCGGGTAGCGGATGCTCTCGGTTGAACCGCGACACACCCCAAGCCGCGACACGGATCTGTGGCTCATCTACGAGCTGGCCTGTTGCGCGCCGTCTTTGCCCCACCCACTGCCGTCATCCTCGGGCTTGACCCGAGGATCTACCTTTTCAAAGACTTAACCGCAATTCGGCGCTGATCCACCCGCACGGTAGGCTCGCAAGGACATGGATTCTCGGCTCAAGGCCGAGAATGACGGAAGAGAAGTGAGTGCCGCTCATCGGCCCAAACAACGCACCCGCTCCACCAAACCCCTCACCCCTTCACCGGCCGCGGGTTCCCCGCATCATCCACCGCCACCATGATGAATACGGCCTCCGTCACCTTGTCGCGGGAATGTTGCGAATAGTGGCGCGTCCAGGCTTCGATCTTCAGCGTGATCGATGTGCGCCCGACCTTCTCGATGCGGGTATAGACGCACAGCGTATCGCCGATCTTCACCGGCTTCTTGAAGACGATCTCGTTGACGGCAACGGTGACCGTGCGGCCGCCCGCCACGTCATTGGCGCGCACGAAGGCGGCAAGGTCCATCTGCGACATCACCCATCCGCCAAAAATATCTCCGGCGGGATTGGCGTCAGCCGGCATGGCCAGCGTGCGAAGGGTCAGTTCCATATCGGAGGGTGGTTGGTTGTCCATCAGCATACCTCTTGATCGCGCACCTCCCGGTGTCGCGATAGCCTATTCACCATTGATTGGAAAAGAGCGATTTCGTCTTGGCTGGTCTTCATTTCCAGCATGTCGTTTGAAACAGGGACAAGGTTTTCGAGGCTCGCCCTCGTCAACAACAAGTCATGTCAAACACAGTCAAAAAACCACAATACAACAAATTACCAAGCTTCGGTAATGCTTCGTTAACTATAACGGCTCAGTCTCTTAATTTATTAGGTTAATTTCATATACTTCCAGATGCAGGGCGAGGCTCGAAAATGGCATATGACTGGAGTGGGAATGACATCAAACAGAGGCATTACGACCGCCTGATCGTGGTCGCTCTGCTGGCCATCGTCTCGATTGCGGTGACGGCGCCCTTTATGCTTCGTTTCGAAACACAGACGATGAAAGGAGAGCGGATCGAAATCCGCTCACCGGTGGTCATGGAAGACACGCACGCTATCCAGCTTGCGCGCTCGTAACCAGCTCGAGATGCAGAACGCGCGGTGACAGCACCTGCATCACCGCGTCCGAGCGGCCGATATAGACCACGGCGGTGTCCTTCATGCCGCTCAGCACTCCCACCAGCCGGTCGATCGTGTGCTTCTCCAGACCTTCCAGCAGATCGTCGATGAACAGCCAGCGCGGCTTTAACAGAAGCGCGTTGGCCACCCGAATACAGGCCTGCTCGTCGGAATCGAACTTCTGGTCCCAGCGAATATTGTCGTTCATCCGCGGAATGATATGGCCGAGGCCGCAGGCTTCCATCGCGGCCAGAAACTCTTCTTCCGTGAACTTCTGCGGCGCACGTGGATAGGAGAGAATTTCGCGCAATGGCGCCGCCGGCATATAGCCGTGCTGAGCAATGAACAGCGTCTCGTCGCGCGGCGGCATGGTGATCTTGCCGCGCCCCCAGGGCCAGAGCCCGGCAATGGCCGCAAAGAACAGCCGTCGGTTCACGCCCTGGTCTCCGTCGATCACCACACGGTCGCCAATGGCGATCTCGACAGGAGCTTCGCGCAGCCTGAAGCTGCGCGTCATGTCCTTGCCTCCCGCTTCAGGACTGATTTCGACGGATGAAAACCGCACGACATCGGTCGCGGAACGTTCGAGGTCGATGGCGTTTTCGTGCCTCTCCACACTGTCCATCTGGATCAGCGCATTGCGGAAGATCGACACGCGTTGCAGCGTCGCCTTCCAGCTGGCGATCGGGCCGAAGTTGTCGATGTACCAGCGCAGCGCCACATTCACCTGGTTGAAGGCGCCCACCGCCATCATCAGCCCGCCAAACGTCAGGTTGCCGGAGAAATAGACCGGCGCTGCAATCAGGATGGGCGCGACGATGGCAAGCCAGCCATAACCGGCAGACACCCATGTCAGATGCGTCAGCCCCATGGCGAGCCCCCGAATGACGACCAGCACCGCGTCGATGTCCTGGCGAATGCGGTGACGCTCGTTCTTCTCGCCCCGCGAGAGGGTGATGGCCGTCAGATTTTCGCTCGCCCGCATCAAAGAGAAGCGAAGCTCCGCTTCCTTGGAATAGCGCTCGGCATTCAGCGGCACCAGCCGGTAGCCGACAATGTTGGAAAGCAGCGAGGCCGATCCCGCATAAAGAAGTGCCGCCCAGACCATGTAGCCCGGGATCGCCACCATCTTGCCGCCGATCTCGATGGCAAAGCCCGCCGAAAGCCCCCAGAGCACGCCAATGAAGCTGACCAGAATAATGGTGGCGTTGACAAGACCGATGGCAAGTGCGGTGCTGCTTTCGGCCAAGTTGCGCACATCCTCATGCAGACGCTGGTCGGGGTTGATGGAAATGGTGCCGAAGCTTGCAAGCTTGGCGGCACGGCCGGGCTTCAGCCACTGCTCCACCATGTCTTTCGCCAGCCCTTCGCGCATGTTCAGCGCGGTCATCTGGTTCAGCCATGTCTGGAAGACGTTGAGAAGCAGCAGACACCCGGCAATGATGGTGAAGACTTCCAACTGGTGAATGAAGGCATTGAGGTCGCGCCGCTCCAGCGAATTGTAGAAGGGCGCGTTCCATTCGTTCAGCCTCACCTGCCCATAGGCGGTCACGAGAATGATGGTCAGCAGACCGCAGGCCAGAAGGATCAGCCGGGATCGCACCGGAGATGTCCAGAAGGCACTGCCCATCATCCGCATCTGCGCTCTGAAATTGAGATCGAATCGCGCGTAGGCAGCCATCTCCTCAGGAGAATTTCCTTGCGTTTTCAATTCATTACCACTTTCTCAAATCACAGAATCGCGCTGACTGACAAAGACCAAGTCTGTGCGCTAGCGATGACAGCAATATCACTAAGCTGGTACTTGTCTACACGACCTCAAGAACACCCCTGACGCGCCCTTTGAAATACCGCGGCGACGAATGCACGACGGGACCGAAATGTTCCTTGCATTATGCGCGTGCATTGCACAAAGTCAGGGCAATAGAGGGGGCGGAACAATCCGCAAATGCCGGAAATATAAGGTAATACATGTCGATCAAGGCGAGCATCTATCATCTGACGCATTATAAATATGACCGGCCAGTCCGCCTCGGACCCCAGATCATAAGGCTGAAACCGGCGCCGCATTCCCGCACCAAGGTCATCAGCCATTCGCTGAAGGTCACGCCCTCCAATCATTTCGTCAATCTGCAGCAGGATCCTTACGGCAACTTCCAGGCCCGCTTCGTCTTTCCCGATCCGGTCACCGAGTTCAAGATCGAGGTCGATCTCGTTGCGGATATGACGGTCTATAATCCCTTCGATTTCTTCGTCGAAGAAAGCGCCACCAAATGGCCCTTCGACTATCCGGAAACGCTGAAGGACGATCTGTCGATCTACCGCAAGCCGGAAGAGACGGGTCCGCTCTTCGATGCGCTGATGGCCACCATCGACAAGACGCCCGGCCAGACGACCGTCGATATGATCGTCGGCATCAATGCCAAGCTTCAGCAGGCCATCGGTTACGTCATCCGCATGGAGCCCGGCGTGCAGACGCCGGAAGAAACGCTTCTGTCGGGCAAGGGCTCCTGCCGCGATACCAGCTGGCTTCTGGTGCAGGTGCTGCGCCGCCTGGGGCTGGCCGCCCGCTTCGTCTCCGGCTATCTCATTCAGCTCGCGCCGGACCTGAAGGCGCTCGATGGACCGTCCGGCACGGAAGTGGATTTCACCGATCTGCATGCCTGGGCGGAGGTGTATCTGCCGGGTGCAGGCTGGGTCGGTTTTGACCCGACATCGGGGCTTCTGACCGGCGAAAGCCATATTCCCTTGTCGGCCACCCCGCATTATCGCAATGCAGCGCCCATTTCCGGCGGCTATTTCGGCGAGGCCAATACGGAATTCGCCTTCGACATGAGGGTCACGCGCGTTGCCGAACATCCGCGCATCACCAAGCCCTTTTCGGATGAAAGCTGGGAAGAGCTGAATGCGCTTGGCGAAACCGTCGATCGCGCGCTCATCGCACAGGATGTGCGCCTCACCATGGGCGGCGAACCGACCTTCGTCTCCATCGACGATTTCGAATCTGAGGAATGGAACACCGGCGCCGTCGGTCCGACCAAGCGGCAGAAGGCGGATATCCTCATCCGCAAACTGCGCGAGCGCTTTGCCCCCAACGGCTTCCTGCATTATGGCCAGGGCAAGTGGTATCCGGGCGAAACCCTGCCGCGCTGGACCTTCTCGCTTTATTGGCGCAAGGACGGCAAGTCCGTCTGGCGCAATCCCGATCTGGTGGCCCAGGAAGGTCAGGATACCGGCGTCACCTCCACCGATGCCGAACGTCTGCTCACCTCGATTGCCGGCCATCTCGGCATCGAACCCGATCTGGTATTGCCCGCCTATGAAGACACGGCGGAATGGCTGATCAAGGAAGCCAACCTTCCCGACAATGTCGATCCCTCCAACTCCAAGCTCAAGGACCCGGAAGAGCGCAGCCGCCTTGCACGCGTCTTCGAGCGCGGCCTGACGGAGCCGACCGGCTATATTCTGCCCGTGCAGGCGTGGAATGCGCAAAGCTCCGGCCACAAGCGCTGGGTCAGCGAGCGGTGGAAGACACGGCGCGGCAAGATCTTCCTGGTGCCGGGCGATAGTGCCGTCGGCTACCGCCTGCCGCTTGGAACCCTGCCTTACGTTCCGCCGTCCGCCTTCCCTTACATTCACGAGGCTGATCCCTCGATTCCCCGCGGCCCTCTGCCGGACGCCTTGCCGCCTTCGGCGCATGCCCCATCGCCTTCGGCACGCAGTATGCCGGAAGCTTCCTTCCAGGCAGGCGATGCCCCAAATCTCGGCCGCAACGAACAGGTCATCAGCGATATCGCCGGAACGGTCCGCACCGCGCTGTCCGTCGAAGCGCGCGATGGCAGGCTCTGCGTCTTCATGCCGCCGGTCGAACGCATCGAGGATTATCTCGACCTCATCGCATCCGCCGAGGCTGCCGCCACCGATCTTGGCCTGCCCGTCCATATCGAGGGCTACGCGCCCCCGCATGACGAGCGCATGAACGTTATTCGCGTCGCACCCGATCCCGGCGTCATCGAGGTCAACATCCATCCGGCGGCAAGCTGGAAGGAGTGCGTCGATATCACCACCGCGATTTATGAAGACGCCCGCCAGTCGCGCCTTGGCGCCGACAAGTTCATGATCGACGGTCGCCACACCGGCACCGGCGGCGGCAACCATGTGGTCGTCGGTGGCGCAAACCCCAATGACAGCCCGTTCCTGCGCCGTCCCGATCTGTTGAAAAGCCTCGTGCTGCACTGGCAGCGCCACCCCTCGCTCTCCTACCTTTTCTCCGGCCTCTTTATCGGCCCCACCAGCCAAGCGCCGCGCATCGATGAAGCGCGCCATGACAGCATGTACGAGCTGGAAATCGCCATGGCCCAGGTGCCGGCGCCCGGCGAAGGCGTGCCGCCCCTGCCGTGGCTGGTCGACCGTCTGTTCCGCAATCTTCTGGTCGATGTCACCGGCAACACCCACCGCTCGGAAATCTGCATCGACAAGCTGTTTTCGCCCGATGGCCCGACGGGCCGTCTTGGCCTTGTGGAATTCCGCGGTTTCGAAATGCCGCCGAATGCCCGCATGTCGCTTGCCCAGCAATTGCTGGTGCGTGCGCTGATCGCCCGCTTCTGGAAGAACCCGATCGGTGGAAAGTTCGTCCGCTGGGGTACAGCACTTGCTGACCGCTTCATGCTGCCGCACTACATCTGGGCGGATTTCCTCGACGTTCTCGCCGATCTGAGAGAGAACGGTTTCGACCTGAAGCCGGAGTGGTTCGTCGCCCAGCTCGAATTCCGCTTCCCCTTCTTCGGCGAGGTGGAATATGAGGGCTCGAAGCTGGAACTGCGCCAGGCGCTGGAACCCTGGCATGTCATGGGCGAACAGGGTGCCATCGGCGGCACGGTGCGCTATGTGGATTCCTCCGTCGAGCGCCTTCAGGTGCGCCTCGAAACCACCAATCCGGCCCGCTACACCGTGTCCTGCAACGGCCGCGCCGTGCCTTTGAAGCCAACGGGCGAATCCGGCGTTTCGGTCGCAGGCGTGCGCTTCAAGGCGTGGCAGCCGGCAGCCGGCCTGCACCCGGTGCTGCCGGTCAACTCGCCCTTAACATTCGATATTTATGATACATGGTCGAACCGTTCGATCGGTGGCTGCATCTATCATGTTGCCCATCCGGGCGGGCGCAACTATGACACCTTTCCGGTCAATGGAAACGAGGCGGAAGCGCGTCGCCTGGCGCGTTTCGAGCCATGGGGCCACACGGCCGGTCAATATACCGTCTGGCCGGAAGCGGTGTCGCCGGAATTTCCGCTGACACTCGATCTGCGACGCCCGCAAGGAGTATAAGGTGGCGAAGGCACCTGCAACGGAACGCAAGACCGGAGAAACCGGCATGGGATCCATGCTGGGCTATCGCGCGTTGCCAGGCGTTGCCGACGAGATGCTGGATATAGACGGGCGCATCCGCCCCGTCTGGCAGCCTTTCGTCAATGCCCTTTCACGCATGGACGAGCGTGAACTGCACGACCGCTTCTCGCGTACCGACCGCTATCTGCGCGATGCCGGCGTTTTCTATCGCGACTATAGCGCTCAAGGCGTCGGCGGTGGCGGCAGCGAACGCAACTGGCCGATCTCGCATGTCCCGGTGCTGATCGACGATGCCGAATGGCAGGTCGTCACCAAAGGCCTCGTCCAGCGGGCAAATCTGCTCGAAGCCGTGGTGGCCGATATCTATGGCGAGAACACGCTGGTGCAGCAGGGCTACGTGCCGCCAGCCCTCATTGCCTCCAATCCGGAATTTCTGCGTCCCATGGTCGGGGTAAAGCCCGCCAACGGCCACTACCTGCACTTCTGCTCCTTCGAGATCGGCCGTGGCCCCGACGGCAACTGGTGGGTTCTGGCCGATCGCGCCCAGGCACCCTCCGGCGCGGGCTTCGCGCTCGAAAACCGTGTGGCCACCACCCGCGCCTTTTCCGATATCTATGCGGAGGCGCATGTCCATCGCCTCGCCTCCTTCTTCGGCGCGTTTCGCGATACGCTGCAATCGCACCGCCAGCATATGGATGAGCGTATCGCGGTCCTCACCCCCGGTCCGGCCAGCGAAACCTATTTCGAGCATGCCTATATCGCTCGCTATCTCGGCTTCATGCTCCTCGAAGGCGAAGACCTGACGGTCGTCAACAACCGCGTCATGGTGCGCACCGTCGCAGGCCTCAAGCCCGTCGGCGTCTTGTGGCGGCGTCTCGATGCGTCCTATGCCGATCCGCTGGAGCTCGACCAGAACTCCCATATCGGCACCCCCGGCATGGTGCAGGCGCTGCGCGCCGGTTCGCTCAATATGGTCAATGCGCTCGGCAGCGGCATCTTGGAAACCCGCGCGCTGCTTGCCTTCATGCCCGCCATCTGTCGCCATATCCTCGGCGAAGATCTCGCCATGCCGTCGATTGCCACATGGTGGTGCGGCCAGCCGACGGAGCGTCAGCAGGTGGCCAGCAATATCGAGCGCATGGTCATCGGCCCCGCTTACTCGCGCCTGCCCTTCTTCGACGACAACGGGCAGTCGGTGCTGGGTTCGAGCCTGCGCGAAACCGCCAGGGATTCGATCAGCGATTGGCTCGCAACCGACGGCCACAAGCTCGTCGGCCAGGAAGTCGTCACGCTGTCCACCACGCCTGCCTTCGTTGATGGCAAGCTTGTGCCACGACCCATGAGCCTTCGCGTCTTCGTTGCCCGCACCCAGGATGGCTGGCAGGTGATGCCGGGCGGCTTTGCCCGCATCGGCCGCAGCAACGATGTCGCGGCCATTGCCATGCAGGCCGGAGGCCGCGCGGCGGATGTCTGGATCGTCAGCGACAAGCCGGTGGAGCGCACCACGCTTCTGCCCCCGGAAGAAAACTTCATCCGCAATATACCCGGCAGCCTGCCGAGCCGTGCGGCCGATAATCTCTTCTGGCTCGGCCGCTATATCGAACGCTCCGAAGGCGCGCTGCGTATCCTGCGCGCCTGGCATGCACGCTATGCCGAATCCGCCGATCCGAAGCAGCCGCTGCTCGCCCAT
>Ga0308161_1003066_pt1 | contig 16786 bp, 14 predicted proteins | sample PhyFR2_FD_201034 | JGI IMG/M metagenome (GOLD analysis project Ga0308161, IMG submission 201034) | Phyllosphere microbial communities from UC Gill Tract Community Farm, Albany, California, United States - DLSLF.R2 | ecosystem: Host-associated > Plants > Phyllosphere > Unclassified | place: USA...
TCTCCATAAAGTGTTTGACTTGCTCATTCGTTGCTGACGAGAACATTGCTGTTCTCTATATTTTGAAGAACCGAAGTTCTTCACTCACTCGTTGTTCAGTTTTCAAAGATCAAAGTCTTTTTCGTTGTCGCCGTATCTCTCGGTGACAACTTTTATATCTTATCATGTTAGCAACCATTCTGTCAACATCTTTTTTTGAAGAAGTTTTGAATGACGCTTCAGCACGAAGTGCCGTTGTTTCCGATGATAACCGGCTATTTCTTGGCCGGAATTAGAGTATAGCATGCCAGCAATTTAGATGCAACCACTTTTTTAAAATGATTTCGGACTGTTTGAATCAATTATTATTCCAATGGATCCTTGTTATAGGCTATATAATGAAAGAGTAAATACATTCTACTTTTTATACTACAATGACCCCAGCTAAATATGCTACTTATTTGGAACTTTGATTGCATACCCGCTCTCACTTCTATTCTTTTTGGACTGTAATTATATATCTTCTAGATCCACCTCTACGGCGGATCTGTCATTCTATTTTATTACATCTCTATACTAATGTTTGGACATTCTTTTATCCCTTTCTTCTATAGATATAGATTTTAGTCGCATATATAGATTAGATAGATCGTAAATGATGCTGACTTGGATGAGTCTGTTCGATTTTCTTTACCCTACTCGTGTACAATGATTTGATTATGGATCACATCCATATATGATGAAGAAACGATCTGGTGTTGGTGAGGATTTTTATTCAGAGATAGCCATGTTATTCTCTCTGCTATATGAATTTTGAAACGTGTTATAACGAGACTGGTTTAAGCGTGTCATTTTTCGTCCTTTGTGTATTGCGTTATATTAAAAGTTCTATAAGTACAACACATTCTATTTTGCAATTGAGGAGGATCATTTATGCATTCTTTGACACGTCCTATTTGGCAGGCGATGAGTGAACAGGAGCAGGAAGAGGCTTTGTACCATCTGTTGTCTACCTTGCCGGAAGGATTTACTTTGGAGCATCTACAGCGCTTTGAACGATATGGACAGCAACTTGTAACTGGCATTTTCAATTACAAAGGGAAAGAGTTTGTATTTGTGCCGGGGGACACGGTTACTCTGGGCTGGAATAATGGTATGGGACAAATGGATGCACGAACTCGTGAAGATCTGGATGAAGCAATGGTGGAAATAGAGCGTACTTTATCCGAGGCAGATGAATTGTTAAATACACTGATGTCTCCGGTACGTGAAGTAACGATCGCCCCTATGCTGGTAGAGCGATATCCCCAATCGATCGGATGGATCGAAGTCACTCTGGCTGACCTGGACTCTGAAGAGGATGCGGAGATTATTGCAGAACTCCATTCCTTTGAAGAATCCGGGCTGAATAGCTACGAAGTTTATGAAGATTATCGGCTTGAACGTGAAGGCGAGCAGATTCGTATTTATCTATTTGATGAAACAGAGCAATTCGAAGACTGGTCTGTAGAGCATCTGCAGCCTTCTTTTTCTATACTTAATGAAGACGAGTGGGAATATCTCTATGGCGGCGGGAGTCGAACGCTATTTCCCTGGGGAGACAGCTTTGACTATACGATGAATGTGAAGCACTTTGGCAATCTGGATGATAGCAGCTCTAACCATGGATCAGAAAATAGCAGTAAGAAGCAGTTGTATCATCTGGAATTGCCGAATGTCTTTGGAATTTGCTTTCTCGGTGATCCTTATCAGGTTGAGCTGACGGTCGATGGCGATCATATTCGCGCAAAAGGTGGAGATGGCGGAGCAGGCATATGCGGCGGGCTCGGTATTGTTCTGGGTTATCTGCCGGTTGCAACGTATTACCGGAATTTATATGAGGATGCACTGGAGTGGACGGAACTGATCGGATATATGCATTATCGGCGCATTATTCGATTGGGCTAATGCTATGCTGTTTGTATTGTATATATTCATAAGTAGTTGAGTGATACTTATCGCGCTAAGTAAATATGGATTAAGCCTAGGGTTCGTTCATTTGTGGTTCGTTCATTTAAGGTTCGTTCATTTCGTATTAGTTTATTTAGTGTTTGTTCATTTAGAAATTGTCTATTTGGACTTTATTTGTTTAAGGTTTGTTCATGCAAAGACCGCTTACTCTGAGTTTCTTCGTCTCGCAATTCATTTAATAAGTCGTTCGCTTTATAAATATGTTGAACGTATTGGAGTTTGTAATACTGCGATTGTGGAGGATTTTGACGATATAGCCTGTTCTCAAAATCAAAAAAGCCGCTCTTCTGTATGTTGATAACATAAGAAGGGCGGCTTTTTTAATAATATAAAAACTGTTCAACAAGAAATGGATCGATCCGTGAAGGTTTCTTGCTCGTAACGATCTATTATAATGCGCAGCTTCCGAACTTATTCGGAACCAAGGAATATATAACGGCAAATTACGATAACAGCCAGAATCCACATCAGCCAATGTACTTTTACTTTGTGACCTGTAAAGACATTGCAGAAGAATCCCAAAATTACATAAGCAACGATACCCGCAGAGATACCATTTGCAATACCATTGGTAAATGGCATAAAAATAATGGTCAAAAATGCCGGGAACGCCTGCATAAAGTCATCCCATACAATATGACGGACCTGGCTCATCATCAGCACACCCACGATAACGAGCGCCGGAGCTGTAGCTGCCGAAGGAACCATAAGCGCCAGCGGAGCAATAAACAGCGCCAGGATAAACAGAACACCTGTCGTTACTGCTGTCAGACCTGTACGTCCACCTGCTGCAACACCAGAAGTACTTTCTACATAAGAAGTGATTGTACTCGTACCCAGCACAGCACCTGCACTGACACCAACTGCATCAACGAGCATGGCTTTGCTGACTTTTTTCTCGCCTTCTTTGCGATTCTTGAACAGGCCTGCACGCTCTGCTGTACCTACAAGCGTACCGAATGTATCAAACAGCTCCACAAACGTAAAGATAAAGACAATCTCGAACAGTCCGAGACCAACCGCGCCCTTGATATCCAACTGACCGACAGCCAGATTATCAAATGAAGGAAGCCACTCTGCATGAGACAAGGAACTTACATCCGTCAGACCCATCGGAATTCCGATCAGTGTCAGCACAATAATACCAATTAACAGTGCTCCGCGAATACGCATAACCATCAGAACACCAATAACGAACAGACCGATCAGCGACAGCAGCGTATCTTTGTTATGAACAAAATCACCCAGTGCCAGCTGGAAGTTACTGCCTCTAACCGTAACTGGACTTGCCAACTGGCTCACATCTGTAATTCCGGTTACGGTAGCCGATACAGAAATAACATTCCCCAGCTTCAGACCGACAATCGTAACAAACAATCCGATCCCGACTGTAATTGCCATTTTGATCGACTGTGGAACAGCGACCAGCAGTAGCTGCCTTACTCGTGTAATCGTCAGAATGATAAAGATAATACCGGACAGGAATACGGCTCCAAGAGCTGCCTGCCAGGTAATCATACCGTTGGAACCCAGTACAACAGTCATGAAGTACGCATTAAGCCCCATTCCTGGTGCCAGTGCTACCGGAATATTGGCGAACAATCCCATCAGGATTGTTACCAGACCTGCACCTACAGCTGTTGCGAAAAATACGCCCTGTGCTGGAATTCCTGCTCCATCCGGTCCAAGAAACAAGTTGTTAACGAACAAGATATACGCCATGGTAATAAAGGTAGTCAGACCCGCGATCAGCTCTGTTTTGACATTCGTGCCATGCTCCCGCAGTTTAAAGAAACGCTCCATTGTTATACTTTTCCCCCTCTTGGAAATAAATAAAGAAAACGACAAAAACCCCGATGGTATTGATGCTCATCGGGGTCTCATGGGTCAGTAACTAAACGTTCCTTTTGCTTATCCACTATTAAAGTGAAAATTCACTGTAATAAAAGACAAACCAAAAGAACGCTGACAGTTACCAAATTCCGTAGAGAGATCATTCCGGTGATCACGTAGAGACTCCTGCGCCAATTCGCAGGATTATACGAATATGTTAATATGTCGAATACTTTATAATACATCCGCGTTTCATGTTGTTTTTGTAGAAGAATTGCTTTACTGGTTACATTCTAGGGGACGATAATATCGTTGTCAATCTAAAAATACGAATATTGATTTGCAAGCGTATGCATATTGTTCGGCAATAATATTTTCCACTAAAAACAGGAAAACGTATGATTATTTTGGTAATGAATACTACGTTACTTTTTTTAGAAACCATCAGAAAAGTGCAGCACAAAGCCCGCTTTGTTTTTCCATGATTAGAATACTCTCGTGTATTCCACATGAAACACAAAACGGGCGAATAGAATAATAGAACAATCAAGTGTACTTGCAAACAAATGGTGTATGGATCGGGATCAGAATCCTGGAACTTACTATGCCCACTTATTGAAAAGTATCACTGCACACGGCAGCTTAGAACATATTACTGCAATTTGCCCTGCAGTTCCCATACTTTGGAAGCTCCTGGAGTCTCGCCGGATGTCCACCATCTGGCTTTGTACGTACGTCCTTCATGACTGACCAGATCACCACCTACATAGACTGCTGTCGGACTCCAAGCATTAGCGGACGGATCGCCCGGTTCCTGAGGATCCGGTTCTGTCGGTGTAGTTCCTCCCTGTCCATTTACATTCACATCAATTACCTGGTAAAAGGCATTGCCTGTATCGTAGATATCCCATACGCCGAGAATGACATGGTAACCGTTACGATCGGATGGCACATTGATAGTATGGGACACCGTCTTCGCTGGCTTGGCTCCTTTGTCATCAATATAGGCGATTCGTTCCAGCGAGCTGCGTGTCAGTGGTTGGTTGGGATTCCAGCCGGGCTTGGTCATGTAATACTGCCAGCCGGTTGTCGCATGCTGGGCAGTCAGGTTCCAGGTGATGTTCAGTGCTCCTGTTTTGATATCGGTCTTGTGCCAGCGGGTAGCGGTCTGATCATCAAGTGGAGAGAATCCGGCTAATGCGCCACTGGCAATTTTGCCATCTACAGGACCTGCGTTCGGGAAGCCTTTGGGTGCTTCAATACTTTGTGGCTCATATTGGGCGCTACCTACATTGGTATTCAGACCAACAGCATTGGAACCCTTGTAAGCGCGGCTGGCCGGCTGTGAAATATATCCATGAGCAAAGACCGACGTACTCAGAATCATCATGCAAGTACTTGCTGCAACAACGGCGGTCAGGGTTTTTCTCAATTTCATTGTATTCCCTCCAAATTATATGGTATTGGATCGTACTGTTATTCAGACGAGCTGCCAGACTTCTGCCTGTCCCGGTGTCTCTCCGGTAGTCCACCATCTTGCTTTGTACGTCTTGCCGTTGTAGCTTATAGTGTCTCCACCCAGGTAGATCGCGGAAGCACTCCATGCTTTGGCACCTGGTTGTTCCGGCTGCGGCTGTGGATTAGGAGGATTGGTAACGCTACCATAAATCAGATTGTTATAGGATTGAGAGAACTTTTGATTGTAAGGGTTTCCTGCAGCATTACTGCCCAGATCCCAGTTAATCGACCAGGTCATCACACCTTTGAGCGGCTGACCTTTGGCTGCCAGATCAGTGAACACTTTGTATACGACCTGAGGATCTTTGACTTCTCCGTTACCTGCACCATCTGCATTAGCTGGGAGACCCAACACCAGCTTATTCGCCGGAATCTGCAGGAACCCCCGTGTACCATGGATTAATGAATCCGACATATAATAGAGGAAGTTGTACTTGTCCGCGTCCGAATTCTGGGATACCCACTTATTCACTTCATCGACCCAGAGTCCGTCACCTGCCTGGTTATACAGCTGGGGAGCAATGTAATCGTAATACCCTGCCAGACTGGTCAGATACGGCTCATACGCACCACCTGGCTTTAAGTAAGGAAATTCCGGTGCCATCGTAATGAGGAAAGTTTTGCCTTGTGCTTTGTAATGGTCTTTGACGATCTTGAGAGCAGCTGGAATAACCGTCGTATTGGCTCCTGCCTTAATGGCATTCTGCTCCAGATCAATATCCAGTCCATCAAATCCGTACACATCGACCAGGCGAATGATTTCATTCGCAAATGCCTGTTCCTGCCCTGCACTCAATTGAACATGTGCATCTGCACCGCCCAGTGACAGAATCACCGCTGTACCTCTGGCATTCAGTGTACCCACCTGCTGGCGGAATGCTGCATCTGAAATATTCTCCGGCTTAAACGTCGGAATACCCGATCCGGTCATAAAAGCTACCGTTACAACATTATAGGCAGCTGGAGATTCACTCAGCTGAATCGTTCGGGAAGAACCACCGGCATATCCATCTCCTTTGGAAGAAGACCAGTTCTGCCAGTACCCTACCATAACTTTCTTGCCAGCAATACTTGGCATGGCAGCAGCACTATCTTCTGCCGCATATCCGCTTGGAGCGGCCATTCCCAGCATGGAGCAGGTCATTACACCTGCCAGAAGCCATTTGCCTAACTTACGTGTACGTATTACGGTCATTGTATGCACTCCTTCAGTGATAGTATGTGATCGTAAAATCGCTGACATCAAGACACCTGTTCCCCCGTAAATCTGCTGTTATGTATCCCTCCTCTTTCCTCCATCATGATGTTGGTTACATCATTCATTATAATGTTTAAACGATGAAAAACTTATGTATATCCGCATATTTGGAGACGAAGTCATGAAGGACGTCAACTCGTATGCGCATATTCTTCCATTTCCTATCCTTTGTCTACTCTGGAAGACAAAATAGCTCACTTAACATGCGGAATTTAGCGTAACAACGCTGGGCTTTGTCCGTTTGCCCAAGCTGCTCATAACTGTATCCGCACTCATAATAGAGCCCTTCCAGACGATGACAAAATCGATGATCTTCACAGTAACGTATTCCCTGGGACGCATATTCAATCGCCAGCCGGTAATCTTCGCTGGCATTATATGCTCTCGCCAGACAATAAAACACCTGGGGAAAGCGATAATCCAATTCACTGTATTGATGAAGAGCCTGACGACATTTGTGCAGCCAACTGATGCAGGATCGAAGATGACCCTGAAGTGCATACCCGGAAGCCATTGCAAGAATCACTTCAACTTCATGGAGAGCAGGCAGACGATCCGTATGATAGGTCAGCTGCAGCGCTTGTTGTATCATCTGAAATCCATACGAAATCTGGCCCAGCTGCAGATAAGCGTATCCTTTTTGACAAAGAATAAATTGCTGATCAATTATGGATGGACGTTCTGCCTCCTCCATTTGGCAGTGCTCAATATAATCGATCAGTTCCGGATACATCTGCTGGCGATGCAGATAGGTAATATTTTTACGGATGGTCTGCATTTCGCTGATCTGGTCCTGAGCCATATCATAGAATATACGTACATCAACACCGCACTTGCGGGCAATACGGTACAGAATATCTGCCGAGACGGATTCCACTCCTTTCTCAATCCGGCTAATCTGGGACTGGTTGCAAATACCGAGTGCCAGCTGCTGCTGGGTCATGCCACGCTGCTGTCGTACTTCGCGGATACGTTGACCGATATAGCGATAATCAAGCGTACTGTCGCCGATGAGATCCATTGTTGTTCCTCTCCTTTGCCGGTAGATTGTCTCCTCTCTATGTTATATGCAGCAGCAGATGGGGATAATGTGTAAAAGTACGTAGATAAGGTGGAATTCTGCGGGTTTTATTGTGACTGTATGTATAACATTAAAGATGTATATTTGGTATTTCGAGATTCGTTATCATTATATATAGACTTATAAACCAGTATATATCCGAAAAATAATATATGAATAAACACTCATATTTATCGTTATTGTTATATAAATAACAATATGGAAAGAACGGTTACATATAGGCAAAAGACTTAATTCAGTATTATTCTAAATGTGATTTTCGTTATTCTTGTTTGTAAGGGTAGCTTTTTCTAGTCAGGGCAATGACGCGGATAGAATTGGAGGATGTATACGCTGGAGAAATAAGATCACTATACATAACAAAAACCGCCTGCGTGATCTCAGACGGTTTTGTGGTCCTATCAAAATAATTTGTGATAAATGGATACTTAGAAATCTACAGATTGCTAATCTAGTGTGTTGTAGCATGCTGACTGTACACCATGATTCACTGCTTATGTTCTTCGTATCAAGGATAATCCATAGTACCTTTCACAGCGATATGTCTGCCTTTGCGATTTTCCAGTACTTTGACATTCACCATGCTGCCTTCCTGAAACCGCGGTCGGTGGATCGTATATACAGTTACAATTACTGCTGTATCGAACGGTAGCTGGGTGGGCTTCTCGATTCGCAGATCCAGCCGCAGCTCCGGCTGACCCATCTCGTATTTACCGGTAGGTTCTACATTCAGAATGCGTCCACGCGCCGTGTAACCATCTTGGATAATACGCTCAACCGGGTTCTGACGCTTCTGCAATGCAGGCAGAACGATACCTGCCAGTATGAATACAATGAATAGCAGAATACAGCTAATAACAAGCGTCATAGGGTCCATACTTGTCACCTCTTTGCCAATCGGCGTTCGTTATTAATCCACATTCTGAATCTCGAAATGGTAAAAGGCTGTATCAAATCCCTTATCCATCGGACTCGCCGAATAGATGCCTACCTGCAGCGGTTGTCCCGGCGGACAATCCAGATGGGTCATACGCAGCTGCTCCCACTCCCCGACTGCACTGGCGCTTCCCGGACGAAAATAAACAAAAAAATCATTACCTTCCCGTCTTACCCGGAATGACAGACGCTGTTCGAAAATGCTGCTATCCATATTGCGGGTGGACCAGTCCGAATAACTGCGCTGGGTTACGACTACGCCCAGATGCGAAGGTTCATCCGGAATATACTCGATCGATGTTTTGATCCAGTTAGCCGAATCGATCCCTATAAAAATACCGGATTGGTCATATGTCCGCTGGGGATGCATCTGCAGCTCGGCGACTGCTTCGAAATTGCCCTTGATCTCATCGTATAGTACATGCCCGTTATATCGTTCAAACCCATAATAGGTTCTCATCCAGAAATCTGTATCCGGCCGACTGCGCAGCAGCAGATGGTCCTGTTCTACCGCCTTGTGCTCCGGTGGGAACATCTCCTGCAGATGATCTATATGATGCGGAATATACTGCATACCATCACCTCATTTAAAAGAAATTACTCTTACAGAAATACATATCTCCATAGAATCACGAAAACGCTATCACTGTGTATATTACCAGATTAACCACGTATTTGTACGTGAAAATATTCTCTCACTTTCTCTGGTTGATTCTGGCTTGTCATTTACATTCGTATAGTGCATATATTCAGCGCCAGTCTTGGTTAAGTCGTAGACTTGAATCCCTGTGTAGATTAACCGCGGAACAGACTACCCAATCAACGTATGGGAATAGTGTGTTCCTAGACAGCCTGCTTTTCTCTAAACCTATCTGATCATAAGAATATTAATAAGATGCTTAATGAAGAAAACGTAACGTCTTTTGAGCGGGATAACCTTTCAAAAAAGCGGTAAAAAGAGTATCTTAGATATAGACTGGAATCAGCAAATTGCTGTTTGTCCAAAAAAAGAGTTAAAGGTGTGCGATACGTGCGAATCAATAAATATATTAGCGAATCCGGCATTACTTCCCGCCGGGGAGCAGACAAATGGATCAATGAAGGCCGAGTAACGATCAATGGTGCCGTGGCAGAACTGGGCAGCCAGGTCGAAACCGGAGACGATGTACGAGTAGATGGCAAGCCAATCAAGGTAGAACAGGAAAATGTATATATTGCGCTGAATAAGCCTGTAGGCATTACCAGCACAACAGAGCGTCATATCAAAGGAAATATCGTGGATTTTGTTAATCATCCGCTGCGTATTTTCCATATTGGACGTCTGGACAAAGACTCGGATGGGCTGATTCTGCTCACCAATGACGGAGATATCGTCAATGAGATCCTGCGCGCCGAGAACAAGCATGAAAAAGAATATATCGTAACGGTAGATCGTCCGATTACCCAGGCATTTCTTAACAAAATGGCATCGGGCGTCGAGATTCTGGATACGGTTACCCTGCCATGCAAAGTCACCCAACAGTCCAAATATGTATTCAAAATCATTCTGACCCAGGGGCTGAATCGCCAGATCCGCCGTATGTGCTCGGCGCTCGGTTATGAAGTTCATGGACTGCGACGTACCCGGATCATGAATATTCATCTGGGCAATCTGTCGATCGGTCAATGGCGCGATCTGACTCCTGCCGAGCTGGATCAGCTGTTCCGCGATCTGGATTATACGCCAAAATCACAGTGATTCGATGTTGAATGCTACTTTATTTCCAAAAAGTATCTACAAAATGAACAACGCAAAAAGCTGCTTCTGATAACAGGAGCAGCTTTTTTGATGTGTATTTATCCTTGGTGGGATATACTGTACACTTCTATAGGTATATACCTTATGGAAATGTCGAGAGACACATCATGGCAGTTAACGTATGGTAGTTAACGCGATGCAGAACGAATTCTTCACGAACGAAGTCTGTGACTGCGATCTTATTTATAAAAGACTTTGTCTACATTGTACTTGGCTTGCAGACTGTTGATGATATACGTCTCGTAAATCTCGCGTTCAGTTGGATCTTCCACGATACATACGTCGATACGGGTAACCTCGTCACGGTGATCTTTGATTGGAGAAACGGTATCTTCAAAGTGCTTTTTGATACGTGGTCTGAGTTTGCGGGCTTTACCGACGAACAGCAGTTCATCTTGTTCGTTGTAGAACATGTAGATGCCGCCCACTTCACGGGAGATCAGGTGAAAATCGGTAAAACCATAAATATGGCTAAGTTCTGGATTAATCTGTTTGGTAATCGATACGTTAGGCGTAGGGATGGTAATCTGGATCAATTGCGGTTCACTTCCTTATTCAATATAGGTGTTCATCCTACCATAAATAGGGCGGGATTGATATCATCGATTGAAATATCCGTGTATAAATTGTTCCTCTATTCGAACAATTGGGATAGGGTGTTTAATATCAACGAATAAGAGATGGGTTGTGCTTGCGGCAATCGCTCCGGAAAGGGATAGGACACGTCCTCCGGTTAAGGCTGGAGATCATGAATTTTGATTAGTAACAGATGATCTCCATCCTTAAAGGTCGTCCTTTGTCCTATTCCCTTTCCTGCGCTACGTGGTTGATGCAGCATGGGTTGGCTCGATCAATGGCTAAGTGTACATAATCTGCTCACTGTTTACTGTAGCCGTGCAGGCGGAGTTCGCCGGAGATGTATTCGCCAAGGTAGATATCGGACAGACTGTGGTACTTACGCTGCTTGATCTGGGCTTCGAGCCAGTGAATGTCTTTGTCGATCAAATCTAGTACATCCTGGTTGGCCTGACCGTCGACGATGATCGGGTAACGGATATTCTCGTCGCCATATTGGATGATAGTGAGCTGTCCGTTCTGCTCCATGATCGCTCGTTTGACATGATTGATCTCGTAAATGCCGGCAGAGCGCAGCTTGAACATAAGTTCATTGGCAGACATGCCGCAGCGGAGGCAGGCACCGACTTCTACACTGCCATTCACGACCAGGGTAATCGGTCTGCCGTCAACAACACGTTTGACATAACGGTTGTGTTCTTTGAGAAATTTGATAATAAATACGAGCAGGGTCCAGATAATCAGGACGAGGAAAAATTGCAGCGGTGTGACTGCTTCGTTATAGATCACACCGCCAATAATGCCGCCGAGCACATAATTCTGTACCTGATCCATCGCCGAAGTGGGTGCCAGGTTGCCTTTGCCCATCAGATTAATCTGGAAAATCAGACATAGAATCCCGAGTGCCAGCTTGATCATGACTGGATAATAAGTGTCCATCTATCAGCTTTCTCTCCTTTCGAATTCGTCTTTTATTTGTCGATCAACTGGATATGGGGATTTACCAGATATACATCCTGAAGAGTATAAGCGTTCATATCCGAGGTGAAATGGACCGTATAGTATTTATCCTGCGCTTTGAGAATAATGCCATCGCTGAGAGTTGTGGCATTGACGCTAAGGGTTGTCTCGTCCAGCTGCTGGTCCTTCGCCATCTGGTGCATAAATTGTACCATCTGCGAATACTTGGAATACGTACTCTGATCCCGGGTGTAGTCGGAGTACTGCACACCGATCAGGAAGACAATCACCAGCAGCAAAATGATGCTAAGATCGCGGTATTTGGTCTGGATCCGGTGGCGCAGGTAGAGTGAAAATACAATGAGTAGAATGATCAGGGCGACGAAGATAAAGATATATTTTAGATAGAGATTGATGGTGGATTGCCCTTCCAGGTAGGTGATCGTGTAGAAGTTCATCCTGGGTCTCCTTTTATAGGTTGAATTTGAATACATCTTATTCATATCTATCAATATATAGTGCATACCTCTGAAATCAGAAGTATAGCGTAACATTTGCTGTTCTATATTATTGATGCTTAGCTAGCATGGATTCTATATCTGTATCGGATATAACGATAGTGCATGTTAGCCTTCATGTTGCAAGCTAAACGGTATAATCCTTATTACATTCAGCTATTCCCCATAATTAAAATAGCGATCACCAACGATTATGTATCTATAAAAAGCTGGATATCTTCCGTATCTATTGTCCACACTTATTCGTTTGCTTGGATAGGAGCATACTTCGAAAAAGTAGATTCACCTTCTCCTCATAAACAGACAGAATTCGTATAACCGTTATCATTCAGACGAGATATCTGTTAAACACGCAAGTAGATTACATCGTGAAGGGAGCCCATTTTATGCAAATTGCTCAAGGGGTACATATGCTTAAATTGCAGATCGACTCTTTTGGTGGTCATCAGGAATTGAATCCTACTCTTATATGGGATTCAGATTATACGGTGCTTATTGATACGGGGACACCTGGACAGCTGGAATCCATACAAATAGCCATGAACAATGCTGGAGTCTCTTTTGATCAACTCAATGTGATTATTCTGACCCACCAGGATATTGATCATATTGGCAGTCTTCCCGAAATTCTGCATGCCTCTTCCTCGCCTATTGAAGTATATGCCCACATAATCGAAAAACCATATATTGAGGGAGAGATACCACTTTTAAAAGCCAATCTGGACAGTATGGTCTGGCAATTGGAAAGTATACCACTGAAAGATCGCCAGGAAATCGTGAATCAAGTTCAGCATGCTGCAAAAAGCAGAGTGAGCCAAACACTCGTTGGCGGAGAACTTCTTCCGTTTTGTGGAAGAATCCAGGTGATTCATACGCCAGGGCATACACCGGGACATATCAGTCTTTATTTGAAGAAAAGCAAAACACTTGTCGCCGGAGATTCCATGTATAGTGTAGCAGGTATGTTACAAGGACCTCATACTCCTTCTACTCCCGATATGGATATCGCTCTCCATTCCATCGTCAGCTATATAAATCTGGATATTGAAAATGTAATTTGTTATCACGGAGGGTTGAGCCAAGCCAATCTCCAGCAGCAGCTAAACTGTATCGTTAATAAGAAATAAGTTTCTACTATTTATCTTCAAGTTATAAAGAACCCTGTAACCTCCATAGGTATAGGGTTCTTTTCGTTTCATAATGCAATCCAGATGATCAGCTTTCCGATTCGGCAATCCTTTTTAGCTCCTCGGCACGTACAATTAGGAAGCGTGTCATATATCTTTTCAGAAATAAAAAGTCAGCAAGATTGCCCAGTATTCCCAGAGGTGATCGGTACTCAAAATGGTCTTTCATGACCGTTCCTCCACCAAGCTTGATAAATTTGTGAGTATGGGTAAAGGAATGAAACGCGCCGCTAACCATCACATCCACAAAAATATGCGGCTTCTCCATATGTATAATTTTTGCTGTTAACTGCTGACGGATACCAAAATGAACAGCTTCCCATGTGACTTCATCGCCGTTCTCTAGATAACCACTGATTTTGCCCTGTACTGCTTTCTCCTGAGTAGCCGTTGTTGTCTGCATATGTATATCCACACTTCAAGCAAGATCAAAGCAGCGTTCAGCCGGTGCTTCGATATAGATGGTATTCATAATGATAGGCATGATACGAATCCTTTGTTAATGGATAAAATAAAAAAAGCAGTCTGGCATGAGACCAGACTGCCCTTTGAAGTTAATATCTGTTTAAATCCTATTCCCACTCAATCGTTGCTGGTGGTTTGGAAGTAATATCATACACAATCCGGTTCACGTTATCCACTTCGTTAACGATACGTACGGAGATTTTCTCTAGTACATCCCATGGAATACGTGCCCAGTCTGCAGTCATACCGTCGATGGATGTTACAGCGCGGATACCTACCGTGTAGGAATACGTACGTGCATCACCCATAACGCCTACGCTCTTCATGTTCGGCAGCGCTGTGAAGTACTGCCAGATTTCGTTGTCCAGACCAGCCTTGGCGATTTCTTCGCGCAGGATGTAGTCGGAATCACGAACGATTTGCAGTTTGTCTTCCGTCACTTCACCCAGTACGCGGATTGCCAGACCTGGACCCGGGAACGGCTGACGCCATACAATCGCACGTGGCAGACCGCATTCTTCGCCGACTTTACGTACTTCATCTTTGAATAGTGCTTTCAGTGGCTCGATCAATTCAAATTCCATATCTTCCGGCAGACCGCCGACGTTATGGTGAGATTTGATCGTCTGTGCTGTAGCGGTTCCGCTCTCTACGATATCCGTATACAGGGTTCCCTGTGCCAGATAGGCAAAGTCGCCCAGCTTTTTGGATTCTTCGTCAAATACATAGATAAACTCGTTACCGATGATTTTACGTTTTTGCTCTGGATCGTCTACGCCTGCCAGTTTGGACAGGAAGCGCTCCTGTGCATCGATTTTGACTACTTTCATATCGAATTTGCCGACAAACGTCTCCATTACGCTCTCAGCTTCACCTTTGCGCAGCAGACCATGGTCGATAAACATACAGGTCAGCTGATCGCCGATCGCTTTGTGCAGCAGGATCGCTACAACAGAAGAATCGACACCGCCGCTCAGTGCGCACAGTACGTTCTTGTTGCCTACCTGCTCGCGGATTTCCTTGATGGTATCCTCGATGAATGTCTGCATGCTCCACTCGCCGTGGCACTGACATACTTCGTACAGGAAGTTGCGGATCATTTCGTTACCAAATACAGAGTGGCGCACTTCCGGGTGGAATTGTACCGCATACAGATGACGCTCTGCATTGCTCATCGCAGCGATCGGTGCGGACTCAGTGCTTGCATCTACGACAAACCCTTCTGGCAGACCGACAACATGGTCACCATGGCTCATCCATACCGTGTGGCTGGATTCCATGCCTTTGTTCAATGCACAGTGCGGCATGAAGTCTACATCGGACTTGCCGTACTCGCGCTTGGCGGAACGTTCTACTTTACCGGACAGTTGTTGAGCCATTAGCTGCATACCATAACAGATACCGAAGATTGGCACATTCAGATCATAGATTGCCGGATCGACATGCGGTGCATCTTCCGCGTATACGCTGGATGGGCCGCCGGAGAAGATAATACCTTTTGGCGCCAGCTCACGGATTTTCTCGACAGGGGTGTTGAACGGCAGTAACTCACTGTATACCCCAAGATCACGGATACGTCTTGCAATTAGCTGATTATATTGTCCACCAAAATCAAGGACAACGATTATTTCATTTGGACTGTTCATTCATGTGCCTCCCACTTTTCAATGAGTCTAATTATACCTATGTGCAAAAGAGACCGTCAAGGCTTAAAGCCTTATGATTTCAGCATTTTTCAAAAATTTGCAATCTGATTTTCATATTGCGGATAAATGGGCGAATAGACAGGAAGTACAGGCGGTCTGTCTATCCAATAGTCTGCACGTTGTCCGTCTCCAGTGGACGCTCTGCTGGTAGACTTTGACTTACCAGAACGATTAATATATAAAGATACCGTTATAGTAAAAATATAACAGAAAATAGACAAAACGTTGAGCGCATTATTTTGCCACCAGTCTTAACCGATATAGAGAGCATATGGCAAAATGAGACGATATTACAACTTGGCATGGGGGCAATCTATGGGATTCATGGACTATCTACAATCACTGTTTACCGAGCACGGCTACCTGGTGTTATTCCTGGGGTTGCTGCTTGAATTTGTCGCGCTACCTTTTCCCGGAGAGACGATGATGGCGTACGCGGGTTATTTATCGTATATGGGAACTCATAATTTCGCGTTGGTCTTACTATGTGCTTTTGCAGGCACTACGATCGGGATGACCATCACATATTTTATCGGTAAAAAAGCGGGTTTGCCCTTTATGCGCAGATACGGTAAATGGATGCTGCTGCCGGAACACAAACTCGATAAAGCGCAAAAATGGTTCGGCAAGTATGGCTACACGCTCGTATTTGTAGGTTATTTTATACCGGGTGTGCGGCATTTTACAGGGTATTTCTCTGGTATTATGAACTACAAGTTCTGGCGTTTCGCTGCCTATGCCTATAGCGGTGCGCTAATCTGGGTCGGATTGTTCGTAGCACTCGGGAAGATTTTTGGGCCGCAGTGGTCGATGATCTTCCACTGGATTCACGACTATTCGTTTGAAGCGATAGCGATTCTGGTGGGACTGGTGCTGGCGGTGGTCATTGTGAAGTATCGCAGATGGCTAGGTATTCAGTTGGTGAACCGATTTGGGAAAAAGAAACCGGATGATTCGGCGG
>Ga0308161_1003071_pt1 | contig 16766 bp, 19 predicted proteins | sample PhyFR2_FD_201034 | JGI IMG/M metagenome (GOLD analysis project Ga0308161, IMG submission 201034) | Phyllosphere microbial communities from UC Gill Tract Community Farm, Albany, California, United States - DLSLF.R2 | ecosystem: Host-associated > Plants > Phyllosphere > Unclassified | place: USA...
CGGTGCGGTTCGTCGCGCAGAGTGGTTCAGCCCGGCGGCGGTCCTCGTCCGACAGTGGCCGGGGCCGGAGCGTCCTTCGATCCAGATTCACGAGCACACGTTGGCCTTCGGCATAAAGCACTTGGTTGTGAACGTTGTGGATCTGGAAGGCGTAGACGATGCTGCTGAGCCCGAGAGAGGCGATCCAGAAACGAATGTCGACATCGCAGATGCCGGTGACCGGTGCGTGGAACGTGATGGTGACCTCGCGAATGGCCTGGACGGACGGGCCCTCGTCGGTCCGCCAGCCGAGCTCGTGCCAGTAGTCGATGATCGCGCGGTCCACCAGGACCAGGTACCTGCTGTGGTGCAGCATCCCAAAGCCGTCGATGTCATCGAGGTACACCCGTCGACGAACGGTCGCGCCGGTCATGCCGCCACCGCCTGGGCGAGCGCGGGCAGTCCGAGTCCGACGACGTCGAACGCCCAGTGGCCGATCATCAGGGCCCACAGCGACACGCCTCTCTGTCGCAGGACGCCGAGTACCGCGCCGGCAATGCCGGTGGCGATGACACGCACGGCTGCTTCGCCAAGGCTTGTCGCCGAGAGCGGCGCATGCTGCAGCCCGAACGCGATCGCGATGACGGCGACGACCAACCACGGGCGCCAGACCTGCAGGAGCCGCTCGTGTGCCCACCCGCGGTAGAGCAGTTCCTCAGCGATGGCGACGGTGATCGGCATGACCAGAATCGACCACAGGCCCACCCAGATCGGGACCGTGGTGACATAGGACCTCTCCGGAGGGGGGCCCGCGTAGACGATAGCGTTTCCGATGAACGCCCCGACGGCCAATCCAATGAAGAGGGCGAACAGTGTCAGCGCTGCGAGCGGGAGATCGTGGCGCGCGGAGAACGGCCCAAGAAACCGCCTCACACTGCCCTGTTGCCGCCGGATGATGACGATGAGCACGGAGATTGTCGCGAGATCGATGGCAACGATCACGACGTTGAGGAGAATCCCGGCCCGGGCCGGGATCAGAATGGCGGCGGCGCAGGCGAGGAGAACGCCTCGCGCGACGAGGAACGCGAGCACGGCCGCGATGGACCGGCGAGTCATGTGAGCCTCCTTCGAATCGGGGTGGGTATGGGGGCAAGGTCGGGTCAGCGCACCGCCCGGATCGGGAGGACGGCTAGCCCGCCGAGGACGGCGAGGATGATCGCTACGACGAAGAACAGGTCGTAGCCGCCACCACCTGCGGCAAGGAGGGGTACCGCGAGCAACGGGATCAGTAGTTGCGGTACCTGGTAGGACAGCGCGACGATGCCGAGGTCCTTGCCTGCCTCGTCGAATGAGGGGAGGACTTCGGTCATGAGCGCGACGTCGACCGATACGTAGGCGCCCTGGGCTGCCCCGACGATCGAGAGCCCAATCAGGATGGAGCTGATGTCAGAGGCGAACATGGACACCAGCAAGCCGAGAGCGCTGAGGAAGCTGGCGATGCCGACGATGACTTTCCGACGTCCAGTGCGATCAGAGATCCAGCCGAACAACACGGCGGTGATGACGTTGCCGATGGTGAAGATGAGTAGTGCCGTGGCTTGCACAGGGGAGGCCTGCGTCGCCGGTACGTACAGGCGGTCAATGATGATGAACAGGAGGAACGTCGAGATCGCGGTGATCGACATCGTTACCAGGAAGCGCGACAGGAACGCCCAGAAGAAGTCACGGTACTGGAGCGGGTTGAGCCAGTAGGTGGACACGATGTCGCTCAGGCGGAGCGGTGGCGCGGCTTCCCTGCGCACGATGTCGTGGAAACGGAAGACCATCACGATGCTCAGCGTGACGCCGAGCATGCCCGGCACGATGAACCAGGCCCACTGCTGATCGTTCGGTAGCACGGCCATGACTTGTGCTCCGACGATCAGGCCCAGCCCAGTCGCTACGCTCGCAGCCGCCGCCACGCGGGCCCGCACTCGCTTGACGATCTGATCGGCCAACAGGGCGTGGATGACCATATTCGTGGCGCCAAAACCGGCCTGGACGATGAGCCAGCCGACCAGCGTTCCAGGCACGCTATGGGCGGTCGCCAGGATGATCACACCGACGGTAGCAACTGCAGCGCCGCCGATCAGCCAGGGACGGCGCATGCCGAACCGCGACCGGGTGCGGTCGGAAAGGCGCCCGAACAGGGGTGTGATGAGGATGATGACGACGCCGCCGGCGCCGGCGATGATGGACAGATTCGTTGCTTTTGACGCGTCGTCGAAGAACGCCAAAGCCTTCGGTATCGATGCGCCACTGATGGTGCCGAGCGCGAGAGTCACGCCAAACCAGGCGAGGATGAAGAGCGGGAGGAAACCGCGCGGTTGGGGGCTGCCGGGGAACGTCGGCTCATTGGCCGAGGAAGCTCCTGCGGCAGTGACGGTTGGGGCTGGGTCTGCCGGGGTGATCGGGAACATCGTCGTCCTCCAAATGTCAGTCGGGTTGTTGCTGAGAGTGATACGCGAGGCGGGCGGCCAGTGCTGTCCGTTCCTGCCAAGCTCGGGCTGCTGGGAACGTCGCCGTCAGGCCCGGCGAGCCGTGCACGTGCCCGTTTCCGACGTGCACGACGGCGGGGACTCCGGCGTCGCGCAGGCGTGAACCGTAGGCGATCCCTTCGTCTCGGAGCGGATCGTGTTCGGCCACCTGGATGAACGCCGGCGGAAGCCCGGCGAGCTCGAGCGTGAACAGTGGCTGCGCGTAGGCGGCCGCCGTCCCGGAGTCGGCGAGGTAGAGGTTCGCGAGGTGCTCGTAGTCGTCGAGTCCGAACCCGTGGGCATATGTGGCGGCTGAAGCGCCGAAGGGTGTGAGCGCGAGCGCGGGCACTTCAAGTGATTGATGGATGAGGACGTTGTCGCCACGATCCCGCAAGTGGAGGGTGGCGCTTGCAGCGATGCCTGCGCCGGCTGAGGCTCCGCCGATGCCCATTCGGGAGACATCCACCCCGTACTCTTCGGGTTGCTCGCGCAATGCGTCAAGAGCGGCAAGGGTGTCGTCGACGGCTGCGGGGTAGGGGTGCTCCGGCGCGAGACGGTAGTCGAGCGACACCACTTGTATATCGGCGCGTTGGGCGCGTCGGGTGAGGAGCCGATCGTTGATGAGCTCGTCGACGGAACCGGAGACGAACCCGCCGCCGTGAAGGAAGAGCTCCGTCGGTGCGCATTGAGGCAGTCCCTCTGGCAGGTATCTGCGGATGCGGAGGTTCCGGGTGGTCGTGGTGATGGTGCCGGGTCGGATTGTGATTCCCGGAACCCGTTCCTCTGTGAACTCGCGGGCGATTGTGTCGGAGACGACGCGCTCAGCGGCGCGCCTGGTCCTCAGATCCGGGCTCGAGAGTTCGGGCAGGGACGCGGTGACCTCGATGAGCTGGGCGGCCCATTCGGTGATCGCCGGATCCAGATCCCCGATCTGTGTGCTCACGGCTGCCTGCCCGTGGCGGGTGCGGGATAGACGACCTCCGGATCATGCAATGTACGCAGGGTGGAGATCACCTGCCGGTGGAGATGATCGGCCGCCGGGTTGAGGCTCCGGTATCCTCCGGATTGATGGGATTGTCCGAGATATCGGACGCACGTGGCCGGGACGCCTGAGGCCGCCAGCGCTCTGGCGTAGGCGGCGCCATCGCGCCGGAGCGGATCGATCTCGGCGGTGATGATCAAGGCGGGCGGCAGACCCGAGTGGTCACGGGCGACCAACGGTGAAGCGTAGGGCTGACGGGCGACCTCAGCGGTCCGGTGAGTGCCGAGGTAGTCGCGCACGATCGGCTTTGAAAGGTGTCGCAGCACGGCGGCAGGGAGCACGCGGGAGATGGCGCGTGGGTCGAGATACTTGCCGCGCAGATCGACAACGGGGACCTCGAGGAGCTGCAGACGCACCGGGTGTTGATTCCGATCACGGTTCATCAACGCGGTGACTGCGGCGAGGTTTCCGCCCGCGGACGCGCCACCGATAGCGATGCGCGCCGCGTCGCCGCCAAACTCTGCGGCGTGCGCCACGGCCCACTCGAGCATGCTCCAGCACTGTTCCGGCTGAGCGGGATATTGCACCTCGGGGGCCAAAGAGTACTCGCCTGCGACGACGATGACGCCAGCCTCGGCAGCCCTCTCCCGGTACATGGCATCCAGACCGACCCAGTCGAGACCGCCCAAGGTGAATGATCCGCCGAAGAAGTACACCAGAATCGGCAGACCGCCCGGCGGCACTGCAGCACGGCCTTCGCTCGTGGGCCAGAAGACCTTGACCCTCGCGTCGGGATACCGCGGGACCGGCACTCGATGTTCCTCGAAGGCCACCTCTGGGGCCGCCACACCCAGCACCTGCGCCGCAGTAGCATCGGCGCGACGCGCGAACTCGCGACGAGCAACGGGATCGCTTGGCGCGCGTTCCCTCCCTCGCTGCCGGAGCTCGACTTCAACGCCGTTGTCGACGCCGAAACGAGCCTCCAACGCCGTGACAAACGGGTCCAAGCGAGAACGCTTCCACATGACGATTCCTTTCGACACACCCACTCTGTACACTCGAAGAACTTCGATACAAGTCTTCTAAGGAGTTCTTCATGGACGAGAGTGGCAACAAGACGCGTCGAGCCACAATTTATGAGGTGGCGAGCGCTGCCGGGGTCAGCATCTCGACTGTCTCGCTGGCGATCAACCACCCGCGTCGAGTCAACGACGCGACGCGGAAGTCGGTGATCGATGCGGCCGTCCGGCTTGGCTATCGCGGGGCTTCCTACGCTCCCTCCGGCAGGCGGATAGCGGTCGCCGCGCCGTTCTCTGCCTATCCCTCGTACTACACCCGTCTCACGGGAATGCTGGAGGTCGCATCGTCCGCGGGCATCGAACTGGTCATCCATGACCTACCCTCGACGGCCTCCGAGGATGCCCCGGTCCTCCAAGCATTGCCAATCAAGGCCGGAGTCGACGGCATCATCGTCATGGGTGCCCCGCTGTCCCGGGACGCTACAAGATCGGCCTCTCTGCCCGGCCCGCCTGTCGTCCTCGTGGATGTTCCAGATAGCACAGGGGTTCATCCCGACATTCCCGTCGTGCTCATCGACGATCAACGCGGCGGCGATCTGATCGGCCAACATCTCGCCGGCCAGGGCCATCTGCGAGCAGCCTTCGTGCACGAGACTCAGCGATCGAACGAGTATGTGTCGGCGGGCATGCTCCGCACAGCAGGACTGGCTCGCCACCTCGACATCATGTCCGTGGAAGTGCGCGACCAGTCGCGCCTTGCAGCGCAAGTGGAGGAAGTGTTGAATGACCCGCTCATCACCGCTGTCGTCGCCAATCACGACCAACTCGCCGCGGCCATCCACGAGGCGCTCGCCCAGAGGCCGCGCACTCACCCGGTTGCGCTTGTCGGGTACGACGGCAGCGCGGTCGCGAGGTCGTTGAACATCACCTCCGTCTGGCAGCCATTCGAGGAATCCGGTCGGGCTGCAATGAGATTGCTCCTCGATCTGATTGGCGGAGAACAGGCTCATCTCGGATCGCTGATGCTGACTCCAAAGCTCGTGGTCAGGAACAGCAGCACGGTCCCCGTGAGCTGACCCTCACGGGGGCGAATGAGGAGGGACAGTCGGAAGCCATCGCCTTGCCTGCTTCAGAACCGGGGCCTTACTGCTGTCCTGCATGTGGGTCGTTGCGTCGGGGCGCTCCGGATTCTGTGCCTGCGGGCTCCGGCGCAACGGCGCAGTGTGAAAGCGCCATCGCCGGTACGACCTTAGAACGGCACCACGGGAACGCCGGACGCCTCCGCTACTCCCGCGTTCCTCAAGAAGAGAGTTGTATCGAAGTACTTTACAGAGTGAATCTGATGCCGAACGAAAGGAATTGTCATGTGGGAACGATCTCGACTCGACCCGTTTGTCGATGCGATCGAGCGCCGGTCTGGATTCAACAACGGGGTCGAGGGCGAACCATCTCGGCAGCGGGAGCAGAAGCTTCCGTCGGATCCGATTGCTCGTCGGGATGTCGCGCGACAGTTGGATGCAGAGATGACCGAACTGCTCGGCATCGTCCGCCCGCCCGTCGCCGCGGAGGACTGGTCAGTGCCAGTTCCTGGCTACCCGGACGCGCGTGTGCGGGTCTTCTGGCCGACCGATGAACGGCCAGCGTCCGGAGACCCCGCCGATCTGCCGGTCCAGGTCTATTTCTTCGGCGGTGGTTTCACGATGGGCGGGATCGATTGGGTCGGCCTGGACGCCATGTTTTGTGCACGTGCAGCCGAAGCCGGCATCATCGTCATCGCTGGAGAACACTCGCTTGCCCCGGAGGTCCAATATCCCGCTCAGCCGGAGCAGTGCTGGAGCATCTTCGAATGGGCGGTCGGGCATGCGAAAGCTCTCGGCGGCGATCCCGCTCGCCTGGCAATTGGCGGGGCATCTGCAGGAGGGAACCTGGCTGCGGCGGTGGCCATCATGAACCGGGACAGGAACCAACACCCCATCCGGCTGCAGATCCTCGAGGTTCCCACCGTGGACCTGCGCGGAAAGTACCTCGATCCGCGGGCCCTTTCCCGGATCATGCCTGCGTCTCTGCTCCGACTGCTGATGTGGCGGCCCCTGGCGCGGGATTACCTCGGTGATCGTCGGCTCGCGGAGATCTCGCGTCAACCGTATGCGTCGCCGCTTCTGGCGAGGAACCACGCGGGCCTGCCGCCTGCTCTAATCCTAACCGCTGAGTTCGACCCGCTTCGTGGCGACGGCGAAGCCTATGCCCGAGCACTCACAGCGTCCGGTGTCCCTGCAACCTGTGTCCGTTATGTCGGACAGAGCCACGGGTCGGGCGCATACCGGAACCGTAATCCTGCGGCGGATCATGCGAACCGCCAGGTGATAGCGACTCTGCGCACGCTGCATCAGCCAGAGAGCGCCTACACCTACGGACCCGCCCAAGTCGCCAAGGCTGCGCCGGTCACCCGATGAGCCTCCGTATGTCCGACATTGATCCGGCCATCCTCACCTGGGTGGCGCGGATCGCTGAGCTGTCGCAGACGTTGCCTGATCTGGCCAGTCCAGACATGCGGGCGCGGCGAGCTGCAGAACTGACGCTGTCCAACATGCTCGCCGACGAGTTCACCGAACAGTCACCGTCGGATGTCACGATCAAGCGAGGTGCCATCTCCACCACGGTTGGCGATGTACACATCTGCCGGTACCGTCCGGCTGGCTTGCCCAGCCCGGCGCCCACGGAGCTGTTCCTCCATGGCGGAGGCTTCGTGTCTGGTTCGGTGGACGAGCTCATCAACGACCGGCTCCTGACCAGACGTGCACAGGCCGCGAACATTCAGGTGATTGCGATGGACTATCGGCTGGCTCCCGAGCATCCTTACCCTGCCCCCGTCGATGACACCATTGCGACGCTTGACGCGCTCCGTGCGCAAGCTGTCCAGTACGACGTCGATGTGTCTCTGATTGGGATCGGTGGAGCATCTGCCGGGGCGGGGATTGCCGCGAGCAGTGTGCTGCATCTGCGAGACCGAGGAGACCACGTCCTGGTCCACCAGTCGCTCGAGGTCCCGGCGCTCTCGTTCGGCCCGTTCGGTTCGTCAGCGGTCGAATACGCGCACGGATTCGGACTCGACGATTTCGAGCAACTCGCCGAGATGGTCCTTCCTGGGGAGGCCAGAAGTGACCCGAACGCCCAACCGTTGCTCGCCACCGATCTCTCTGGTCTCCCGCCAACCTTTCTCCAAGTGGCTGAGCACGATCCGCTGCGCGACGCTGGCTTGGCCTACGGGGAGCGTTTGATCGAAGCCGGTGTTCGCTGCGCCGTCCATCTTGGCCACGGGCACGTCCACGGTTCCCCTGGCCTCACAGCAACGTTCGCGGCTGCTCGAACCTGGCAGGCGCAGTCGGCTTCCGCAGCTCGTCTCGCCTACCAGCGGCCGTGACAAAGAACGACCCTGCCCCGAGTGGACCATCAATATGAATTCGATCTCTTCCTGCAAGCGAGGCACAGAACGCCCACGGGTGGCCGCGTTCTTGGCAGCCTACGTCTTCATCGTCATGGCTGCGGTGGTCGTGGTTGTAGCGCCTGTATATGTCGGCACTGATCCCGGTTACCTGACCTGGCTCACCTTCGTCTTCCAATGGACGCCATTCTTGGTCGTTGTCCTCCTGCATGTGCTGCACCGGACGCGTCACCGAGGGGAATCGATCGGGCGTGGGGACTGGAAGCTGTGGTCTGCAGCGGCTGTTGAGGTCCGGGGGAGAGGTAGCTTGATACTGCGGGTGTGTCTGTTGAGCCTTGGTGCCCTCCTCGTTCTGAGCATCGTTCCGCTCCTGCTTTCGGCAGCGATGGGCTTCGTCTACATCCGTGTGGCTGATGGGGCTGCAATCCCAGTGCTGCTGACACTCCCGGTGGTGGTGCTCTTGATGATCCCCGTCGCCGGTGAGGAACTCGCGTGGCGCGGCTATCTCACAACGCTCCTCGCTCCTCGCGGGTTTGCAGTGACGACTGCGCTCATTGGCGCGGTGTGGGCGGCGTGGCATGTGCCGCTCACGATGGCATTTGTTGTTGCCGGAGTGTCCGACACCCGAGAGGTGGTTGCGAAGACCATCGATCTGCTGTTCGCCGCGGTCCTCCTCAGCGCGCTGCGGTATCTGTCGCAAAGCGTCTGGCCGGCGGTGTTCGCTCACTCGCTCTTCAACAACCTTTTCCAGATGGTCCAGTCCAACTTCATGGGTCCCATCTCCGAACTGTCAGACGCCGCCTATTGGGGGTATATGGCGATCTCGTGGGCAGCATGGATCGTGGTCGACGTCCTCCTTGTCGTTGCTGTCATGCGCAGGAACCGTGGTGTTCTCGCGGATTCGGCGCCTGCTCTGACCAAGCTGTAAGGGGAGGGTACGTGGAGCTCTGTTGCAGAGCCGGGCGTGGCCGCGGGGCGGAATCTGTCGTGAGGTCTACCCCGCGATCGTCAAGATCGGGCGTCGCTGTTGAGCCGCCACCCAGCGGTTGCGCTCTGCTCGCGCCAGAAGGTGGCGAACCTACCGCCGGCGGCGATGAGTTCATGTGCTGGACCGATCTCGACGATCCGACCCTCGTCGAGGAACACGACTTGTTCGGCGGCGCGGACGCTGGCGAGCCTGTGGGCGACGATCACGCGGGTGCGTGAGAGCGGATCAGCTGAGAGTGCGGCGGTGACTGCGGCCTCGTTTTCGGTATCGAGCGCGCTGGTGGCTTCGTCAACGAGCAGGATCGGCGCAGATTTCAACAGTGCCCGAGCGATGGAGACTCGCTGGCGTTCACCACCGGACAGGCCGGCACCAGTGTCGCCGACGGTCGTGTCCCAGCCAGCGCTACCGCGTCAGCACGATCTTCCCGGAAACCCCGCCATGCGCGAGGTCCTCTGCCGCTTGGGCGGCCTGGCGAAGTGGTCTGCTGCTGGCGACTCGGGGATCCAACGACCGTCGAGCGGCCAAGCTCAGCAATACGCTGAGGTCCGCGGCATCCTGAGCTGTGTCGGCGGCATATGAGAAGTAGGTGTGGATCGACACGCCTTCATGCCCGATGAAGTCGTAGATGGTCAGCTCGGATGACCGCCCAGACCCTGACCCGAACCAGACCAGATCCGCGCGGGGCCTCAGCTGCCGCACGATCGTGGGGATCAGTTCCCCACCAATGGCGTCGAGAGCTCCGTAGAACGGGCCCGCGTGCCCGAGGTCGGTGACCGTGACGTCGGCGAGCGTCTTGATCTCGGAATTGCGAATGAGCCCGGTGACTATGGCGCCGCTCAGCTGGGCGAGCTGTACCTGCATGCCTCCGACGCCGCCGTTCGCTCCCGTGACCAACACCGCTTTGCCGAGGACATCGCCGAGTCGGCGCACGGTGCGCAATGCTGTCAACCCGGCCATAGGAAGTGATGCCGCGGTTGCGTAATCGACCTCGTCTGGAACCGGGGCCAGCCGAGAGGCGCGCACGGCGACAACTTCCGACCATGCGCCCTGCTCGGCGAGTCCGATGACCCGTGTACCGGCCTTCGGCCCGGTACCGTCGGCGGCCTCGGCCAGCACGACACCGGCTACATCTTGGCCAGGGCACCAGCCGATCTTGCGAGCTGCGATGAGATCGATTTCGCCTCGATTGATGGTGCTTGCGTGGACTTCGACGAGTGCTTCATCGGCTGCGGGCACCGGCGTCGCAGTTTCGAACGGGGCGAGGGAGTGGCCTTCGCTGACACGAACACTGAGCATGAGAACCTCCTTGAGATTGGATGACATGAATCAGCCTGCGCCGGCGGCTGTCCGCTGTGAAGAACGCACGAAAAGGCGCGTTACATGGGTCTACTATCCCGGTATGGCGACTATGACAGCTCGGGAGCGTCGATTGACGGCGCGCAGCGAGTACGAGAGTTTCCTTGCGACCTGCCCATCTCGTCAGCTCCTGCAGACGCTTGGTGGCAAGTGGACAACGCTTGTTGTGGCAGCACTGGCTGATGGGCCGATGCGATACAACGCGATCGCTCGCACGGTCGCCGGAGTGAGTCCGAAAATGCTCACGCAAACGCTCCGCGCGCTTGAGCGGGACGGACTTGTTGTCAGATCGATTACCCCGTCCGTGCCGGTGCAGGTCGACTACGCACTCTCTGATTTGGGCCGCGACCTTCTCCGGGTCGTTCTCGACTTCAAAACGTGGGTCGAATCCCATACCGACTCGATCGCTGCTGCACGCGCAAGATTCGATGCCATGGACCACAACTCTGGACTGAGCATGGACTGAGGCTCAGCTCCGGGCAGTGGAGGATTTGTCAGGTGCGGTGTTGACGTGACTCCCGCTACCGATTTGGCTGTGCTTGCCAGCGAGCAGCGCTGAACCGGCTACGAGCTCCCAGAGCATGAACGTGTAGACAGCGCCTCGCTCCCATATGCCGTCAGGAAGTATGAAGTGGGATAGCAGGAGTACCCCGCTGAGAAAGCCCAGTGCGCCGAGCAACGCTCCGGCCCACCGCAGACGCCGCGACGTCGGCATTCCCCATCCAGACACGATGGCCATGAGGTTGCCGCAGGCGATAGCGGCCACGGCCCCGACGCCATGCCAGATGCCGAGACCGGTCACGGCATTGGCCTCCGACCCCGACACCAGCGCGACTGGCACGAAACCCGCCGCGTGGAGCACGCCGAATGTCACAAACGCGGACGCTCCCCAGGTGCGTGGCAAGCGTGGCACGAGCATTGCCAACCCGATAAGAAACAGCAGCGCCTGGCCGATGAATCCGGCGTTCATCACAGCATGGAGCGGAGAATTCAGGTCGCGCCCCTGGAACGTGGCCACATCGGGAACCCCCAGATCGCTGATGTAGTTCGTCGCGTAGCTATAACCGCGGAACGCGCTCGCGCTGAGAGCTCCGGCAGCAAGGTACCAAAGTGGTCCCACGACCCACAAAAGACCTGCCCCGCGGGCAGACTGGTAATAGGAGATATCGACGGCGCGACGGTCAGACGCCTTCATCTTCGTCATGGGCTCACGCAGCTCGATTGACACGCCGCGCAAAGCTGAGCCCCTCGAAGGGATGCCCATACCGCTCGCGCGCCGGAACAACCCCCGTCCGGTTCGGCGAGCCCTGGAGGTGCCCATTGGCGGCAGTCATCTCGCGCTCCCGATTGGCTGGCCGAGGCGGTCACTGTTGGTGGTCGTGCCGGCGTGACCCAACACGGGTCGGGTGAACAAATCAGGTCTTGAGTAACTCCACATAGCCAGTCTTTCCACAAGGGAAAGCCTGAAGGCACAAAGGCCTTCGATACAATCTTATCGAGAGGATGAGGTGTCCGCGCTCACCCCCGAAACACAGGGGGGCGGTGATCTGGTCGCGAGGATACCTGGATCGGTGCACCGGCGTTTGCGAGGTCGCGGGCGTGAGGGGAAACGAGGCGAACGACTGCAAGCAGGAATCCGTCACGCGAAGGAGCAGGGATCCGTCGTGTGATGGCGGCGACAGCCGTCAGATTCGCGAGGCTCGAGCCATGCGTAGACGAACCCTAACTACAGCTACTCTCCTGATGGGCTTGGTCGCAATGGGATTCATCGGGGGTGCAGTCGACGTGCGCGAGGGACCGCCGCTCGCGGATAGGTCCTCGGCGAGCGCAGGCAGCGTTGGGCTCGCCCCCGAGGTGCAAGTGGCACTCGAAACATTGATTGATGACGGCGCCACGGCAGTGGTCGTTGACGTGTACGAGGGTGAGGAACGCTCATCTGACACGGCTGGAGGGAGAAGTCATGATGGGCATGAGTTGGCAGAGGTTGATGACCGGTTGCGCATAGCGAGCGTCTCGAAGACCATCACAGCAACCGTGATCATGCAGCTGGTGGAGTCGGGCGAGCTCGTACTGAACACCACTGTGGACGAAGTGCTGCCCGGTTTGCTCGACGCGCACGGCCCGGTAACGGCTGAACAGTTGCTGAACCACACCAGCGGCTTGCCCAACTACTTCGAGGTCATCGCGCCTCCAAGCTGACGGCTCTCGTCTGCCAGCTTGGACCACGTGACCGCACGTAGTGCCCGCAGTACCGTATCGATCGAGACCGCGCCCTGCGACGTCCGACGAACGACAAGATGGATGCTCCGGAAAGCGTTGTCGTGTCGCAGGGGCACCGCGACAACGTTCTGGGGCAACGGAGCGCGTCCAAGGCGCGGGATGGCGGCTATCGCAAGGTCGTTGGCGACGTAACTGATCAGTGACTCGAAGTCACCGCCCTCAAAGATGCGGCTTGGTCGCAGCGCGAATGCCTTGTGATGGCTATCGAACCAGTGCCGGCACGACGGTTCGCCCTGTGGGGTCAGCGCCCAGGCCTGGTCCCTCAGATCGGAGAACGACAGCTCAGTCGCGTGGGCAAGCGGGTGCGCCGCTGGCACAAGCACATCGACTGGGTCTTTGCCCAACAGAAAACGGTCGAGGGATGGGGTGGTTGGTTCCTCAGCGCCACCCCAGGTCTTCACAATGGCGGCTTGAAGGTGACCGATGCGGACAGCCTCGCAGGCAGCATCTGGCTCCATCTCGTGAGGCCGGACTATCAGATGTTCATGCTCATGTTTGAGCGCTACTAATGCTGGAATCAGGAGGCCTCGGAGCGCGGTCGGGAAGGCGCCGATGTCGAATACTCCCGTCGGCCGGGTTGCCGTCGATGCCGCGAGGTCGTCGATCTCGAGAAGCAACGGGCGCCCACGCCGCGCGAGCTCACGCGCCCGTTCCGTGAGGACGATGTTTCGACCCACTCGTTCGACCATCTGCGCGCCGAGGGAGCCCTCGATTCGCCGCAAGTGCTGGGTCACGTTGGAGGGCGTGTATCCGAGCCGAGATGCTGCCGCGGTGACGGTGCCGGCGTCATCAAGCGCAACCAAGATTCGCAACCCAAGCAGATCAATCATTCAGTCAGGCTAAACGAAGGTGCATATAAGCAGGAAATAGACGTTGCGGCGGGTGCTCAGGACAATCGTGAGCATGACACCCAATCCGAACGACACGATTGGGCAAGGAGGTGGTACGGCCGGGGCAGTGACCGCGCTGACGCTCGCGATGGCTGGTTGGGGGACGATCGGAATCTTCGCTCGTGAAGCCGACGCCAGCCCGCTCACAATCGCGGCCTGGCGATGTGTGTTTGCAATTGGAGCGCTCGTCGTCCTGTGCCTGATCGTTCATGGCTTCTCCCGCAGCTCCTTTACGGTGCGCGGCGTTGTCTTCACCTTGGCTGGAGGCGTCGCCCTCGTCGCCAATTGGGTGCTGCTGTTCGCCGCGTACGAAACGACGACGATCACGATTACGACGGTCAGCTACCATGCCGAACCGTTCTTCCTTGTCGCGCTCGGAGCGATGATCACTCGTCAACGCCCATCAGCGCGTGTTCTGGTCTGGTTGGGCGTCACGTTCGTAGGCCTGGTCCCTGCCACCCGTTTCGTTCGGTTCAATGGCGCAGCCGCCGACGTCGAGACCATCGTCGGCGCTCTCCTCGGCGCGGCGGCCGGACCGTCTATAGGATCATATCTTCCTTTAAGTAGCGCTCGACGGATCGCGTCCCGTCGAGGACCCGGCTGAGGCACCGACCTCGGCACTGATTACCACAACGCGTGAGGGAGATGTACGTGCAGATGCTCAACATGAGGAGTGCCGGTAGCGGCACGTTCGCCTCGGTGCCGCGGCTAGCTCGGCCGACGCGCCTTCTTCCCGTGATCGAGACGGCGCGTTGTGCAGAGCCTCATAGGGGAACTCCTGTCAGTTCGCGCAGAGCCTCCCACAGTGCCGACGTCACGGTCACGGAAGTTCGATCTCCGTTCGTAAACGTCACGTCAACCTCGACCGCCCCTCCATCCGAGACGCTTGTCCACTCCGCGGACCGGACGTGGCCCGTGTTGACCAGGACCGACCTCCCGCTATCGCTGACCTTCGCTTCAATGAACATCTGTGCTTCCTTCTGGAGATCGGCCGTGGCCCAGGACCTGCCAACCGGGTTTGACAGCCAGGGGCTGTCTCGTCTAACCGATGGGTGGCACAGGCGAGCGCAGGCTCTCGGGACACCGTGGACGAGGACATCTTCATGGATGTATCCCACCGGTTGCAACTCAGTGATTCCGTCAACTCGCCGACCGGCTTTGGCGCGGCGAAAGCTTCGGCGCGAGTTTTGGACACTTCCTGGGCGAGCCGACATGTACAGGGCAGACGAGCTCATCCGCGGGAGGAAACCCATTGCACGACTTGCATTTCGAGGACCGGCTGCGAGCGGCCGCACCTCGAGTGAGTGTGCCGCTCGAGTTGGCGGAGCACCGGAAGCGCATCATGCGTGATCTGCGAAACCGCCGGCGCAAGCGCAGCACCCTGTGGGCGGCGAGTTGCGCGGTCGTGGTGGCGCTCGTTGGGGGCGGGACGGTCGCGGTGGCAGGCAACGGCACGCACGCCACATGGAACGTCTCCGCCGATAACGTGCTCATCATTCCCGGGCCCGACGGGCAAACCTGTTCGGGCGGCATCAACATCGAAACGAACGGTATCCCTGACGATTCAGAGCTAGCCCGGACGGCTCGCGCGATCGTGGCTTCCATCGATCTGCGGAAGCTCGACACCTCCAAGGGGGAGGCCGCGCTTGCGGCTGAGAACGGGAAGCCCTATCCCGATGGAACCCCTGGGACCGTCCATTACACCCCACAACAAATCAAGCAACTTGCCATGTTCGATGCCGTCGCGACCATCTTGGCGGACGAACTGAAAGCACGCGGCCTTCAGATGGCGCAGGACGGGACCGAGCCGGTGTTCGTGGCCGCCCAGATGATGGGGTGCGATTGACCCGCCACCGACGCAATCGGGACAGCCTGTTCGACCGGATCATCAGTGACAACGAACGCGACCTCCTTGCCTACCTCCAACGACGCACGACGAATGGTGCCGACGCAGCAGATGCATTCGGCGAGATGCTGCTCATCGCCTGGAAACAGCGCACCAAGCTCCCTTCGGATCCTGTAGCCGCCCGCATGTGGCTGTTCGTTGTCGCCCGTAACGTCCTCCAAAACCACCGGCGCTCCGCCATCCGAGCGTCAGAGGGGTTACGAAGGCTCGCGGAGACGATGCGCACCCTTGTCCCGCAGCCCGACGACGCAGACGACGTCATCATGCTGCGCGCCGCCGTCGAACAGCTGCCCGCGGCCGATGCCGAACTCGTCAAACTCGTCTACTGGGACGGGTTCACCTCAGCGGAAGCTGCCACGATCCTCGACCTGAACCCCTCGACCTGCCGATCGCGCCTCGCCCGAGCACTGAGAGAGCTCCGCTCCACCTACGGCTCCCCAGAATCGGAGACGGGAGCATGAGCTCGCGGACGCTGCAGGACACGATCAACGGTGCCGGGGCCCCGGACGGGGGAGCGCGGGGCGCCGCCCCACATCGGGATCGCAGGCTGGAGGCCGAGCCGGCATTGACAACAGCAGCGTCACGCATCGAAGCGTCTCGGGCGCCGGGGCCGGTCGGTGGAATCCGGAAACGCCGTCATGAAGACGCGCTTTCGGTTTCTCTTCCTACGAACCCCCGGCTGATGAATCGAGTAAATCCGTGACAACACCAAGCGCACGCCCCGGACCTTCTCGGCAACCCTACGCTCGAACGTTGCAAGACACACCCACCCTGCTGGCCAGACGTCGTCTTCGACGTCAGGGGTCGTTCTGGGAGCGCGTGAGCGCATTCGTCGGAGTCATCGCCGGTGGCGTCGTCCTGGTCATCACTGCGGTGTCCCTCCTGTCGGTCGCTGCATTGACACTTGCTGTCATCGCCGCCGGCTTCCTTGCCGGAAGCCAACAATGACGCCCGCTCTGCTCCGACCAGGTAGTCCCGGATCAGCTTGCCATGCGAAGCCCGCGACGCGACGCACGCAGGACGCCACCACCGGCAACGCTTTCTATCGATGAGGAGACCAATGAGAAAGATGAAGTCCAGGATCGGGGCGATCGTCGTCGGAGTGATTGCCGTGGCAATGATCGGCGTAGGAGTCTCCTTCCTGACACAAGCAGCCGACATCCGCGCTCAAGCGCAGGCGCTGAGATCACAGGGGCAGCAGGCGACGATCTCAAATGCCCGGGTGAGGGTCTTCCAGGGAAGCGATGGGGAACGGCGGGTCTATGACATGGAAGTGTCGTTCCCTGACTCGAGCGGTGTCCTCACGAAGGGGCTCCTTCGAACGACGCCGACGATCTACGTCGCGATCACAGGTGCGAACGGGTGGGAGGACGAGTTCCCTGGTAAAGAGGACATCGTTGGGGCAACC
>Ga0308161_1003073_pt1 | contig 16758 bp, 12 predicted proteins | sample PhyFR2_FD_201034 | JGI IMG/M metagenome (GOLD analysis project Ga0308161, IMG submission 201034) | Phyllosphere microbial communities from UC Gill Tract Community Farm, Albany, California, United States - DLSLF.R2 | ecosystem: Host-associated > Plants > Phyllosphere > Unclassified | place: USA...
TCACCAGCCCGATGATTTTGTAGGCGAACTCGGCGCTGGAGACGGTGATCAGGTACTGCGACAGATAGCCGGTGAACTGACCGAACACCACGGCGCCCAGGGTGCTGCCGAGGGTGAAGTAGATAAGCCGCCGATCGCTGCGCAGGATAGTCACCGTCTGGCGGAAGTTGGGGAGCGCCGCCGGTGCGGCGGCGGTTGGCGACGGGCGCTGTTCCCGGCCGCGCAAGCGCAGGCTCAGCGCCGCCACCGTCGCCAGCGCCAACCCGCCTGACAGATAAAACGGCAGCAGCGGGCTAAGCCCGGCCACCAGCACGCCGAGCGCAGAGCCGATCGCCCAGCCGACGTTGACCAAAGTATAGTTGATCGAGAAAGCCTTGATGCGCTGCTCGACCGGCAGCCAGTCGGCGAAGCAGGCCTTGATGGTGATGCTCAGCACCGAATAGCAGGTATGCAGGATCGCCAGCACCACGATGACGCCGCCGGGGCGCGGGATCCAGGGAATGGCGAAGAAGCTCAGCGCAAACAAGACAATCGACAGCAGGATCAGGCGGTTTTTGCTGAATTTGTCCACCAGATAGCCGCCGTACAGGCTGGCAAGGATGCCGAGGGTCAGGCTGACGCCCAGGATCACGCCCACGCTCTTCGGCAGCAGATGGAAATGCTCGGTGAGGTAGATGGTGATGAACGGCAGCGTCACGCCGCGGCCGATGGTCAACACCAGTGAACTGGCCAGCAGTACGTTGATCAGCGAGGGGAATCCCTTCATTCGAAGCCTGTTTATGCATACAGTTATGGGCGATGCAGATAACATAGCGTATTTTGGCGAGGACGGAAGGGGAAAGCCGATAATTAGGTTAAAAACAGAGGCTGCGTCGCCAGCCTCGTCAAAAACAGCATTATTTACCGTGTTCGGCCTGCAGCGTGGCGAACCACGGCTGGACAAAATCGCTGCTGCTGCCCCAGCCGGGGATGATCTTCGCCAGCCCGGCGACGTTGACCGGCCCCGGCTGCGCCAGCAGCAGCGCCTGAGGAATGACCGTCGCTTTGAACTGATAGCTGTCCGGCGTGCTTTCCCCGGCGATCTTGTTGGCCACTAGGCGCAGGTTGACTGCGCCGATAAGCTTCGGATCCACCGCCACGCTGATCTGCCACGGGCTGCCGGCTTCGCGCATCAGCTGCAAGTCCTGGTTGGAGATATCGATGCTGTACAGCTTGATTTCAGTACGGCCGTTCTCTTTCAGCGCCTTGTAAGCGCCCTGGGTGAAGGCATCCCAGGTGCCCCAGATGGCGTCAATCTTGCCTTTCGGGTATTTCGCCAGCACCGCGCCCACCTTGTTGGCAGTATCGCCCTGCACGTCGGAGGAGACCGCGCCGATCGATTCCAGCTCGTGAATGCCCGGATGCTGTTTCAGCAGCTGCTGATAGGCGGCCTGGCGGCGTTCCATCGGCGGGAAGCCGGCCACCCAGAGTTTGATGATGTTGGCCTGGCCGTTGAAATCCTTCACCAGCTGGCCGAAGGAGGCGTTGGCCAGCGAAGCGTCGTCCTGCTGCGAGACGGTGACGCCGGGAACGCTGCCGCTGACGTCGGTATCGAAAGCCGCGACGGCGATGCCGGCCGCCGCGATGCGTTTGACCAGCTCGGTGGAATAGGGGGCTCGCCCCTGCGAGAGAATGATGCCGTCATATTTCTGGCTGATAGCCTGGTTGACGAAGTCCTGGAAGCGCGCGTCGTCGCCGTTGCTGAGGAAAGTGTCCACCTTGAAGCCCAGCGTGCGCCCTTCCTGAATGGCGCCCGCCAAGAATTGCGTGGTGTTGTCGTCGGAGCCGAGGTTGCGGATCACCGCGATGCGCACCGGCCCCTGATGCTGAGCGATGGCGGCAGGCACGGCGGCGGTTTCCGCCGCCTGCAGCGGCAGGGCGGCCAGCAGGCTGAGGGCGAGCAGCGAAGTCTTGAGGTTTTTCATTATTATAGGCTCCAAAAAAGCGGGTTAACGATCCCGGTGAAGGTCTGTTATAGCAGTCTTTCTGTCTGGACGTCTATTTGTTGTTACTGAGCATCATAGCGGGATACGGCGAGCGAGGGAATCGGAGCGGTTATGACGTTTTCTTACTGTTTATAACCTTGGGTTTGAGGCATTAAAAAAGGGCCGAGCAAGCTCGACCCTTGATGTAACGCGCCGTCGCGGTTACTTGACCTGCATGCCGGGCTGCGCGCCGCTGTCCGGGCTCAGCAGGAAGATCTCTTTCCCGCCGGGGCCCGCCGCCATCACCATGCCTTCCGAAACGCCGAAACGCATTTTGCGCGGCGCCAGGTTGGCGACCATGATGGTCAGGCGGCCTTCCAGCGCTTTCGGATCCGGGTAAGCGGAGCGAATGCCGGAGAAGATCTGGCGCGATTCGCCGCCCAGATCCAGCTGCAGTTTCAGCAGTTTGTCAGAGCCTTCGACAAAGTCGGCGCTCTTGATCAGGGCGATGCGCATGTCCACCTTGGCGAAGTCGTCGAAGGTGATGGTTTCCTGAATAGGATCATCGGCCAATGGACCGGTCACCGGTTTGGCGGCGGCCATGTCTTCCTTCGAGGCGTTGACCATTTCGCTGACCTTGTCCAGATCGATGCGGTTGAACAGCGCTTTGAATGCGTTCACCTGATGACCCAGCAGCGGCTGCGGGATTGCGTCCCAGCTCAGCTCGGCGTTGAGGAACGCTTCGGCGCGTTCGGTCAGCGAAGGCAGCACCGGCTTCAGGTAAGTCATCAGCACGCGGAACAGGTTGATGCCCATCGAGCAGATGGCCTGCAGATCGGCGTCGCGGCCTTCTTCCTTCGCCACCACCCAAGGTGCCTGCTCATCCACGTAGCGGTTGGCCAGATCGGCCAGCGCCATGATTTCGCGGATCGCGCGGCTGAACTCGCGGCCGGCGTAAGCTTCGGCAATGCTCTGCGCCGCGTCGACGAAGGTCTGATACAGCGCCGGATCGGCCAGGCTGTCGGCCAGCTTGCCGCCGAAGCGCTTGTTGATAAAGCCGGCGTTGCGCGACGCCAGGTTCACCACCTTGTTGACGATGTCGGCGTTTACGCGCTGCACGAAGTCTTCCAGATTGAGATCGATATCATCAATGCGTGAAGAGAGCTTGGCGGCGTAGTAATAGCGCAGGCAGTCGGCGTCCAGATGCTGCAGGTAGGTGCCGGCCTTGATGAAGGTGCCGCGCGATTTGGACATTTTGGCGCCGTTCACCGTCACGTAGCCGTGCACGAACAGGTTGGTCGGTTTGCGGAAGTTGCTGCCTTCCAGCATTGCCGGCCAGAACAGGCTGTGGAAGTAGACGATGTCCTTGCCGATAAAGTGATACAGCTCGGTGGTGGAGTCTTTGCGCCAGAATTCGTCGAAGTCCAGATCGCCGCGCTTGTCGCACAGGTTCTTGAAGGAGCCCATGTAGCCGATCGGCGCGTCCAGCCAGACGTAGAAGTATTTGCCCGGCGCATCCGGGATCTCGAAGCCGAAGTAAGGCGCATCGCGGGAGATGTCCCACTGCTGCAGGCCGGATTCGAACCACTCCTGCATTTTGTTCGCCACCTGCTCTTGCAACGCGCCGGAGCGCGTCCACGCCTGCAGCATTTCGCTGAAGGCCGGCAGGTCGAAGAAGAAGTGCTCGGAGTCGCGCATCACCGGCGTCGCGCCGGAAACCACGGACTTCGGATCGATCAGCTCCGTCGGGCTGTAGGTGGCGCCGCACACTTCACAGTTGTCGCCGTACTGATCCGGCGATTTGCATTTCGGGCAGGTGCCTTTCACGAAACGGTCCGGCAGGAACATGCCTTTCTCCGGATCGTACAGCTGAGAAATGGTGCGGTTCTTGATAAAACCGTTTTCTTTCAGGCGGCTGTAAATCAGGGTGGACAGCTCGCGGTTTTCATCGCTATGGGTCGAATGGTAGTTGTCATAGCTGATGCCAAAGCCGGCGAAATCCTGTTGGTGCTCCTGGCTCATCTCCGCGATCATTTCTTCCGGTTTCACGCCCAGTTGCTGCGCTTTCAGCATGATAGGCGTGCCGTGCGCGTCGTCCGCGCAGATGAAATGCACTTCGTGGCCGCGCATTCGTTGGTAACGCACCCAGATATCCGCCTGGATGTGCTCGAGCATGTGGCCGAGATGGATGGAACCATTTGCGTACGGTAGCGCGCACGTCACCAATAATTTTTTCGCGACTTGAGCCATAGTGAGAACTTGCTTTCTGTAATGAATAAAAGGGCCTTCGATGTTAACCGATCGCGCCCTTCGCTGCTAGGGCGGTTTCTTGCAGGTTATATGCGTCAGCGGCAGCGCAGTTCTGATATGCTTAGCCGGAAGCTACCCATTCAAAATCAAGGAGCCGGGATGAACGCAAAATCCCCTGAGCAGACCAACCCCGAAGTTCTGCGCGCCCTGGTGACCGGTGTACTGGCCGCCTTTGAACACCCGACGTTGAAAAACAACCTGACCGCATTGAAGGCCATTCATCACTGCGCGTTGCTGGACGATGTGCTGCATATCGAACTGACGATGCCGTTTGCCTGGCAGAGCGGTTTTGAGGCGCTGCAGGCGAGCGTCGGCCCCGAATTGCTGCGCGTGACCGGCGCTTCCGCCATCGACTGGAAGCTGAAACATGACATCACGACGCTGAAACGCGCCAACGGCCAGGCCGGCATCAAAGGCGTGCGCAACATTGTCGCCGTCAGCTCCGGCAAAGGCGGGGTGGGCAAATCCAGCACCGCCGTCAACCTGGCGCTGGCGCTGGCCGCCGAGGGTGCCAAGGTCGGCATTCTGGACGCCGACATTTACGGCCCGTCGATCCCCAACATGCTGGGCACCGAACATGAGCGGCCGACTTCGCCGGACGGTCAGCACATGGCGCCAATCATGGCGCACGGCCTGGCGACCAACTCCATCGGCTATCTGGTGACCGACGACAACGCCATGGTGTGGCGCGGCCCGATGGCCAGCAAGGCGCTGATGCAGCTGCTGCAGGATACGCTGTGGCCGGATCTGGATTATCTGGTGCTGGACATGCCGCCGGGCACCGGCGACATCCAGCTGACGCTGTCGCAGAACATTCCGGTAACCGGCGCGCTGGTGGTCACCACGCCGCAGGATATCGCCTTGCTGGATGCCGCCAAGGGCATCGTGATGTTCGAGAAAGTGCATGTGCCGGTGCTGGGCATCGTGGAGAACATGAGCGTACATATCTGCAGCAACTGCGGCCACCATGAGCCGATCTTCGGCACCGGCGGCGCCGAGAAGCTGGTGCAGAAATACCACAGCCGCCTGCTGGGGCAGATGCCGCTCCATATCTCGCTGCGCGAAGACCTGGATCGCGGTACGCCGACGGTGATCAGCCGCCCGGACAGCGAATTCGCCGAAATGTATCGTCAACTGGCCGGTCGCGTGGCTGCGCAGATGTATTGGCAGGGCGAGGCAATCCCGACAGAGATTGCGTTCCGCGCGCTGTAATCTGCCTATCGCACTGCAAGAACCCGGCTCAAGCGCCGGGTTTTTTTATGGGATGCGGGTGGGGTTGTGCAAATCTGCCCGGGTATAAGGGCGTTCGATCTGCGCCAGCGTTTTGGCGATATGCTCCAGCAATCCCTGGGTGGGGGCCGGCTGCCGCTGCCCCATTAGCGCCAAGGGCAAGGCCAGCGCGATGGCGAAGTGCGGCCAGGAGAGATGCGGGCGCGCTTTGTTCCGCTGCAACCGCAGGAACAGTGCGCTGGCCAGGTAGCCTAAAATCAGCCCGCTGATCACCTCTGATACCGAATGCACGCGAATTTCCAGCCGCGACACGCCGATGGCGAAAGGCAATATCCATCCGGTCAGCAAAGCGATGCTGCGTATCGGGTGGGAAAATCGGCCGGTCAACGTCCAGAGCAGTGGCGGCCAGATGCTGGCCGCGAGAGCTGAATGGCCGCTGAATCCGGTGAAATCAAAGCGCTCGCTGCCGATGCCCCAGCCCATAAAGGCCAGTTTGGACAGGCAGACCACCCCGCCGGTGAATCCGAAGATCAGCGCCCACTGCCAACCCGCCGCGCGGGTGGCGGGAGACATGAGCAGCAATAAAAACAGAATCAGCGCGCAGGGCAGCAACAACATGCTGTCGCCGAAAAAAGTCAGAAAATACCAATCCAGCACATCAATCTCCGATGAAAGGGGGCGGGGAGCAAAAGTCAGCGCCGGGGAGTGTAACCCGTTACGGCGCGTTGCCCTAGCCGCGAGATTCTTAAAATGCCGCGTGCCCGTGGCGTGGCAGCCCGAATTCGCCCGCCGCCGCGCAATATACAGTGGCGCAATCCCCGGCGACTCCCTATAATTGTCGCGTTTTAGTTCCCCCCCTTCACAATACGAAATCAGGTCTTTAATTTTATGACTGACAATCCGCATCAGTGCGTCATTATTGGTATAGCTGGCGCATCTGCCTCCGGAAAAAGCCTTATTGCCAGCACGTTGTACCGCGAACTCCGCGAGCAGGTCGGCGATGAGCACATCGGCGTTATTCCAGAAGACAGTTACTATAAAGACCAGACTCACCTGACCATGGAAGAACGGGTCAAAACCAACTATGACCACCCGAGCGCCATGGATCACAACCTGCTGTTCCAGCATCTGCAAATGCTGAAGGCCGGCAAGGCGATCGAACTGCCGCTGTACAGCTACACCGAACACACGCGCAAGAAAGAAACCGTCCATCTCGAACCTAAAAAAGTGATTATTCTGGAAGGGATCTTGCTGCTGACGGATATCCGCCTGCGCCAGGAGATGAACTTCTCGATCTTTGTCGACACGCCGCTCGATATCTGCCTGATGCGTCGCATGAAGCGCGACGTCAATGAGCGCGGCCGCTCGATGGATTCGGTGATGGCGCAATACCAGAAAACCGTGCGCCCGATGTTCCTGCAGTTTATCGAACCTTCCAAACAATACGCCGATATCATCGTCCCGCGCGGCGGCAAAAACCGCATCGCGATCGATATTCTGAAAGCCAAAATCAGCCAATTCTTTGAATAATGCCGCTTACATGGCCGGAAATGCGCATTTCCGGCCGGCGGCCAACTATTTGCACCCCGGCGTAGACCTTTCGCCCGTTGTGTGGCAATTTTTGTTTAGTTACGCGTTTTGATGGAGAAGAAAGACATGAGACTGTGCGACCGCGATATAGAAGCCTGGCTGGATAGCGAGAAACTGGTGATTTCCCCGCGCCCGCCGCTCGAACGCATCAACGGGGCCACAGTAGATGTCCGTTTGGGCAATCAGTTCCGCGTGTTCCGCGGCCATACCGCGCCTTTTATCGATCTTAGCGGGCCGAAAGACGAAGTCAGCGCCGCGCTGGATCGCGTGATGAGCGACGAGATTGTCCTGCCGGAAGGCGAGGCGTTCTTCCTTCATCCCGGTGAACTGGCCCTGGCGGTGACCTTCGAATCCGTGACGCTGCCGAACGATCTCGTGGGCTGGCTCGACGGCCGCTCTTCTCTGGCGCGTCTGGGGCTGATGGTGCACGTGACCGCGCACCGTATCGATCCGGGCTGGCACGGGCGCATCGTGCTGGAGTTTTACAACTCCGGCAAGCTGCCGCTGGCGCTGCGGCCGGGGATGCTGATTGGTGCCTTGAGCTTTGAGCCGTTGTCCGGCCCCGCGGCCCGGCCATACAACAGCCGGCAGGACGCAAAATATCGCGATCAGCAGGGCGCAGTAGCCAGTCGAATCGACAAGGACTAATGGCGCGGGATGCACCGTCGGTGTGGCGCTGACAAGAGGGTGGCATGAGAAGATTACTGACGACATTGGCGATTTTACTGGTGGTCGTGGTGGCGGGGATGTCCGCGCTGGTACTGCTGGTCAATCCGAATGATTTTCGCGGTTACATGGTCAAAAAGGTCGAGCAGAAGAGCGGCTACCAGCTGACGCTCGAAGGCGATCTGCGTTGGCATATCTGGCCGCAGCTCAGCATTTTGGCCGGGCGCATGACGCTGACCGCGCCGGGCGCCAAGGCGCCGGTGGTGAGCGCGGAAAACATGCGCCTTGACGTCAAACTGTTGCCGCTGCTGTCGCATCAGCTGTTTGTGAAACAGGTGATGTTGAAAAACGCCGTCATTCGCCTCACGCCCGACAGTGAAGAGCTCTCGCAAGTGGACGCCCCGATTGCGCCGGCCGGCAGCGGCGCTGATGCGGCAGACGCGGCCTGGAAATTCGATATCGATAACCTGCGCGTCGTGGACAGCCTGTTGATTTGGCAGCGCGCCGACAACGAGCAAATCAATGTCCGGGACATCAATCTTACCCTGCAGCAAACGGAGAAACGGCAGGCGCGGCTGGACATCTCCAGTCGGGTCAACCGCGATCAGCGCGACCTGGCCTTCAGCATGGCGGCCGATATCGATCTGCAGCAGTTCCCGCACCAGATCGGTGCCAAGGTGACCCAGTTCAATTACCAATTGTCGGGGGCGGATATTCCGAACGGCGGTATTCAAGGCGAGGGCAATGCTCAGGTGGTCTATCAGCAGACGCCGGCGCAAATTGCCGTCAGCCAGCTGAACGTCAGTGCCAATAACAGTCAGTTGACCGGCGATATCAGCGCCAGCCTGGGGGCGGTGCCCGGCTATGTGGTGAACCTGAATTCGGCTAATCTCGATCTCGACGCGCTTTCCGGTTGGCAATCCAGCACCAATACCGCCGAGCAGCCCGCCGTGACCGCCGCGCCGGTGATCGCCAGCCAGGTTGACGATCGGCAGCAGAACCTGGAAGCGCTGCGCGATTTCAATGCACAGCTGAATCTGCAGGCGGCGCAGTTGACCTACCGCGGTATGAACGTTACCCAGTTAGCCGTCGCGGCGGATAATCAACGCGGCCTGTTGACGCTGCATAAACTTGCCGGGCAATTGGCCGGCGGTGATTTCTCTTTGCCGGGATCGCTCGACGCTCGCGGCAATAAACCGGTGATAAACGTGCAGCCGACCCTGAACCAGGTTGAGCTCGGCACGGTGCTCAAAGCCTTCGACATGCCGCAGATGCTGACCGGCAAATTCAGCATGAAAGGAGATTTGACTGGCGATCGCCTTTCTTCACAGTCATTTGAGCACCGTTGGCGCGGTACGGCGCAGTTGGCAATGCAGGATGCGCAGTTGCACGGCCTGAACATTCAGCAATTGATCCAACAGGCGGTGGCGCGCAACGATAACAGCGTGCGCGGGCAAGACAGCTATCAGCGCTATACCGAAGTCAAAAGCGTCTCGGCGCGGGCCAGCCTGAGCCAGGGCACTGTCAAGCTCAGTAGCCTGACGGCGGATTCGCCTTTGCTGGCGTTGACCGGCGCCGGCAGTATCGATATGCCGGGAAAACAGTGCGATATGGCGCTTAACGTGCGCGTCACAGGCGGCTGGCAAGGGCGCGGCGAACTGATCGAGCAACTGCAAAAAACGCCGATCCCGCTGCGGGTTTACGGGCCGTGGCAACAGCTGAATTACCAACTGCAGGTCGATCAGGTGCTGCGCAAAACGCTGCAGGATCGGGCCAAAGATGCGTTGAACAAATGGGCTGAAAAGAACAAGGATTCGCGCGAAGGCCAGGATCTGAAGAAGCTGCTCGACAAGCTGTAATCCCTCCTGACGCGGGCCGTTTTACGGCTCGCGTCAATATCGGCGTTTCCCGCGATAATTTCCCTCCGTTACCTTGATGAAGGTCATGAAGACTCACGCTCGATTTGTGCAGAGTAAGAGCATATTTTGCTATGACTATGCGCCTGAGCGCGAAAACATAACGAGTTGAGGAAACATGATAGAGCTTCTTATTGGCGCGGCGGTGGCGGCGGGCGTGGGCCGTTACATCATCAAAGGATATTCCGCCACCGGTGTCTTGATGGTGGGCGGGTTACTGCTGCTTGGCATCAGCGCCCTGATGGGGAAAACGCTGTTGCCGTCCGGCGCCGCGTCTACCGGCTGGCGCGCGACCGATATTATCGAATACGTCAAGATCTTGCTGATGAGCCGCGGCGGCGATCTGGGCATGATGATCATGATGCTGTGCGGTTTCGCCGCCTACATGACGCATATCGGCGCCAACGACGTGGTCGTCAAGCTGGCCTCGCGCCCGTTGCAGATGATCAACTCGCCTTATCTGCTGATGGTGGCGGCCTATTTTGTCGCTTGCCTGATGTCATTGGCGGTCTCTTCCGCCACTGGTCTCGGCGTATTGCTGATGGCGACGCTGTTCCCATTGATGGTGAACGTTGGCATCAGCCGCGGGGCGGCGGCGGCCATTTGCGCTTCGCCGGCGGCGATTATCCTGGCGCCGACCTCCGGCGACGTGGTGCTGGCGGCCAAGGCGGCGGAGATGCCGCTGGTGGACTTCGCGTTCAAAACCACGCTGCCTATCTCGATTGCCGCCATCGTCTGCATGGCCGTGGCGCACTTTTTCTGGCAGCGTTATCTCGACAGGAAGAGTGATGAACAGCATCACATCGTGGACGTCAGCGAAATCAAAACGCATGCGCCGGGGTTCTACGCGATACTGCCGTTTACGCCGATCCTCGGCGTGCTGCTCTTCGACGGCAAATGGGGGCCGGAGCTGCACATCATTACCGTGCTGGTAGGGTGCATACTGTTGGCGGCCGCGATCGAGTTCGTGCGCAGCTTCAGCGCCAAACAGGTATTCAGCGGCCTGGAAGTGGCGTATCGCGGCATGGCGGACGCATTCGCCAGCGTGGTGATGCTGTTGGTGGCCGCGGGCGTCTTCGCGCAGGGGTTGAGCACCGTCGGCTTTATCAGCGGATTGATCGGGTTGGCGCAGTCGTTCGGCACCGGCGGTTTGATCATGATGCTGGTGTTGGTGGTGATTACCATGCTGGCGGCCATGACCACCGGCTCCGGCAATGCGCCGTTCTATGCGTTTGTCGAACTGATCCCGAAACTGGCGGCGCAGATGGGCGTGAATCCGGCCTACCTGGTGATCCCGATGCTGCAGGCGTCTAATCTCGGCCGCACGCTGTCGCCGGTCTCCGGTGTGGTGGTGGCGGTCTCCGGCATGGCGAAAATCTCGCCGTTCGACGTGGTGAAGCGCACTTCGGTGCCGGTGATTGTCGGGCTGGTGGTGGTGATCGTGGCGACGGAGCTGCTGGTTCCCCAGTAACATTGAGGCCGGGCAATGCCCGGCCTCAATGTTAAACCTCGTAGTCCTCCGCTGGGAGAGGCGGGGTGATCTTCACTTTAAGGATGCGGTGGCTGTTGACCTCCAACGGCTCGAACAGGTAGTCACCGATCCTGATTTGTTCGCCTTCTTGCGGCACGCGCTGGCTGTGTTCCATCAATAGCCCCGCCAGCGTGTGGTATTCGCGCTTTTCTTCCAGCGGCATCGGCAAGTACAACACCAGATCTTCCAGCGGCATATAGCCGTTGGCGATCCAGCTGCCGTCCTCGTTTTGCTGAATGTCGTGGCGTGCGTCCACCTCTTCGCCGGCCTCCGGCAGGTTGCCGGCGATGGTTTCCATCACGTCCGTCAGGGTGACGACGCCTTCGACGGAGCCGAACTCATCGACCACAAAGGCAAAGTGCGTCTGCGCCTGGCGGAATTGTTCCAGGGCGCTTAACAGCGTGAGCTGTTCCGGGAAGATCAACGGTTGGCGTATCAGCGCACGTAGATCCAGCGGCGCTTGCGCCAGCTGCTGTTTGAGGACGTCGATGGTGTGGATCACGCCCAGCGGCTCATCGCTGGCGCTGCTTTCCACCACCACGATGCGCGTGTGCTGATTACGCTCCAACAACTGCGTCAGCTTTTCCTGCGGATCGTTCAGCTCAAGGTATTCGACGTCGTGACGCGAGGTCATGATGCTGCTGACGGTGCGCTGCGCCATGCCCAGCACGCGTTCGATCATGCGCCGCTCTTGCTGGTTGAAGATCTCGCCGTTTTCGCTGTCGCTGTCCGCCAGTAGGTTGGCGGAATGGCTGTCGACCTCCGCTTCTTCATGTTTGCCGCTCAGCATGCGCAGCACAGCCTCGGCGGTACGTTCGCGCAGTGGCCGCACCTTTGACAGGAAACGACGGCGGTTGAACTGCGCCAGTTGGTTCAATGCCTCGATCATTACCGAGAAGCCGATCGCCGCGTAGAGATAGCCTTTCGGAATGTGGTAGCCGAAGCCCTCCGCCACCAGGCTGAAACCGATCATCAGCAGGAAGCTCAGGCACAGGATAACAATAGTCGGGTGAGCGTTGACGAAACGCGTCAGCGGCTTGCTGGCCAGCAGCATCAGGCCGATGGCGATACAGACCGCGATCATCATCACCGCCAGGTGATCGACCATCCCAACGGCGGTGATCACCGAGTCGAGCGAGAAAACGGCGTCCAGCACCACGATCTGCGCCACCACGGGCCAGAAACGCGCGCCTTTGCGTGCGCCGTGCTGCTCTTCATCCTTACCTTCCAGCCGCTCGTTCAGCTCCATGGTGGCCTTGAACAGCAGGAATATCCCGCCGACCAGCATGATCAGATCGCGGCCGCTGAAGGGGTGCTCCGCAACGATGAACATCGGTTTGGTCAGCGTCGCCAGCCACGAGATGGAGGCGAGCAGCGCCAGACGCATGACCAGCGCCAGCAACAGACCGACGACACGGGCCTTATCTCTTTGTTGTTTTGGTAGTTTGTCCGCCAGAATGGCGATGAAGACAAGGTTGTCTATACCCAGCACGATTTCCAGCACGACCAACGTGGCCAGGCCGGCCCAAATTGTTGGATCAGCGATCCATTCCATACGCCCAATTTCACCTGTAAGTTCTACGGCTTATGCCGCTCGGGAATGATGGGCGTTGAGGCGGCAAAATTCAACTTTAATCGGGAGGACGTGGATCAGAATAGGAGGATTGCCGCAAACATCGATCGGCGCCGAGTGGCCAACGGAGCCAGGGGCCGGAGGGCGCAAATATCTACCGGGATGTATGCGCTCAGAAAAGAAACGCCTTATTAAATTTATTTAAATCAAAACATTAAAACAATTTTCCTTGACTATGATTCTTATCGGTATCAGGCATGAGTAGTCTTATTCTGAAAACGGCTGGCTGGGGGGATCTAAGGCTTGTATCACTTAGACATTAGTATAAGAATCTTAGTCATATAACGGCAGTAACTAGCATTGTTTGGTTATAAAGGCACCGGTTTTTTTACTTTTTTGTGAACGGCATGGCAGTTCAAACGAAGAATGAGAGCCGTTTTGCATAAAAATTGTTTGGCTCATGCAATGACGTGGTGGATACGTCATAACAGTACTTTGGTAGCTGCAAGCCAAGGGCGGTAGCGTGCCCGATTGAATCCCTTTGTTCACGCTGCGCAGGTGAATGCAGCGCTACGATGAATTGGAATGAAAATGCAAACAAGACTCAAGGCAGTGATCCCCGTTGCGGGGTTGGGAACCCGTATGTTGCCGGCGACCAAGGCGATTCCTAAAGAAATGTTGCCCGTGGTCGATAAGCCCTTAATCCAGTACATTGTTGCTGAATGCGTGGCGGCGGGGATTAAAGATATCGTATTGGTTACGCACTCATCGAAAAACGCGATTGAAAACCATTTTGACACTTCGTTTGAGCTGGAGGCCATGCTCGAAGCGCGTGTGAAACGCCAGCTCCTGAGCGAAGTGCAAAGTATTTGCCCGCCGGACGTTACCGTGATGCAGGTGCGTCAGGGACAGGCGAAAGGGTTGGGGCATGCGGTGCTGTGCGCCAAGCCAATGGTGGGTGATTCTCCTTTCGTTGTGCTGTTGCCCGATGTTTTATTGGATGATTCTACGGCGGATTTGCGTAAGGAAAATCTGGCTAAAATGATCCAGCGTTTTGGTGATACGGGTTACAGCCAAATCATGGTTGAACCGGTGCCGGAACAAGATGTGTCCAAATACGGTGTGGTAGATTGCGCTGGCGCGACGATCGCGGCAGGAGAAAGCGCGCCGATGACGGCGGTGGTTGAGAAGCCGGCCCGCGAGGATGCGCCTTCCAATCTGGCCGTCGTCGGCCGATATGTGCTTGCCGCCGATATTTGGCCGTTACTTGAGAAAACCCCTCCTGGCGCGGGCGATGAGATTCAACTGACCGATGCGATTGCGATGTTGATGGATGAGCAAACGGTGGAAGCATTCCACATGAGCGGCAAGTCCCACGATTGCGGCGACAAGTTTGGCTATATGAAGGCGTTTGTGCAGTATGGTCTGCGTCACGGTACGGAAGGTGAGAATTTCAGCCGCTGGTTGAAGCAGACGTTAGGAAAGTAACAGGTTGTCGCCACCGCGGCTGAAAGCGATCACGAGATTGAATGAGGTCTACCATGACGAAGTTGAAAGCGGTTATTCCCGTTGCCGGATTGGGCATGCGTATGCTGCCGGCGACCAAAGCGATTCCGAAAGAGATGTTGCCAATCGTTGATAAGCCGTTGATTCAATACATTGTCAACGAATGCGTCGCGGCGGGATTAAAGAGATCATCCTGGTGACGCATTCTTCCAAGAACGCCATTGAAAACCATTTCGATACCTCATTCGAGCTGGAGGCGATGTTGGAGGCGCGCGTGAAACGGCAATTGCTGGATGAGGTGCAGTCGATAACGCCAAAAGGCGTGACGCTGATGCACATTCGCCAAGGGCAGCCGAAAGGACTGGGGCATGCCGTTCTCTGCGCTAAGCCGTTGGTCGGTGATTCTCCCTTTGTCGTGCTGTTGCCGGACATCTTGCTGGATGACGCGAAAGCCGATTTGAAGAAAGACAACCTGCCACACATGATTGCGCGCTTTGAGCAGACCGGTCTGAGCCAGGTTTTGGTGCAAAAGGCAGACGAACACGTACTGCACGATTATTCCGTGGTGGAGTGTGAGGCCAGCAGCCTGGCTCCTGGCGAAAGTGCTCGTATCACATCAATTATCGAAAAACCGGCGCCGGAAACCAAGTTGGAATCCAACTACTCGGCGGTGGGGCGCTATGTCTTGTCTGCAGATATTTGGCCGCTGCTGGAGACCACGGAACCGGGAGCCTGGGGGCGCATTCAACTGACCGATGCGATAGCAGAATTGTTGAAACGCAAACCGGTAGAGGCGACAGAGCTGGTGGGGGAATCGTTCAACTGCGGCGAAAAACTGGGTTACCTGCGCGCTTTTGTCACTTATGGCTTGCGTCACCCGACCCAAGGCAAAGCGTTCCGCGAGTGGGCTGAACGGCTGTCGCTTTGAGTAAAACTTATCGCTTCTCTCGATGAGGGCCGTTGCCATCATGGCGGGAGAAGCTAGAATAGTTGTTGAATTTTGGGGAATTTCACTGTTCCAATTTTTATTTTAGTATACATTCTACTGCGAGTAGCCAAGTTGCTATGGCGAGAGAATTTTATGCGTATGGCCGTCTGATTCTGACAAGTCGCTGTTATTTTTAAAAAATTAAAGCTTTAAACTTGCCTCCGCACTGATTTTTACCGGTGCCGGGCATTTCAGTTTATTTATCTCGCTCATAATAGCTTTGCTCTTATCAACGGCAGATAAACGTTCTTGATAATTGCAAACAGAGCTCATGTTTTGAGACGGCACAGCAAGCGACAGACAGTTTGATAAGGTTACAGAGACGCTGCCACGGTTGGCGCGCATAGTAGCTTTGCAGATACATTTACCTGAAAGTGATGATAATTTGATGGCAAAACGACAATTGAAAGTGATATCGCTATTGATATCGATCAGCGTAATCAGTGGATGCACCGTGTTTCCTGGAACCCATTTATCGACCAGCGGAAAAGAAGTCGTAAAACAAGAAGATGCTGACTTCGATATCGATAAGATGGTTAACATTTACCCGATGACACCGAAGTTGTTGGACTCGATGCGTCCGACAAAGGTGGTTGCTCAGCCGAATGCGCAGTTGGACGCATCGCTGCGCACGTATGAATACCGGATCGGGGTAGGTGACGTCCTTAATGTCACCGTTTGGGACCATCCAGAATTGACCACGCCTGCGGGCCAATACCGCAGCGCCAGCGACACAGGCAACTGGGTACACTCCGACGGCACGATTTTCTATCCTTATATCGGTAAGGTTAACGTGGTGGGTAAAACCGTTACCCAAATTCGCGATCAGATCGCCTCCCGTTTGGCTCAGTACATCGAAAGCCCGCAGGTTGACGTTAATATCGCCGCTTTCCGCTCGCAAAAAGCTTACGTGACGGGCGAAGTTACCAAATCCGGGCAGCAGCCTATCACCAACGTACCTTTGACGGTGATGGATGCGATCAACGCCGCCGGCGGGCTGACGGAGAATGCCGACTGGCGCAACATCATCCTGACCCACAACGGCAAAGAACAGCGTCTTTCATTGCAGCAATTGATGCAGAATGGGGATTTGACTCAGAACCATCTGCTCTATCCTGGGGATATTCTGTATATTCCGCGCAACGACGATCTTAAAGTGTTCGTCATGGGTGAAGTTAAAACCCCATCGACGCTAAAAATGGATCGCAGCGGCATGACGCTGACGGAAGCGCTGGGCAATTCTCAGGGGATAAGCCAAGCTGCGGCAGATGCGACCGGTGTCTTCGTTATCCGCCCACTGCACGGAACACAGGGCGACAAACTGGCTAATATTTATCAGCTCAACATGTCCGATGCGACAGCATTGGTGATGGGGGCTGAATTCCATCTGCAACCGTATGACATTGTTTACGTGACGGCAGCGCCTATCGCGCGTTGGAACCGCCTGATCGTTCAGCTGGCACCAACCATCGATAGCTTCAACA
>Ga0308161_1003082_pt1 | contig 16717 bp, 20 predicted proteins | sample PhyFR2_FD_201034 | JGI IMG/M metagenome (GOLD analysis project Ga0308161, IMG submission 201034) | Phyllosphere microbial communities from UC Gill Tract Community Farm, Albany, California, United States - DLSLF.R2 | ecosystem: Host-associated > Plants > Phyllosphere > Unclassified | place: USA...
GCAGCTCAACGAGAGGCCAAGAAAAACGCTAGACTATGAATCACCCGCAGAGCGTTTTAACCAATGTGTTGCATCCATCGGTTGAACTCACAGCCAGAAGCGGACGTTGAAAAATGAAGAGGGAAATAACCTTCTTCCGCTATGCCCTTATTTCTGAAGTCTGGCTGCTGCTTTTAAAGTAGCCTGCCGCCTCTTTTCAATAAATGGCGCAGCCTGTTTCTGTGCTTTTTTTAGCTGTTCTTCAGATGCTGTACGGGGTGAGCCACAGGTAAAGGGAGGTGCAGGGTCGTATTCCATATGCAGCTGAATATTCTGAGCGATATCACTTCCGTACACTTCTGACACGACGTTGAGAGCAAAATCTATACCTGAAGTCACACCTGCGCCAGTTATACGGTTGCGGTCACGAACTACGCGCTCACTTACTGGCTCTGCACCTAACAAAGCGAGCTGATCCAGAGAAGCCCAGTGCGTAGTTGCTTTGTATCCTTTCAGAAGCCCTGCTGCGCCCAAAACAAGCGACCCAGTGCATACCGAAGTCACGAGCTTTGCTTGTTTACTTTGAGTCCGGATAAACGAAAGGACTTCTTCGTCCTCCATCAGGTTTATCTGCCCTGGACCACCCGGGACACAAATTACATCAAGTTCGGGACATGCGTTTAATGTGGTTGTTGGCTGTATAGCCATACCCCGATCAGAAACCACGAGGTCCAGGTTTTTCCAGATGAGATGAACCTTTGTGTTTGGCGCTCTTACGAAAACTTCATAAGGGCCGGTAAGATCAAGCTGCGTAAGAGCTGGAAACAGGAGCAGCCCGATGGATGTGCATGAAGAATTACTCATAAAAAATCCTTTTAACTTAAAAGGATATACTGTCCTTTCCTTCAGCAAAGGCAACCATTTATTTAGCGAATAGAAGTGCGCCTAATGAAGACCATGCTTAATCCAACTGTATTTCAGTAGCGTTAAGAAATTTATTACCAACCCGAACCAAAATGACTAATGGCAAAACGTCCGCTTCTCGCTCATAGCAGCCATTCAAATCCGAACTAATACTATAGATTTTCCATTCCACATAATTATGACAATGGCGTACAGGGAGGTCATAAGCTTACGTATGCAGACAACCAGCGTTGCCTTCCCGGCCGCATTAAGGCTGATATAAAAAATCCTCATCGCCGTTTTAAACTGAATGGCGGTAATCATTAACATTTAGAAGGAGCCTCGAAAGCCGGCACCGACGGCGAAATCTTTCGTCTTCCCCGTATTTATTTTGTGTCACTGTTAACGGTCTCCGCCCCAACGAGTGCTCTGAAACCCTGCGGGCGAGAGTACCCAGGTCAGATATTTGAAAAAACAGGGCTGCGGCGGTGATTTTCGGCATACCTTGCCTTTATGCTGGTCAGCAGCCGGGCCAATAATCAGCCTCCGGGCATGAGTCCCCGGCAACTGCTGATACAATACAGTTGCCCAACCCTTCTTCAGTTCGCTGAAAAAAAACGCATCAGAAAATGGATCTACAAAGCCCGGGTTGTGTCACTGGCCGATATATTCCCTTACGTTGAGGCGTTCCACAATCGGGCATGGCGGGCTGCATCAGCCCAGAGGCCTTTGAACAGGTCTCATCGTGTGAACAGGAAATGTATACTGTTGTGGCGGCACTGTTGCAAAGATCCGGCAGCTGATAGGCTCTGGTGATGAATTCGTCAGAGGGACCTGTCATGAACCTTTTCAAAGGCCGGCATTTTACCCGCGATGTCATCCTGTGGGCGGTACGCTGGTACTGTAAATATGGGATCAGCTACCGTGAACTGCAGGAGATGCTGGCTGAACGCGGTGTGAACGTTGATCACACCACGATTTACCGGTGGGTCCAGCGCTATGCGCCTGAAATGGAAAAGCGACTGCGCTGGTACTGGCGTAATCCTTCCGGCCTCAGCCCGTGGCACATTGATGAAACGTACGTGAAGGTGAACGGCCGGTGGGCTTATCTTTACCGGGCCGTCGACAGTCGGGGCCGGACCCTTGATTTTTATCTCTCACCCCGCAGAAATACTAAAGCGGCGTACCGTTTTCTGGGGAAAATCCTCAACAACGTGAAGCGCTGGCAGATCCCCCGGTATATCAACACGGATAAGGCTCCGACATACGGTCGTGCGCTGTCGCTGCTGAAACAGGAAGGGAAATGCCCACAAGACGTTGTACACCGGCAGATTAAATACCGGAATAACGTCATCGAATGCGACCACGGTAAGCTGAAACGGATAATCAGCGCCACACTGGGGTTTAAAACGATGAAGACGGCTTACGCCACGATAAAGGGGATTGAAGTGATGCGCGCACTGCGCAAAGGGCAGGCAGAATCGTTTTATTTCGGTCATCCCCTGGGCGAGATGCGTCTGGTGAGCAGAGTTTTTGAAATGTAAGGCTATTTCACCGGGAAGATGACTTGACCGTCCTTATATTTGCAACAGTGCCCTTTGCTCAACCATCTGATGCTCCTATAGGGGGCTGAAGGCGTAGCCGGTTATTTTTATTTTGTTGCATATCTGCAAGATCCCTGCGAAATTCCACAGGTTCATTACACGGCTTAGCAACCAGTCAGACCTGGCTTTCGGGCTTAAGCCCTGCGTTCAGTAGTCGAATAGCCTCACTGCTTATATCTTCCATTTCAGCAGGACAGATAAAAATACGGGCCGCCGCTGCTCTGGCCGTTCCACTGAGAAGTTCAAGCGTCAGACCAACATCTTTCCGGTAAATTCCCCTATCAACCCCTTCAGCTACTGCCTGCAAGATGGCTGACCTGATTCTCTTGCCCAGCGGGTTGTCTCCATCGGCTCCCCAGGGCTGCGCAAGCGAATACGCGATGAGGGCACGGTGCTCACCGGTAGCCACCCATCTCATAACGGCCCTGACAATCCCCGTAAGCTTCTCTGGCGGCTCAAGGCGTGAGGAAGAAATCGCCTCAACCTCTGCTATCAGGGAAATTGCTGCATGCTCAATTACCAGCCTGACCAGCGCAGATTTATCTTTCGCGTAGTTGTAAAGCGTATTTCTGGCCATGCCGGCTCTGCTGGCAACATCTGTCATGGAAATCGAATCATACGATTTATCTCCAAGGCAACTGTCAAATGCAAGTGCCAGTGTCGACCATGAACGGATTTGATGCTCGGCCAGGCTGCTGGCGTTGATACGTGGCATATTGAATTGTGTCCCTTTGCTGGTTTCTGGTGCTAAACTCTTTTACGACGAACCGTCGCTAAAGAGGAGGTACCCTATGTCCAATCGTCGTGCGCTTGTTGTTGGTCTCGGCATAGCAGGAATGGCAACTGCCCTTAGCCTGCAATCCGCTGGCTGGACGCCTGTCATTATTGAGCGGTCTGCCAAAAGACGTACGGGCGGATACTTTATAGGCCTTTTCCCGGAGGGCCAAGAGGCAGCAAAGCAATTGGGGGTTTTTGAATACATTCACACCCGTAATGCCCATGGGCGAAGCTGGGAGCATGACAATCATGGCAACCATGACCAGGTACCGGCCTTTGTGGATCAGCCCGGAAGCCCGAAAGGCGTTCTGAGAGGGGATGTGGAGGCTGGTTTGTGGCTGGGCATTGAAGACAAAGTTGAAGTGCGTTTTTCAACTGTCCCGGTCGCCATTACGGATAAGCAGGACGGCGTCTGGGTGAGTTTAAAAAACCAGGTCACCGGTGATACGTACTCTGAAAACTTCGACCTGGTTATAGGAGCTGATGGTCTGCGCTCCACGGTCCGATCGTTAGTTTTCGGTCCACACGAAGATTATCTGAAATCTCTGAACGCGATCATATGCGCCTTCGAATTTACAGAACAGGTTCCCCGGTACGATATGCAGGATGGCATCACAGTATGTGGATCGCGCCGCGCTTTATGGATATTCCCGTTTTCTGATCGATCCCCGACTGCATTGTTCACCTACCGGACAAAAAATTTGTCTGCGCAGTTCAAAAAGCCCCGACTGGACGTCCTTAAAGGGCGCTTTGATGGCCTGTCAGGTAACGGTGTTGTAGAGCATGCGCTTGGAGAACTGGCCAGAGCAGAAGACAGCCTCTTTGACTCGGTATACCAGGTCCGCATGGCTAACTGGTCTAAGGGAAAGGTCGTATTGGTAGGTGACGCAGCATGGTGTCTTACTCTTTATTCAGGGATGGGAGTTACCGCGGGTTTAAAAGGTGGCTACGAATTAGGTCGCGCTTTACAGGTTGCCAGCAATGACTTAAGCACAGCGTTAAGATTATGGGAAAGCTCAATGCGACCATTCGTAAAAAAACACCAGAGGCTGGCATATGTGAAAAGGGAACTCTTTGTACCTTCGAATCGCCTCACAGGCTTCATTCGTAAAGCGGCACTTCTTCTGATGCAACGCAAAGCTTCCCGGGCAACTGCCGGAGCAGAAAGTGCAGGCTATCTCGGTAAAAATTGATCATGATTTTATCAGCCAGCCGTTCTCTCAAAAAATTATGCTGTAGCCCTGGTCTGGTGTAAACATGAAAATCAGGCGAGCACTTTTTCAGTATTGTCCGCGATCTATCAGGAAACACTTAAAATGAACCGTCACATATGCATCCCGAAAACTTAAATAGGCGTGGCCAGCCGTAATGCCGTTAACTGTCAGGTCTTGCTACAGCCGGCGTGAGGTTTGTGTCCGCTCTGAGTCTTAAGCGGACACTAAACTCTTAATTAATGTTATCGCAGCAGCATATCTCCCCATCCATCTTAAAATCTGCTCAGGTTATTGAATTAAAGATAATCAGCATTTTTATGAAAGTGAGTAATTAATATGGTTCCACTCGACATCCTATCTGCATGCTGGCCTGATGTATATCATAAACCCTTAAGAAGACTAACTGGGTTTAAATCAGGACATGTCGATTATGTAGCACTTTAATTCATTTAAGATGTCAATTTACGGGGATGCACGTAGCCTTTATTGACGAGCTTTCCGTAAGTGCGCAAGGGATCAGCTACTGGTAACTCATTCATTAGAAAATAAAAATCAACAACAATAATGATTCTTGCATTTTTCAGAAATTAGATCTTTCAGAAATGAACTTGTCTCTGGGGGTTATTAAAAGAAGTATCAGGCCCGTCGTTAATTATTCAGTTATCGGACAATGCAAATTTAAAAATTTGATTAGGTACATAAGCATGACCATTTCCTCGGCCAGGACTCACCCTTGCCCTCCAATGAAATATCATCATGCACAGGATTTATATTATAATAGAATGAATTTTTCACTAAGAGTGGAAATTATTATACTTGATGTGTGTGTTCAACGGTGCATCAGCAGCGAAATATTAAAAAAGCATTTTATGCATAATGATTACTGCTTAAAAACTACGGATATCTTGTTATGGTGCCGACTAAAGGGGATAATAAAAAACACATCGCTATAGTTACATGACGTAAGTTGTTATACCTGCCTCATAATTGTTCCTGTTCTGCGGCTGGCCTAAAAAAACAGATTAATGAAAAACTAATTTATCAAACAATCTGCATCCATAAAAAATGACAATATGAAAAGTTTATACTGCAGGGAATAAAATGAAAGTAAAAGAATTCTTCTCTGATTTAAGAACAACACGAGTTTTCTTTAAATCAAAGGGAAAGAGACAGCTAATCAGTGACAGCAATAGACTCAGGCGTGACATCGGAAATTTAAAAAAAATGATTCGGGAAAAAAGCTAATTGTGTTTGATTGCCTTGAATTACCTCATTTATTTTCAATGGCGTCGACGATGGGTCTCGCCGTACTGGAAAATTTAATGTTGGATGTTGAAAAAAATTTAACTAAAATTATAGGAGATGGGCAGAGATTAAAAATTTACATGCTTCAGGCTGGGTGTTTTGCCCTGCTATGTAATGAGTCTTTTCCTTGGTCATCTGATAATCTTAGCCATAAATTAAATGAAAAAATACATGATAATGATCCAGAATGCCCTGTAACGTTCAGAGTGCATTCAGGAACATTTCACTTCCTGCCAGGCCAGTATGAGGCTGAGGAAGTAATCAGAAGAGGTGTAATTGCACTTCAGGATGCCTGCTCCAGGAAAGTAACTTACACTTCATATAGTTACGTTGATGACGCCCGAAAGAAACAATCTTTTTACTTAATTAATGAGCTGGAAAAAGCACTTTTCTTTAATACCGGTCTTTATATGGTATACCAGCCAAAGATTAACCTAAGAACTAACGTAGTAACTGGTTTCGAGGCATTGTTACGGTGGCGGCATCCCTCACTGGGAGAGATTCTCCCCGGTGAATTCCTTCCGCTTGTGGAAAATTCCGCCTTGATGGATGATATCTCGCAGAAAGTTATAAACCTCGTGATCCAGCAGGTTAAAGAATGGAAAGGGGGTCCCTGTTCTTTACCAATATCTCTTAATCTGCATATCAGTGACGTAAATGCTGTTGATTTTCCCGCACGAATAGAAAAAATGATCAATATGTCAGGAATAAATATTTCTGACATTGGAATAGAATTGCTGGAAAGTCAGAACATGGATAAGATGGATAACGTGTATACCAATCTTTCCATACTCAAGGAGAAAGGGTTTATGATCTCACTGGATGATTTTGGAAAAGGACACAGTAACATTAATTATTTAGGCAGCATACCTTTTAATGTTATTAAGCTCGACCGTTCTATAATTCAGAATATACGCAATGACACTAAAGCTAACATTGTAGCTACAAATGTTATTACAATGCTAAAGCAATTAGGATATCGCACCCTGGCTGAAGGAGTAGAAGATGGGAAAACACTGTCCTTACTTAACAAATTAGGTTGCGATGAAGTTCAGGGCTATTTTTATTCTTCACCACTGAATGCTGAACACATGCTAACCTGGATGCACGCATTTAATCACGAAAAGAAATTCTAATCAGATTGCCGGCATAGCTGAAATGGTTGTGCCGGTTATTGGTTTAACAGGGTTAGGTTAAGTTTAAAATTCCATGCTAAATTTAGCCCTTAATAAGGAGTTTAAATGCTTGACTATATTTATCTCCTTCCAACTGAAGGTCTGCTTTTTCCATATAACTTACAAGTTTAATGCAAATAGCCATTCGGGAAAGAGAACGCCCTTCTAAAAGAATTTCAGCAACTATCCTGCCAATTATTTTTTCGTGAGTCACTAGGCTCGAGATTCTGCTGCTGCTTTCCTGTATTTCTGACGCGATACTGCCGAGATTGTGGGGCATGGAAAACCTACTCTGAAATAAAAGATAATTGAAGAAGTTGGCTTCCCTGCCTTTACTCTCCTTTTTCAGGCTGATTTATGATTAGGTATGCGGGATAAATAATCATATCACTAGCCTGTAACCCTGGCTGGCACAAAAAATTAATTTTCTACAGTTAATGAGGCACTTCAGATAATTCTTTCACTTCTTTTTTATTTATCTGCTGCTTCGTCCCGTTTGCGTCGGTATATTCCATCAAGCCGGTATCAGATTCAGAAGGCTTACCGTCGCTGATAATTGTGCGACCGTCATTTGTATGTATAGCGTAGCTTGTTCGCGTACAGCCTGACAATACTGTCAAACTGGCTAATAAAGCAAATGAAATTATTAATATCCTGTTCATGAAAACTCCTGCTGTCAGTTATCCAGTTCACTCATGTTAGTGATCTGATTACGATTAATCTGTTCAGTTTTTCCCGTCTGAGCATCTTTATAGGAAACCAGTCCGGTATCATCATCAACCTTAGGTTTTCCGTCTGAAATAATTGTCCTTCCGTCGGTTGTTTTTATAGCCTGATTTGAAGAGCAGCCTGCTAATAAAAACAAGGACATGGCAGGCAGTATGGCTGCTATCAATAAGTTTTTTTTCATGCATCCTCCGTGGTTGCTGGAACAATAAACCGTCAAAATATTAAAATTTACCTGGCACATATTGTAGCCAGTGACGGAGAGAGATTTATTACGTTACTTTTCAAAACTTATTACTCCTGTGAGGAATGTTTTTAGAGACGGATGCCGTTTTATTCTCCCTGCCAGATAAGACTGGATTATATATTTAGCAAAATATTTCTGGATAAGAATTTTAACCCAGGTCGTATTTAATCACCGTCATGCTAATTTTTAGTTATAAACCGGTCCTGTGGATTGTGTGATATCTCCATAACGCCGGCATAAACAGTGTCCGGCCCCTTTTTTTCAAAAGGACTGCCACAAGCAAACGTTGCTATTTTTTCTGACTTAACCCCAGTCAGTTCTGCCAGATGCCCTGAAATATCCTTGATTTCTTCCTGTAGTGATCCTTTCTGCAACTCAGAATCATGGTCATTCACTGCTGGGTTCACATTTTCATTTTTAGCATTAGCATTAGCATTAGCATTAGCAACAATAACCGGGCGTTGTCTCTTCTCGGGTAAAGTGACCCTGTATTCCCGAAATAACACATTTAGCAGCCCTTTCTTTTCACACAGGCGCAAATAATACCCGGTCACTTTTATGCTTATCTCTTCCGGCACGCCTGTCTTTCTCCTTAAATTCATATACCTATCAGACCTATCATTACCGGGAGATGTTTTCATCTCACTGACACCCTGAAAGCGCAGGTACAGGGCCGTTTCATTTTCCTCAACGCTGCCCGTAGAATAAACAGTACTGGCTTTTGTGAAGCCTGTATTCATGTCATTAGCTACCTGCTCAGCAGAAGGGCTGACAGTGAATGGTTTGTTTTGTATTATGCGCATGTTTGCTCTTTTAATCAGTGAGTTAAGCTGATTCACATTTAGCTGCAGCCACCAGTCCTGCACGTTATCCTTCTCTGAAAAGGTATGAAGAGCACCCAGATGTTGTATGTCTGGCGTAACAGGACTTGCCAGATTCCCCTCGCAGAGCAAGCCAGTCTGCAAGACAATCAACGAGATGAAAATTGATTTACGCATATTCATGTCCCGCGTGCCGGCACATATTCATTTAAAACTGCTCCTGTCAAAAGGCGCATGTGCAAGCCTCTGTATAAATATATATCAACTGGAATAAATTTGAGCTCAACTGGTAAAAAAAAATTAAAAAAAATGAGAGTAAATGTAAAATGCTGTTATGATCAAAGGGTTACATGGGAGGAGTTGATGGGTGAAAAATTGAAATTGCCGTTGCGCCACTCGCCTGAAGGCGGTTATGCACGCGGAGAGGAAACGCGAAAGAGGATTCTGGATGCGGCCCTCAGTGTTTTTGCCGAAAAAGGTTATGATGCGGCCAGTACACGTCTGATAGCGACAAGGGCCGGAGTTAACCCGCCAGCACTCCAGTATTATTTTGAAAATAAGGAAGGCGTTTTTAACAGCTGTACCATGATGCTTTCAGAACAGAATATGCAGTTTTTGCAGCCAGTGCTGGATAAACTGCAGGAAGCAGTTCAGTCACGAGTTGATGATGATAAGTGCACCGGACTATTATGCGATTTACTTGAGACTATGCTTAAGCGTGTATATACAATGGATAACTCTCATGATACTCATCTTTTTATTGCTCATATTCACCTTCAGCAGGGGCCTGCAAAGGCTTTACGCATTTTAAGAGATAATTTTGAAATTCCGCTTTATGATGCTATCGGCTTAGTTGTTGCAAAGTTAAGCAGACTGCCTGCGGCAAGCGAAGAAGTCCGGCTTCGTGTTCTGTCAGTGCTGGGACTGTTAAACATATTTTTTACTATGCGTCCTGCAGTGCTTGCTCAGATGAACTGGGACGACATTTCCCCTTCAGGTCTGTCTGCTCTGATTAAGGTTACGCGAAGGCATTGCAGGGTTCTGGCCCAAAGCTGGATTACCGAAACATAACGGCTGTCAGGAAAGCCGATGCGACTGATGTCATAACGTTATTCCGGACGGTCGTGAAAGAGCTATGCACTACTGATATATTCCATCGTCACAATGGTGATGCCGCTGCTGCCCGCTAACTTGTGCAGCTTTATATAATCTGAACCATACTGTGAGTATCTGCTTTTAGTGAGCGTAGGAAAACTCCAGCAGGTGACTGGTGAGTCCATATGAAAGAGCCGTTCACGGGGCTCCCTGCGTATCATCGTGAAGCGTTCTCTTATTTACTCCTGAATAATTTTAGTGCTTTTTTCTCCCATCACTGCCCTGCAGCGTAAGTATGCAGTCAGCTCTGTGCCAAAAGCGGACCTATCTAACATCAATTTCAGTTTGAACCTAACCGGTGGTTTTCAAAAGGTTTTACTTTCAGGTCTCCTTTTAGCATTATGACTTTAAGATTTTTGTTCAGGTGTTTTTAGCATGATTGTTAGATTCCCTCCGAAATTGAATCCGGGAGATTTGATAGCCGTAATGGCCCCTTCATCCGGCGTTTCTTCACATCTTCATGCTCAACTTGACCGCGCCATTGATAAACTGAAGATTGAGGGTTCGTTTTCCATCAGCCTCCGCAGGACAGTCCGGTTCAGACGGTCAGGGAAGAAAATTACTTTCTGAGGGCGCTCATGCTGAGCATCACCAACCCCAGGTCAATTCTGTTTTAAGTCTCTTTTTTCATTCAGTTTATCGATCCGGCCACGGCGCAGAGTGCGGTCGCGTTCAGCCATGCTGGGCATGATGCTGCAGCTTATCAGCCTGTCCTGGATGACACTTTTATTGCTGACCGGCGTGGCGGTTGCCCGATTGCTGGGCACGCGCAGGCACCTGGTCAGGCTGGGCAATTCGCGCACCGGCCTGCTGTTTATCGGTTTTGCGGCCCTGCTTGCCGCCGCGCAGGGGTGAGGGAAAAGCCTGCTGAATTCCGGCCGTGGCGGGACGACCCGCGCACAATCAGGGCCTTTTACGGGACGACCCAAAGAGTATAAGGAGAAGACACTATGGCCTGGTTAATGCTTGTTGCTGCAGGTGTGCTTGAGGTGGTCTGGGCATATTCAATGAAGCTATCGGAGGGCTTCACGCGTCCGCTTTACACGCTCGCCACCGTAGCTGGGCTGATAGTCAGTTTTGCTCTGCTGGCGACCGCAATGCGCTCCCTGCCGCTGGGAACGGCCTACACCATCTGGACCGGCATTGGTGCTGTCGGATCGTTTATTGTGGGGCTGTGTTTTCTGGGAGAGCCCGCCACCCCGATGCGCATACTGGCGGCGGTGATTATCATAGCGGGCCTCGTTATGATGAAGCTCGCTTCCTGACGGCGTGACGTTCTCAGTGATGGCAGGTGTCGGCCATCACTGTTCTCAATGGCCCCGTTCGCTCACTGTCATGGTGAATACCAGCGCGCCTTCATCTGCGCAGGCATAGCTGTGCGGCACGTCTGTGCGGGCAACCGCCGAACAGCCTTCCCCGATAATAAAGCTTTCCTCTCCCACCGTCAGCTGCAGAGATCCCTGCACAACGTGTAGAAGTTCGCTTGTGCCATAAGAGTGTCCTCCGGCTTCAAAAATCTCGCCCGGATGCATTTTCCATTCCCAGAGTTCAACCATGTCCGGGCCACTTGTGCCGGCAAGCAGGCGCGCGCTGCCTCCACGTTCTCCGTGCCACAGGCAGGGGATGTTGTCCGCAGAAATAACGTACACGCTCGGGCTGCTTGCCACGTTAACGATGTCCGCTACTGAAACGCCCATGGCCGACGCGAGTCTGCAAAGCAATGCAATACTGGGATTGGCTCTGCAAGCTTCAATTTCCACAAGCATGCCTTTGCTCACGCTCGCCTGCCGTGACAGCTCGTCCAGCGACATTTTCCTCTGACTGCGATATTGCCTGACGGTGGTCGACATGGCCTCATTAACAACGGAAGCATCAGCGCCTGTGCCGGTCGTTATATTGACTTTTTTGTTCACTGGTCATTATCATGTGCTAAAATGGTCATTACAGGATTATCCAATGTTCACAGTACATCCGTCAATCAGCCCTGATGTCACAACTCTGGCACCAGGTTTTCGTGCACTGAGCATCAGCGTAACTGCCGCTTCGGTCATTAACGCCAGCGTCGGTGAAGCCGCGTTGCGCAGAGCCTGTGAAGACGTCCTCGACGGTCAGCCTGACTGGGCGGACGCCCATCTGAACGCATGGTCAGAGGTCTTTCGCGCTTTCGGGGCAAAGCCAAAGCGCACGCCCTGCTCGGCAGAGGCGCTACGCAAACGCGTGCAGCGAGACGGCTCCATGGCGGCCCTTGATTCCGGTAGTAGACCTGTATAACGCAGTAAGCCTGCGCTACGCCGTTCCTGTTGGCGGTGAAAACGGGGATGCTTATCGCGGCAGCCCCCGCCTTATAGTATCCAGGGGAAACGAGCCTTTTGATTCATTAAAGGATGGTCAGGCTACCGTGGAATATCCTGATGCAGGTGAAGTTGTGTGGTGCGACGACGCGGGCGTCACCTGTCGTCGCTGGAACTGGCGACAGGGTGTGAGAACCCGCCTGAGCGCGTCAGATAAACACATGTGGTTTATTCTGGAAAGCCTGCCTGAAATGCCGCTCGCTGCCCTGCACGAAGCCGGAAAAATGCTGACCGACGGGCTGGAGGCCATGATGCCAGACCTGCAGTACAGCGTGTCGCTTATCGAAGCATCCTGACCCCTGTATTTGTTCCTGAGCCGGCACAAAGATACCGGCTTATCCAGCGCGGACGCGGTCCGCGCTCATTCCTGACTTTATTCTGAGTGATATATGTATTTATCTGCAATCCCGGCCGGTTTTGCCACCGGTGCCGGCCTCATTATGGCCATTGGCGCACAGAATGCATTTGCCCTGCGCCAGGGACTTCAGCGCAACTTCGTCTGGCTGGTCGTGGCAATATGCTCTCTGGGCGATATTGTGCTTATTCTGTCGGGCGTGGCGGGTATTGGCCGGCTCGTACAGGCGTGGCCTGGCCTGCTGCAGGTGCTGCGGTTTGCTGGCGCGGCGTTTCTGGCGGTGTACGGATTGATGGCGGCATGGCGCTCCATAAAGGGTGCGGAGGCGCTCAAGCCTGCTGAAGAAAGCGCCGGAAGCCGTAAAAAAGTGCTTCTGACCTGCATGGCCTTTACGTTCCTGAATCCACACGTTTACCTGGACACCATGGTGCTCGTAGGCAGTCTTTCCACACGTTATCCAGGCGCAGGCAAGTGGATGTTTGGCCTCGGCGCCTGTATTGCCAGCGTTGTGTGGTTTACCACCCTGACATTCGGCGCGCGATTTCTTCAGCCGGTTTTTCGCAGGCCCGTTGCGTGGCGTGTGCTTGATGCTGCGATAGCCCTGTTTATGTTTTCTCTCAGCGCCATGCTGATTGCTAATCCCATTCAATAAAAAGAAGAAGGCTATTGCTGGCAGCAGTGTAATTTCGTCTGCTGCCAGCAATAGTCCCTTTTGCAACGTAACCAGTTCAATACCATGCAACATTAAAGTCCGCTATGTGCCAAAAGCTGAAGTTGCTAACTTTTCCCAAATTTGTATTCATAGTGAATCTAATAAAAAGCATATGCGGTAAAAAATTTTTAACATGAACAAAGGAGAGAAACGTTAACTCGTTGAAGGGGTTTATAAGGGCATGTTGGTACATTGAATAAATCAGTGCCGTTAATTACCTGATGAGAAACATCCTGTATTGGCAGCAGGCTTTTTAAGCGAAGCTTATACTTAAAAAACGCTTAACTCATCAGAGATTATCATGGCTAGTCACAGAGGCGGTTCAGGCAATTTCGCAGCCAATCCAGAGAGAGCTGCAGAAGCTGGTCGCAAGGGTGGAACGCTTAGCGGAGGAAACTTCAAAAATGATCCACAACGAGCAGTTATTGCTGGCCGCAAAGGCGGTACCAAAAGCCGCAGAGGTAAAAATAGTAGCTCGTGAGTCAAGATGTTGTGAAGTTAATGCTTCACATAATCTGACCGCTCTATACCGCTAAAGCGTCATTCATGGACAATTGCGCACCGTCCGACTGCATTGTTCACTGCATTTTGTTCGCCAGAACAGGTTATCCGGGATCATTTAACCTGAGATGGATAGCTTTCAGTGATTATGACCGCTTTTCGCTCATAGCGGACTTTGCCTGATGCATATGTCCGCTTCGTGCCAGAAGCGGACATATGCGTTCTGGGCCAACACAACGGGTGAGCGAGAGTAATATTGTGTTAAACGAACGTACCTATCCTCTGTCAGGTCTGAGAGGTACCCCCGTCAGCGAACAGCTCTATACCATGCACATAACTTCAGGCATCACTGGCCAGGAAAGAAACAACAGAGGCAATTGCTTCCGGCTCTCCGATACGCCCCAGCGGACTTTTAGCGGTGAGGAATGCGATCCCCTCTTCGGCATTATCACCAAATGCGGCTCTGTTAGCGCCGTTCAGCATCGATATGATTACCAGCTACAGCTGGGCAGCTATGCCAGAGAAGTGCCGAAGGAGAAACACCTGTTCGGCAAGATCTTCACGCAACGCATCGAGCGTAATAACTTGACCCTTCGTACCTGTATTAAGCGGCTGGCACGTAGAACGATTTGCTTCTCTCGCTCAGTTGAACTCCATGAGAAAGTCAACGGGGGCATTCAACTGTTATAGCGGTATCGTGGTCCAGCCTGCTAGGCCCCTGATAAGATGAACAGGGTGCCCACAACTCTGCTCAGAAACAGATTTAAAGCCGGGCCACTGACACCTTGAATTTTATTGCCCGCTTGGGGAGGTCTCGTCGGCCAGTTTATCAAGACCTTCATGATTAATTTCATTATCCGCACCGTCGACCGCCGTGAAAATACTCAACAGACTCTGTAGCTCGCTTAACAGAATGGCGGCATCAGATTTAAGAACTTCATTGGATTCAGCAGAGTCGATCACAGTATTGATGGCCTTATTAGCACTTTCAATCATCTCCGTTATGCCACCCTGCCTGCTCACAGCCAGCACAAGCGCGCTAATCAGCAGCGATTGTGCCTCAACGCGTGCTGTCAGCTGTTTCATATCTGCATCAATATGTGAAATTTTGGTCAGCATGCTCAGTACCACGTTTTTCATAGCGAATGCTCCTGTAAAAAAGCTGCTTCTAACGACCCACGCAAGACCTGCCTACAGCCACTCTTTGAAAATCTCCCTCATTACCCCTGAAATTATTGCAGCAATCGGGTCTGAAGAGTTCTGATTCTGCCTTTATACGCTGCGAACAAAATACAGCTGGATTAACGACCTCGCTACGGACAGCCTGACCGCCAGTCGATAATGCGCCTGCAGTAGAACCGGGCGGCCCTGAAAATGGCTGAAGCCTTTTCCGCATGCTGAAGGAGTCTGTATAGGCAGTGGCGCGAGAAGGGATTGAGCGTCGGGTGCAGGAATAATTCTGTTGACGGCCGGCCTCTCTCGCTGTGGGCAGCACACTTCGTCCGGATAATGTGCGCCGTCAGGTCTGATGCCGCTCACAGGACTTGTACAGAACTTATCCACCACTTTTGTGGATAACTTAAAATCAGTGTCAATCGTAACCGGAAAAATAAGCGAAAAAACTTCCGTCCCTTTAACATTTTCGCCGTTTTTAGCATACGCCGCGTCAGGGATAATGAATAGCTTTAACGTAAAGATGCCGGTCGTTGTGGGATACTGTCTGAGTGGCGGGTCTGTGCAGGATACGAGGCTATGAGGTTGTATATTGCTCCCACACCAGACACCTTTGTGCCAAAAGGGGGCATTTCAAAGTCAGCGTGTTAAATTTGAACCCCGCTATCGTTTGTTTAAAACAGGAGTCAACAAGTGGAAATCGATTGGCATAGTTCTTCATTAACACGTTCTACAATGGTGGATAAAGACTACAAAAACACACAAAACGTTCACCGTTTCATGGCAAATGAGTGCGGTCCAGATTTCCGGTTTGATCGCGAGTTTATGGCCTGAATACGAAATGACGTACCAAAAAATCTGGGTGATGTGGTTGCTGAGTGGAAGCGCAGACATCCACTTTAGGGTAGGAACGTCCGGTTTTCGCTCATAGCTGACCTTAAAGCACCAATAATTTTTGTAGATTTTCCATTCCACATAAACGGCGATATGAGCAATCGTATGATGTCGATTCTTGGGGATATGGCACCTGGACAGGAAATTTATTCGATCGACGAAAGCTTTTTGGACTGCACCGGTATTGCCAGTTACATGCCTTTAGAGGAATTTGGTCTTCAAATGCGTAGCCGTGTTAAGAAAGAAACCGGATTAGTAATTGGCGTTGGTTTTGGGCCTACAAAAACCTTGGCTAAGCTGGCTAATCATGCGGCTAAGAAATGGAGTAAAACTAATGGCGTGGTTGATCTCTCATGCCCGGAACGTCAGCGCAAACTGATGGCGATAGTTGACATAGATGAAGTCTGGGGTGTCGGAGGGCGTATCAGAAAACGGCTGGAGGCCATGGGCATTAACAAGGTGCTGGATCTGGCTAATTGCAACTCCACTATGATAAGAAAAAATTTTAACGTCGTTCTTGAGCGTACTGTTCGAGAATTGAATGGAGAGTCCTGTATAGCTCTTGAAGAGGCTCCCCCACCCAAACAACAGATCGTATGCTCCAGGTCATTTGGACAGCGCATAACTGGGCTGGAGGACATGCAGCATGCGGTTGTAACGTATGCCAGCCGAGCTGCAGAAAAAATTCGAGAGCAGGGTTCAAAATGTAGGCACATCAGTGTCTTTATAGCCACTGGCCGCTATGGCGATGAACCTCAGTATGCTAATACTTCATCCTTAACCTGTGAATATCCAACCAGTGATACGCGTGACATCGTGGGTTTT
>Ga0308161_1003083_pt1 | contig 16715 bp, 10 predicted proteins | sample PhyFR2_FD_201034 | JGI IMG/M metagenome (GOLD analysis project Ga0308161, IMG submission 201034) | Phyllosphere microbial communities from UC Gill Tract Community Farm, Albany, California, United States - DLSLF.R2 | ecosystem: Host-associated > Plants > Phyllosphere > Unclassified | place: USA...
GCTTATATCCGTCAATGCTTGGATAACTTTAAAGATAACTCGGGAGTCATTCAGATGATCAGCGCGGAATATACGGGACCCTTACATTTCGTTCAGTTTTGGGTCGACGTAATCAAAGAATGGAAAGCGGAGACAGGTAAAAATCCAATTATTGGTTTGAGTGCAACAAAAGATGTACAAGATGCTATTTTAGCCGATAAAGAACGTGCTAAAGAAATTCAGGTCATTGATATCCGCTACTGGTATTATCAAGCCGATGGAAAGAGCTATGCTCCCCAAGGTGGGCAAAATCTGGCGCCGCGTCAGCATGCACGATTGTTGAAACCAAAGAAAACATCGATGGAGGCCGTTTATAAAGCCGTATCCGAATACCGCACAAAATATCCTGATAAAGCAGTATTATACTTTGCTGACAACTACCCAACGATGGCTTGGGCATCTTTTATGGCAGGTGGTTCTATGGCAAACCTACCTAAGATAGGAAACAACGATTTCTACCGTGCAGCATCGGCGATGAAAGCGACAGAAATCAATGGCGCCTGGTTGCTAAAAGGTAGCCAAGGTCTGATCATTTATAAGGAAAAATCTGATGCAGCAGATATTGATCTATCCGATTATAAAGGTGGTTTTGAAATGACACGCATTAATCCGAAAAACGGAACGATTATCAAAATAGAGAAGATCAATCTCGGGAAGCATATTCATTTGAGCAATTATACAAAAGAGCCAGAAATTATTTGGCTAAATAAGAAATAACAACATGTCTATTCGTAAGAAACTTATACTATTTACAGTTGCAGGAGCACTTTTTTCGTGTACGTCCAATAAAGAGGCGAAGCACCCTACACTTTTGAAAATTTCGGAAAACGGTAGGTATATCATGACCGAAGATGGGAAACCTTTCTTTTGGCTGGGCGATACGGGCTGGTTGCTTTTCAACAAGATGAACCGGGCGGAAGCGGAGCAATACCTGGAGGATCGGAAACAAAAAGGTTTCAATGTCATCCAGGCCATGGTCCTGCATACCGTTCCTTCCGTAAATAGTTATGGTGATTCTTCGCTTGTCAACAAAGATATTTCGAGACCGCTTGTGACCGAAGGGAACAATCCGGATAATGCAACAGCGTATGATTATTGGGATCATGTCGATTACATTATTGATAAGGCAGCTGAAAAGGGACTCTATGTTGCTTTGGTCCCGGTTTGGGGATCACCGGTGAAGGATGGAAAAGTATCAGCTGAGCAAGCAGAAAAATATGCCACATTTCTTGCGGAAAGGTGGAAAGACCGTCCGAATATCATTTGGTTAAATGGTGGTGATATTAAGGGATCAGATAAGATGGAAGTGTGGGAGAAAATCGGCCAAACAATAAAATCCATCGATCATAACCATTTAATGACTTTTCATCCTAGAGGACGAACGGCTTCTTCGGATTGGTTCCACGATAGACCCTGGCTGGATTTCAATATGGTGCAATCTGGACACCGTACCTACGCTCAGGACACTTCCGCGAATGAACAGAAACATTATGGCGAGGATAACTGGAAGTTTATGGCAGCCGACTGGGATATAAAACCCATTAAACCAACGATCGACGGGGAACCTTCTTATGAAGGCATCCCACAGGGATTACACGATATCACCCAACCGCGCTGGAAAGATGCTGACGTCAGAAGATATGGCTATTGGTCTGTATTTGCTGGTGCATTTGGTTATACCTATGGGCAAAACTCGGTCATGCAGATGCATGGGAAGCAAGATTCCACCTCGGCCTATGGTTCGGATGAGCTATGGAGTTCGGCAATCAATGCGCCGGGTGCGTCCCAAATGAAATTTTTGAAGGAGCTTATGCTGTCAAGAGACAATTATTTTGATCGTGTTCCCGATCAGTCTTTAATTGCGGATAATGGTGATAAATACAATCGTTTACTAGCGACAAGAACTGGGAATTACGCATTTATCTACAATTACAACGGTAGGGAAATGAAAATTAATATGGGAAAAATCAATGGGGACAAAGTAAAAGCGTCCTGGTTTGATCCCCGAAATGGGTCGACCAAAGTGATCGGAGAGTTTGAAAATAAAGGTGTACAAACTTTTGTACCTGAGGGAGGACAAAAAGATGGAAACGACTGGGTATTGATCTTAGATAGCATTTAATGAGGAATTTGGTCAAATTGTTTATTTTATTTAGTGTGGCATCGATCTTGGCTTCCTGTCAGCGGGATGTTTACCTATTTACCTCGTTCCACGAACCCGCCAATGAAGGTTTGCGCTATCTGTATAGCAAAGATGGCTACCATTGGAGTGCGATTAATGGGGTTTATTTAAAACCAAAATTAGGAAAACAGAAAATCATGCGCGATCCGTCGATGATACGGGATAAACAAGGTATTTATCATTTGGTATGGACCATTGGTTGGCAGGGAAATGAAGGAATCGGCTACGCACGTTCAAAAGACTTGATCCATTGGGAAAATCAACAGATTGTTCCAGTGATGCAACAAGAAGCAACCACCGTCAATGTTTGGGCGCCAGAGTTATTTTATGATGATATAGAAGACCGGTTTATTATTATTTGGGCTTCCACCATTCCTTATCGCTTCGCAAAAGGCGTAGAAGAAGAGAAAAACAATCACCGCATGTACTATACGACAACAAAGGATTTTAAATCCTTTACGGAGACGAAATTATTTAGCGATCCGGGCTTTAGTATCATTGATGCGGTCATTGTCAAAAAAGAGCAAAAGGATTATGTGCTTGTATTAAAGGATAATACGCGGCCCAATCGAAATCTAAAGGTAGCCTTTGCGAAAAATCCGTTGGGGCCATTTCAGCAGATATCTGAGCCTTTCTCGCCGTATTTAAGTGAGGGACCTGCGGTGCTTAAAGTCAAGGATCAATGGTTAATCTATTTCGATTCATATGGTAGCAAAAGCTATGAGGCTGTGTCCACCAAAGATTTTAAGGTCTTCGAAAAAATCAACGACAAGATTTCCGTTCCAGAAGGGCATAAACATGGAACGATCTTCAAAGCGTCCAATAAAGATTTAAAAAATTTGCTTCGGGATGAAGCCAAAAAGAAATAATATGACGATCAAATCAGTATTAGTCAGTCTATCGCTGGCTGCTGCCGTGCAACAGGTGGTAGCACAGCAAGACACGGTACGGTATATAGGAAAGACATTATCCAATGTGGATTATCACCATGGACAGCTGACACCTGCTGTGGGTACGCACAATATCCAGGTATTTCGAGCAAACAGAGAATTTCCTGAATTGGCCGGCGGACATCACTTTACCTATAACCATCAGCCTTTCTTAGCGTATTGGAATGATACTTATTATTTACAGTTTCTGAGCAATCCTGTGGGGGAGCATATCGCGGAAGGAAAAACCTTGTTGTTAACATCAAAAGATGGTCGCAATTGGTCCAGCCCTATAGATCTATTCCCTACTTATCTGGTTCCAGAAGGCTTTACCAAGCCGGGACGAACTGATAAGGCCGGAAAAAACCTGTATGCAATCATGCACCAGCGTATGGGCTTTTATCATGCAAAGAATGATAAATTGCTGACGCTTGCTTATTACGGTGTAGCCCTGGATGCCAAGGACGATCCAAATGATGGGAATGGTCTTGGACGTGTCGTCCGGGAGATCCACAAAGATGGTAGCTTTGGGCCAATCTATTTTATTCACTTCAATGCCTCTTTCGATGAGAAGGGTGCCAAATATCCTTTTTATAAAAAGAGCAAGGATAAGGCCTTTATACAAGCTTGTGACGAATTGCTGGGCACGCCACTCATGATGCAGCAATGGGTAGAGGAGTCCGATCGAAACGATCCATTAATTCCTTTGCAGCGTCCGGTAAAAGCGTTTTCCTTTTATCATCTCAATGATGGAAGGGTCGTCGGTTTATGGAAGCATGCATTGACATCGGTGAGCAAGGACAATGGAAAAACCTGGCAATACTCACCGTTGCGCGCCCCCGGATTTGTGAACAGCAATGCAAAAATCTGGGGACAAAAAACATCCGATGGGCGCTACGCAACAGTGTATAACCCATCGGAATTCAGATGGCCCCTAGCCGTATCAACCAGCAATGATGGTTTGAACTATACCGATTTGTTATTGGTTAACGGTGAGATCACCACAATGCGTTATGGCGGTAACTATAAGTCTTATGGACCGCAATATGTTCGTGGTATCGTCGAAGGAAATGGCATGGTTCCCGATCGTAACATGTGGTTGACGTACAGTATGAACAAAGAAGATATTTGGACTGCTGTTGTACCTGTTCCGATCATTTCTACCGTAGAAGAGGCCGTGAACGATGATTTTTCGAAAAATGAAGGACAAGCCTATAACAACTGGAATATTTATAGTCCATTGTGGGCAAGTGCCAAGGTTGAAGGAAAAGCGTTGGTCTTGCGTGATAAAGATCCTTTTGACTATGCGAAGGCAGATCGTGTGATTCAATCGGCACAAAAAGGCACCATTGAATTTACCGTAACGCCACAACAAAATGATCATGGCTCTTTACAGATTGAGTTGGTGAATGATAGTGGCTTAGCAGCTGCGAGAATTATTATGGATAAAGATGGCATTATAAAAAATAAAGCCGGGTACCGAAATGCTTCGTTGACGAAATATGAGGAGGGAAAAACGTATCACTTTGCATTGACTTTCGATGTGAGCACCCGCTCTTATCAAGTTGCCATTAACGGAGAGGATAAAGGGACAAAGTTATTTTTCCAACCGGTAAGTAATGTGAGCAAAGTGTCGTTCCGTACAGGCGATGTCAGAAGGTTTCCCAATGCGGATACGGAAACAGATCAGGACTTTGATGTCGAAAATGCGGGAGCTTCGGTAAAAGAAGCCACTTATCAGATTACTTCGTTGAAAGCTCAAAAGCTGAAATAAATGAGACGGTTTATTGTACATATAGCTTTATTGGTAGCCGGTTTTTCGGCAAAGGCGAATGTCATATTGCCGAATATTTTTGCGAATCACATGGTTTTGCAGCGCAACCAACCGGTCGCAATTTTTGGTTCAGCGAGCCCTGGCGAGCAGGTAAGCGTAGCTTTTCAAAACCAGTTGAAGACGACAGAAGCCGATCAAAATGGTCGTTGGAAAGTTGAACTAAGAGCCATGCCGGCTAATGCGGTTGGACAGACGTTGACCATCAGGGGAAACAATACGATCGAGCTTAAAGATGTTTTGGTCGGTGAAGTATGGTTGTGCTCGGGCCAATCGAATATGGAATACCAAATGCGTAAAATTGAGAAAGTTAAAGCTCCGTTGAGAGGTGCCTATTTCCCTAAAAACGAAGTTTCCGAAGCAAACAATCCCAATATTCGAATTTTTTTAGTACGCCGAAAATTTCTGGCCAAGCCGGATGGCCAATATGAGGGCTGGGCTGTAGCCCGGGATTCGGCACTGCGTCAATTTTCTGCACCGGCCTATTTCTTCGGGAAAACGCTACAGCAAGAATTAGGTGTTCCTGTAGGCATTATTTCATCAGCTGTGAGCGGCAGCAGAATCGAGCCCTGGTTCTCCGAAGAATATTGGACAAGTTCACCTTATCTGAAAGATAAAAAGAAAGAAGGCGATCCCGGTAAATTCTTTCATACAATGATTGAACCTTTGGCGCCTTATACCTTAAAGGGATTTATTTGGTACCAGGGGGAATCCAATACCTTTCTAAAAGAGAATATTAGTTACAGTTATAAAATGAAGGCACTGATCGAAAATTGGCGGACCATTTGGGGAAATTCCAAATTACCGTTTTATTTTACAGAGATTGCGCCATTCTATTATTCATTGGACGAAAAAGGTCATGTCCGTATGCCGAGAACAGTGTTGCCGGAATTTCGGGAAGCCCAAGATCTGGTTCTCCAACTACCGCATACAGCCCGTATCATTACGACAGATCTGGTCGATGATCCACACGATCTCCATCCAAACTATAAGTGGGAAATCGGCCGTCGCCATGCCTTCCAAGCTTTAAAATATGTCTATCATAAAAATATTGTAGCCGACGGTCCTGAACTAGAGGCCGTAAAATATCAAGGCAAAAAAGCGATGGTAAAATTGAGACATGCTGCCGGATTAAAGTCCGTAGACGGCAAGCCCTTAACATCATTTGAGGTTGCAGGTGAGGATGGCATCTTTTATCCAGCACAGGCTGCTATCAACGGACAGACAGTTGTACTTGAAAGTGACCAGGTACAACAGATCCGTCAGATCCGGTTCGGATGGGACGAAGCTGCCCAGCCCAACCTGGTGAATACCGCTGACCTGCCGGCCGCACCTTTTAGAACAAATAATCCATTACAACATATTAAATTGAAATAGTCTTTAGCGATCATGAACTTGAAAACAAAAATAGCGTTATCCTTACTTTTTTTGGGGACTATGGGATTGCAAGTATCTGCCCAGAAAACAGCGAGCCAATACCTCTCTGGAACAGGAAAGGATGATGGTGTATTATGGGATTTTTATGTGACCGAAGGCATGAATGCCGGGAAATGGACGAAAATACCGGTTCCCTCCAATTGGGAACAGCAAGGCTTCGGGAAATATAATTACGGCTTCAATAAAGAGGCTGATAAAGGCAAAGAGGTCGGCCAATATAAATATAGATTTAAAGTATCCGATGCCTGGAAAGATAAGCAGGTTCGGATAGTTTTTGAAGGTTCGATGACCGATACCGAAGTCAAGATCAATGGTAAGCTGGCCGGCGCTAACCATCAAGGATCATATTATGTTTTCAAATACGATATTACGAAGCTATTGAAATTTGGCGAAGAAAATCTATTGGAGGTCCATGTTGCTAAGCATTCGGCAAACAAGTCGGTGAATGCGGCGGAACGGGAAGGTGACTTCTGGATTTTCGGCGGCATTTTTAGACCGGTCTATTTGGAGGCCCTGCCCCAGCATCATATTGAACGTGTTTCATTGGATGCAAAGGCCGATGGTACATTCCGGGCAAAAATAGCGACAGCGGGAGAGGCGGACGAAATTACGGTTCAACTGCTTGATGCAAAAGGAAAGAAATTTGGAAAACAGCTGAAAGCAAAGCTGTCAGACAAAAACAATTGGCTCGAGGGACAATTTTCAGCTCCGCAATTATGGTCTGCAGAATTTCCGAACTTATATACAGCGCAATTTACCTTGTCGAAAAATGGTAAGGTACAGCACCAGCTGGAGCAAAAATTTGGTTTTCGAACCATAGAAGTCAAAGAACGTGATGGCGTTTATGTCAATGGCGTAAAGGTCCGATTTAAAGGGGTCAATCGGCATGCGTTCGTTCCGGAATCCGGACGGACGACGAGTAAAGAAGTTAGCATTGCCGATGTGAAGCTCATGAAGGAAATGAATATGAACGCTGTCCGAATGGCCCATTATCCACCAGACAATCATTTTCTGGCTGTCTGTGATTCATTGGGTTTATATGTCATGAACGAGATAGCGGGCTGGCACGGACACTACGATAAGGAAGTCGGTACTAAATTATTGCGGGAGATGATGGTGGTATCCGAAAATAATCCGTCTGTTGTTTTCTGGGCAAATGGGAATGAAGGTGGGCATAATCCTGATTTTGACCCCATCTTCGCAGAAGAGGATATTCAAAAACGTGCTGTGATTTATCCTTGGGCCGTACATGACGGTTTTGAAACAACCCATTACCGGGAATATAACTATGGTATTGGTACCTATGATCATGGGCATAATATCATTATGCCGACTGAGTTCTTGCATGGCATGTACGATGGTGGGCATGGTGCCGGATTGGAGGATTATTGGAAAGCGATGCTTGCCAATCCCCTTGCTGCGGGTGGATTCTTGTGGGATTTTCGTGATCAGGGCATCGTCAGGACGGATAAAGGTGGTATCATAGATACTGACGGAAATCGTGGTCCGGATGGTATTATTGGTCCGCATGGTGAAAAGGAAGGAAGTTTCTTTACTATTAAAGAAGTATGGAGTCCTATCTTCTTTGAAAAACGAGAAATGACCAAAGGGTTTGATGGTTCGTTCCATATTGAAAATAGATATTCTTTTACCAATATTAATCAGTGTACATTTTCGTACGAACTCCAAAAGTTGGGTGGTTATGATGAAGTGAAAGCAACAAAAAGCGGAACGATTGTCGCTCCCAATATCCGTCCTGGTGATAAAGGGATTTTAAAAGTTGACTTTCCTACGGGTTGGGAGGACTTTGATGTCTTATATATTACCGCAAAAGATGTGCATCAACAGGAACTCTTCACCTGGAGCTTTCCAATTACATTGCCGAATCAGGTGGCAAGTAGCCTCCTGAAACCAAGCGGAACAGGGGATATTGCCGTACAGGAGACCGCGAATGCCTATCTGGTGAAAGCGAATGGCATTAGCTATCAGATCAATAAGACAAGCGGATTGCTGGAGCAGGTTCAAAATGCCAAAGGAGTAATTCCTTTCAAAAACGGACCGGTTTTGCAGGAAGCGGCGACAAATTATAAGAATTTCAAATTGGACCGTGAGGATGGAAAGGTGATTATCGCATCTACTTTTGATAAAAAAGATAGTTACAATACCTTGCGTTGGGAAATCCTTTCTTCGGGACAGTTGAAAATGCATGTTCAATATTTTCCTGAAAGTTATTTTACACGTTTTGTTGGGGTGAATTTCGATTTTCCAGAAGATCAAATCGAAGGTGTTGAATATCGAGGAATGGGCCCTTATCGGGTTTGGAAAAATCGGATGAAAGGGAATCAGTTTGGCGTTTGGAAAAAGAAGTACAATAACACGGCAACGGGCGAATCGCCATTCGAATATCCCGAATTTAAAGGGTACCATGCCAATATGTACTGGACCAAATTTATCGGAAAGGATCAAAGTTTCCGCGTGTTTACCGATCGGGAGGATGTGTTTCTGCGTTTATATACGCCAAAAGAACAGCAAGATACCGAATGGAAAAACATGGAACCTACTTTTCCGAAAGGCGATATTTCTTTTATGAATGGTATTTCAGCCATCGGCACGAAAACACAAAAGCCAGAAACGACCGGGCCTATGGGCATGAAGCACGTTTACTACGATTTTGAGAAGGAACCGAGCCGGGCGCTGCATATGGTCCTCTATTTTGATTTTGAAAACTAATGAAAGCAGGAACTGTCATATCTATTGTAATGGTCTTCTTGTCGATCTTATGGCATCAAGCTACAGCACAGATCACTGTTGCAAACCTGCGGACTGAATTACGTTCGAATCCGATCGGTATAGATGTCATTGCTCCAAGACTGAGCTGGCAATTGCAGGGCAGTGAGCGGTCTATCCGACAAGAAGCCTATCAGGTACTTGTCGCTTCCTCACAAGAAAAACTGGATCAGAATATCGGCGATTTTTGGGATTCTGGGAAACAACTTTCGAATAATTCCACGCATGTTATTTATGCAGGCAGCGCTCTGCAGAGCCGCATGGAAGTGTTCTGGAAAGTAAAAGTGTATACGAATAAGGGTGAAAGTAGCTGGTCTGAGCCGGCTGGTTGGACTATGGGACTGCTGTATTACAAGGATTGGACAGGACGCTGGATTGGTTTTGATCAGTATTTCCCATCAGACAATGAGAAGACTGGTCAATTGGCTGCCCGTTATTTCAGAAAGGAATTTACAACAACCAAGCAGATAAAACAGGCTACAGCCTATGTGATGGGGCTCGGACTTTATGAGTTATATCTTGACGGCAAGAAGATAGGGGATCAAGTACTGGCTCCAGTGCCTACGGATTATACCAAAAACATTAAATATAATGTTTTGGATGTAACAAAATCACTTTCGCAGGGTAAACATGCGCTTGGTGTCATTTTGGGAAATGGACGGTTTTATGCCATGCGTCAAACAAAACCTTATAAAGTAAAAACCTTTGGATTCCCAAAATTGCAGATGCAGCTTATGCTGACTTATACGGATGGTTCAACAGAGGTCATTAAGACCGATGATTCGTGGAAAGGAACGACCGAAGGACCCATAACGGCAAATAACGAATATGACGGTGAGAATTATGATGCCAGAAAAGAACTAACGGGTTGGGCAAATCCGGATTATGACGATAAAACATGGTTAAAGGCTGCTTTTGTGCAGGAGCCCGGTGGCAATTATGAAGCGCAGTCGGAAGGTATGAAGGTGATGCGAGATATGGCACCAGTTTCGATCATCAAAAAGACTGAAGGAAAATACATCCTTGATTTCGGACAGAATTTCTCGGGTTGGGTAAAGATGACGGTGTCCGGTACGCGTGGAACTGCGGTGACACTGCGTTTTGCAGAATCTTTGACGGAAGAAGGTGAATTATTTACGACCAATTTACGTGACGCGAAAGCAACGGACCATTATGTATTAAAAGGTGGCGGAAAGGAATCCTGGGAGCCGCGATTTACCTATCATGGATTTCGTTATGTCGAAGTCAGCGGCTATCCGGGTATAGCTTCAAAAAGTAATTTTGTTGGCCGCTTTGTCTACGACGATATACCCGATGCGGGAACTTTTGTGTCTTCCAACACACTCATCAATCAGATCCATCAAAATGCATGGTGGGGTATCGCTTCCAATTACAAAGGTATTCCGGTAGATTGTCCACAACGCAATGAGCGTCAGCCCTGGTTGGGGGACCGTCCAGTTAGTGCATACGGTGAGAACTTCCTCTTTGATAACGCCAATTTTTATCATAAATGGCTCGAAGATATTCGGCTGTCCCAAAAGGAAGATGGCGCGTTACCGGATGTTGCACCGGCCTTCTGGCGCTACTATAGTGATAATATCAGCTGGCCAGGAACATACCTATTTATCGCCGATATGCTCTATCAGCAGACTGGCGATCTGCGCATTTTGGAAAAACATTATCCGGCCATGAAAAAATGGATGGATTATATGCAGGCCCGTTATACAGGCCATGGTGGTATCATTACCAAAGATAGTTATGGAGATTGGTGCTTTCCACCGGTAACCGTCGAAGCCGGAAGAGGAAAGATCGCCGATAAAAAATATCCAAGCGCATTGATAGCGACATCTTATTACTATCATTTGCTACAAATGATGAGCCGATTTAGTGTCCTCGTCGGCAACGGACAGGATCAAGCTAACTTTTTGGATCGTGCAGCGAAGATGAGAGTAGCATTCAATGCCGCGTTCTATCACGATGCAGGATATTATGGTAGCAATTCATTGACTGATAATTTATTGGCGCTATCTTTTGGCTTAGTCGAAGATACAAACAAAGAAAAGCTCAGCAACCGGATTGTGGAGATTGTCGAAAAAGAAAATCGGGGGCATCTGAGTACAGGACTTATCGGAACACAATGGATTATGCGCACGCTGACCAAAATAGGTCGTGTGGATCTTGCCTATAAAATTGCAACCAATAAGACCTATCCTTCCTGGGGTTATATGGTCGAAAATGGGGCCACAACAATTTGGGAGTTGTGGAATGGCAATACAGCCCATCCCAAGATGAATTCACAAAATCATGTGATGATGTTGGGTGATCTCTTGGTATGGCTCTATGAGGATTTGGCGGGTATCGAATCAAAGGAGCATGCCTTTCAGACTGTTGTCATGAAACCGCAGGTCGTAGCAGGGTTGGATCATGTGGATGCAAGCTACAAAAGTGTTTATGGAACCATTCAATCCAATTGGAGCAAAAGCAAATCGGTTTTTGAATGGAAGATTTCTATTCCAGCCAATACCAAAGCAGAGATTTATCTGCCCACAACGGTACTGTCATCTATCCTGGAAAGCAACCGAAAATTAAAAAACGATAAAGATATTCAGATCCTACGACAGGAAAAATTAGGCACTTGGTTTATGATCGGATCCGGAGATTACCAGTTCAGCATTAAATTATAACAATATGAAAAAGGTCTTATCAATTTTTATACTAAGTCTACTGCTGAGGAGCCTGTATGCGCAGGACAATTCAACGGAGCAGAAAAAATCGCAGGAGTGGATTGCAGAGCTCAAGCTTGCCAATCCGGCAAAAGAAGAAAAGATCAAAAGCTTGATCTTTAGTCATCTGATAGCCGTGAAAGAGTGGCACAATAGCCATCCGTTTAGTACTGTTCCAGCAGGAATAAATCCGTACACGGGCGAAAAATTAAGTGATATGGACCGTTCCATTATTGCAGATTCAGCGCAGCCCGATTCTTTACACAACAACTTGATGGCCGGTTTGCGTCAAGAGCTTGAAGAGCAACAGGCTGCTTTTATCTTGGACAAATACACGATCGGAAAAGTTGATTTCACCTTAAAAGGATATAAGGCAATTGTCCCAGATCTGACAGCAGTTGAGGAACAGACCATCCTTAAAAATTTAGAAGAAGCCCGCGAAAAAGCAATAGATTATAAAGGGATTAAGCAAGTTTCTGCCATTTTTGAAATTTACAAAAATAAATGTGAGGCTTACTTAAATGCCAACGGCCGCAACTGGCGTCAATTATTCAAAGATTATGTGGCAAAGGTAAAAGCCGAAAAAGAAAAGCAACAGAAATAGACTTGAGTTTACCAAATCAATTCCAATAAAAAAACAAACATCGTATGCGTTGGTAGGGGAAAAACCAGTTAAGATGCATACGTATAAAATATCGATAAACAGATGAAGATAAAGATCAAATTGGCAACAGCCCTATTGTTTTTATGCTCCTTGAGTTCTTACGGACAAAATCCGACATTAAAAGAATGGCAAAAAGGGGTCATAAAAGATGAGTTTATTTATGATACCGCATCTTTCCCTTCCTGTCATTCCGCTACCATGGCAGAGACCGATCAAGGTTTGGTTTATGCCTTTTTTGGTGGAACGAAAGAACGTCATCCCGATGTGGAGATCTATGTGAGTAGATTTGAAAACGGCAACTGGTTAGCGCCGGTGTCGGCAGCGGATGGTGTACAACCGGATGGCAAGCGCTTGCCGACCTGGAACCCAGTTTTATATCAAATACCTAACGGAGATCTCTTGTTATTCTATAAAATTGGGCCTAAACCATCGGAATGGTGGGGCATGCTCAAACGCTCCAAAGATGGCGGTAAGACCTGGTCTGCTGCCGAAAAGTTGCCTGAGGGCTTTATTGGACCGGTGAAAAATAAGCCTGTTCTTTTGCAAAATGGCACCTTGCTGAGTCCTTCAAGCACCGAAGGAAATGGTTGGAACGTACATTTTGAGGCGAGTTCGGATTTTGGAAAGACCTGGCGTAAAATAGGGCCGATTGCTCGTGGCGCGGATAATCTGGACGCCATACAACCGAGCATACTTGACCACGGAAATGGTCAGTTGCAAATATTAGCGCGCACACGCAACCGTGCGGTTGTGACATCCTGGTCAAAGGACTGGGGTGAGCACTGGACCCCACTGGAAAAAACGACGCTCCCCAATAATAATTCGGGTACGGATGCCGTAACGCTAAAAGACGGACGGCATGTATTGGTGTATAACCACGTGCTTCCGGAAGGTAACTTAGCCAAAGGGGCGCGTACACCATTGAATGTGGCTTTTTCCAAAGATGGCAAGCAGTGGCAGGCCGCACTTATACTCGAGGATTCGCCAATCAGTCAGTATTCTTATCCTGCAGTGATTCAAACGAAAGATGGGCTATTGCATTTTGGCTACACCTGGCGTAGAAAGAAAATGAAACATGTCGTCGTAGATCCGAAGAAAGTGAAATTAATCCCAATTGAGGACGGCATCTGGCCAACAAAAAAAGGATATAAAAAACCAGACCCTAATGCATATGTTAAGGAAGAAGATTAAGTTCGTCTGTGCAGTCTGCTTGTTTTTTGTCTCGCTTGTTGTGCAGGGGCAGGACAGCTTACTCAATTATGAACATAAATTTAAGCAACCCCTGGAAAAAGTTCTGGCAATGATGCAAGAACGGTATCAGGTCAAGATCAAATATGATCCACGCAATGTCAAAGACATTATGGTGGACTACGCACCTTGGAAGTTTAGGGCAGATCTTGTGGGCACAGAAATCAATTTGCTGTATCCCTTGGGTTTTAAACTGCAGGAGGAAGCCAAGCCCGATACCTACAAATTAAAATCATACGAATATAACCGCTGGAAACCACAGGAGGGTTGGGATTTTTTGAGCTTACTGTCCAACAAATATACGGATCAGGCAAGTTGGGAAAAGAGAAAAGATCAATTGCGTGTTGCGTTGAGACAAGCGATGTACTGGGATAAGCTGCAAAGTATACCGAATCAACCCATTCGATTGGGCAAGGTACGTCGCTATGCGGATTACCAAGTTCAGAATTTTGCCTTAGAAATTATACCAGGGGTCTATATCAATGGCAGTATCTATTCGCCGCTCAAGCAAAAGAAAAATATACCTGTGGTGCTCTCTCCTGATGGCCATTGGCCGCAGCAGCGTTATCGTTCGGACGCGCAGAAGAGATTTATCACCTTGGCTCGACTGGGCTGTATGGCTGTAAGCTATGACCTATTTGCCTGGGGCGAATCCCTATTACAGTTTGCGTCAACGGACCATCGCAGCAGTGAGGCTATGTTGATGCAGACCTGGGGTGCAGCACGTATTTTAGATTATGTCATGAGTTTACCACAGATCGATCGAAGCAGGATAGGCATTAGTGGCGGATCGGGTGGGGGTAGCCACAGTATTTTAATGGCTGCTTTAGACGATCGCTTTACGTTGGTCGCCCCTGTCGTGGCAATGTCCTCCTACTTCTTTGGTGGCTGCCCCTGTGAGAGTGGACTGCCCGTACATTTTGTCTGTGGCGGGACCAATAATGTCGAACTGGCTGCGATGACAGCGCCCAAACCACAGCTGATCATCTCCGATGGACAGGATTGGACGAAGGAGACCGCTATTAACGATTTTCCATACCTGCAACATATTTATGGTTATTATGGGCAGCAAAATCAGGTGCAACACGCACATTTCCCCGATGAAGGTCATGATTTTGGCTATAACAAAAGGCAGGCACTCTACAAATTCCTGCTCGATCATTTTCATTTAGATCAAGCTAAAGCTACCGATATCATCGCGGAGACCGGTATTCAGATCGAGCCGGAGGAATTATTATACAGTTTTGGAAAGAAGGGGGAAAACTTACCAAAAAACGCGATTCGTGGGATGGAACAATTGAAAGCATTGTTAAAATCATATCAGATTGAACTATGATGAACCGAAAAAAATTTATATGCGATACCTTGGCCTTAATTGGTGTAGCAGCGCTGCCTTCTGCTGTCTTTGCCGCACCTAAGCAGCGTTACAATGTCGCCGTAATTGATCTGATGATTTTAAAGCGGCAAAAACTAAGTGCATTTGACCTGGCAAAAGAAATAGGAGCGGATGGGTTGGAAGTTGATATGGGCGGATTGGGCAACCGGATTACTTTTGATAGTAAGTTGGGCGATCCTGCGCAACGGAATGCCTTTCTTGACAAAGCAAAGGAAACCGGAATAACGATCTGTTCGTTGGCCATGACCGGCTTTTATGCACAGTCTTTTGCAACGCGGCCGACTTATCAGCAGATGGTAGGGGATTGTTTGGACACTTGTCAGAAAATGGGGGTTAAAGTGGCTTTTTTGCCTTTAGGCGTGACGTGCGACTTGGTTAAATATCCCGAACTGCGACCTGCTATCGTCGAGCGTCTTCGTATAGTAGGTGAAATGGCAAAAAAGGCCGGTGTGATCATCGGGATTGAAACAGCATTGGATGCAAAAGCTGAGGTTGATCTTTTAAAGGAAATTGGGTCCAAACATATTCAAATCTATTTTAATTTTTCCAATCCGTTGAAAGAAGGGCGTGATCTGATTCAGGAGCTGACTATTTTAGGAAAGAAGCGGATCTGTCAGATTCACTGTACGGATGAAGATGGTGTATGGCTCGAAAATAACAAACGACTGAATATGCCTTTAGTAAAACGGACCTTGGACCGTATGGGCTGGCGCGGTTGGCTCGTGATCGAGCGATCTCGCGATGCTAATCTATCACCACGTGCCGTCAAAGAAAATTTTGGTGCAAATACACGTTACGTAAAACAGCTGTTTCAATGAAATTAAACTGGATAATATCGCTTGTCGTAGTAGTAATGGGCATGCAGGGATGTCGAAGTCTTTCGGTCGAAAAGCAACTGGATAAGAATCTTTTGCGTGCCGATCAAGTAGGGGCAGGACAGATGCCCGCTGAGCCAGAAAAGGTGCAATCCCCTTTTACGATATGGAATGTCCAGCGGCCGACATTTCCGATGCGACAAGATACGGTATGGCCAAATGACGATATTCAGGGTAAGCTCGATCAGCTTGCTGCACAGGGTGGTGGGACTTTGATATTGAAAGGGCATCATCATACCGGACGGATTACGCTGAGATCCCATATTAATCTACAACTGGATGCGGGTTCAGTATTAGAATTTGAAAGTGAAATTGAGGACTTTCTTCCAGTAGTGTTTACACGGAACGAAGGGGTAGAATTATATAGTTTGGGAGCCTGTATTTATGCCAATGGGGCAGAAAACATTGCCGTCACGGGATCCGGTAGAATTATTGGCCCCGGTGAAGGCAGCGTCCGGAATAAAACCATGACGCATGACGTCATTGAAAATATTGTCGACAGTAAGCGGCCTGTCGAGCAGCGGATCTACGATGGAAGGACCGCAGATTTTATCTTTCCACCGGCACTCATAGCACCTATTAACTGCAAAAGGGTCTGGATTGA
>Ga0308161_1003086_pt1 | contig 16670 bp, 11 predicted proteins | sample PhyFR2_FD_201034 | JGI IMG/M metagenome (GOLD analysis project Ga0308161, IMG submission 201034) | Phyllosphere microbial communities from UC Gill Tract Community Farm, Albany, California, United States - DLSLF.R2 | ecosystem: Host-associated > Plants > Phyllosphere > Unclassified | place: USA...
CCGAACATGGGCTATTCTTGTCAGGTTGCTTCACGTGAGAACGCGAAGACATCGGGGTGTGGCGCAGCTTGGTAGCGCGCCTCGTTCGGGACGAGGAGGTCGTGGGTTCGAATCCCGCTACCCCGACCACAAACAAATGGCTCCACCTTCGGGTGGAGCCATTTGTTTCTCTGTGCTCGTTGGTTCGCCCTGCGGGCGACACGAATCGGCGCCACCTTCGGGTAGGGCCGGTTTCTTCTCGTGTTCGCCGCTTCGCCGGTTCGCCCTCGGGCGACACCGGTCAGGCGAGGCGGCCGCCGGACTCGGCGAGATAGCAGGCACCGCAGAGCGACTCGTATGTCACCTGCTGACCGTCGATGGCGACCTGGTCGCCGTCGAACACGAAGCGGTCACCGACCGTGCGCGCCGTGAAGACCGCCTTGCGACCGCAGCGGCAGATCGTCTTGAGCTCTTCGAGCGAATGGGCCACCTCGAGCAGTCGCCGGCTACCGGGGAAGGCCACCGTGCGGAAGTCCGTCCGGATGCCGTAAGCCAGCACGGGGACGTCGTCGAGGATCGCGATGCGCAACAGGTCGTCGATCTGGTGCGGCGCCAGGAACTGCGCCTCGTCGACGAGCAGACAGGCCAGGCTCGAACCCGTCTCGGCCCGGACGGCGTCACGGCGGGCCGAGAAGACCTGGCGGACCTCGTCGTCGGGGGCGAAGGTGACGTCCGCGGCCCGGGTCACGCCCAACCGAGAGACGATGGCGTCGTCACCCTTGGTGTCGACGCCCGGCTTGGCGAGCAGGACCCGCTGACCGCGTTCTTCGTAGTTGTAGGCCGCCTGCAGCAGAGCCGTGCTCTTGCCGCTGTTCATCGCGCCGTAGCGGAAGTAGAGCTTGGCCACTACTGCAGGTAACCGTCTTCGGCGGCCCGACGGATGAGCTCGGACTTCTTGCTGGCCGGCCGGTTGGCCTTGGCGTACTTCTCGCGGACGCGCCGGAGGAACGTCTTCGCCGTCTCGTACTGCACGTTCATCTGCGCGGCGACCTCGTTGGTGCTGAAGCCCGAGACGTACAACCGGAACGCCTCGGCCTCACCGGCGCTGAGCTTGGGTCGGGTCTGGTTCGCGGCGCCGGCCGGCAGGGGACGCCAGTCGCGCTGCGGGGAGTTGTCGCGGGCCACGCCCATGACCTGGCGGGCCGCGTCCATCACCTCGCGCATGGGCAGGGTCTTCGACAGGAACGCCGACGCCCCCGCCTCGAGGGCACGCTCGCGCGACTCGCGGGTGTCGAGACTTGACAGCACGACGACCTTGGCCCCGGCGGCCCGGCAGGTGCGCACGCGGGCCTCGATCGACACGGGCTCTTTCAACTGGAAGTCGAGGAAGACGAGGTCGGTCGGGAAGTTGTCGCTGTGCACCAGCTGCAGCCAGGTGTGCGCCGTCAGGACGAGGTCGAAGTCGTAGGCGTTGACGTTGATCCAGCTGCTGAGGCTGTCGAGGAGCACCTCGTGGTCGTCGAGGATCGCGAGCCGGACACGACGAGCGGGCGGTGCCTCGGAACCCGGGCCGACGGTGGCCCAGGAAGGTGATGCGACGGGCCTCCCGAAGCCCGGACGGTGGGACGAGCGGCCGCTCGGCTCAGTGCTGGTCATAAGAAAACCTTAGTGTCAGAAGCGACGGCGCCCGATCGACCCGCAGGTCGCCCGAGACGAGGCGCAGCACGGTCAGACAGGGGGCGAGCGACCGTCGTGCGGCGACGGCCGAGGCCCGGCACGCGAGCTCGATCGTGATGCCCACCCGCGCCTCCTCGGCTTCGAGCGCGACCCGGAACGAGCGGACGTCGGCGGCCTCGACGTCGTCCACCGTCGCGACGAGGGCCCAGAGGGCGGTGCGGTGCCCGGGGCCCAGGAGATCGGCGAGCCGGTCGGGGTCGACGACCTCGGCGGGCACCCGGCGGCCGGGCGCGGCGAGTCGCCGGGCCAGCCACGTCGCGTCGGCGTCGGCCACCAGGGAGGCGCGCAACGCGTCGGCCACGCGCCGGGCCTCGTCGGCGTCCCCCTCGACGATCCGGCCGGACTCGACGAGCCGTGCGAAGAACGGCACCACCTCGCGGTTGAGGACGGTGACACGGTCCTGCTGGACCGACCGGGCGAGGGTCCCCCTGAGGTCGTCGGTGCTGGCCCTGCGGAATCCCGTGGCCCGCGAGACCCACCCCTCGACATGGGCCACGAAGACCCCGGAGAAGGTCGCCGACGCGGCGGTCAGGGCGAGCAACGGGGTGAGGGCGACGACGACGTACGACGCGGTGGGCACCGGTGTGACGAAACCCGGCGCCTCGACCAGGACCACGAGGGCGAGGACCACGGCCACGGCGCCTCCGGCGGCGAGGATCTCGCGTGCTGAGCGGTACGGCGCCACCCCGAGCAGGAGCACCCCGGAGACGATCCCCGCCCAGTCGTCCCGGACGAAGGGATTGCTGCCGGAGGTGGCCAGGGCGGACAGGACGCCCGCCACCGCACACGTCGCGGCGACGCACCAGAGCGCCCGCGGCCCGAACGGTGCCCGCAAGGGGCCGGCCGACACGACGAGTGCGACGCCACCCGCGGCCACGGCGACGAGCGCACCGACCGCGGCCCACGGCGAGGACACGTCGGAGGCCCGCAGCAGCGTGCCGACCACGGCGACGAGCAGGGCGGCCAGGGCCGCACCGAACGTGACCGGTCGGGCCGCCAGGGCGCCGAGGGGGTCGACCTGCTGGGGTGATCGATCGAAGGCGCGCCCGAGGGCACGAGGAGGGGCGGGGAAGGTCACGCGGGCACCCCGTCCTCGGTGGTGACGTCGCCGACCACCGGCGCCTCGGCGGCGAACGGGACCCGCAGGACGATCGACGTCCCGCTGCCGGGGGACGACCAGACCTGCACGTGACCGTGGACGCGAGTGAGACGGCCCTCGACCGACGCCGTCAGTCCGAGACGGTCGGGGGCCACCGCCGCCGTGTCGAAGCCGACTCCGTCGTCGATCACCATCACGGTGAGGTCGGTGCCGTCGCCGAAGACGACGAGCTCGGCCCGGTCGACCCCGCTGTGGCGGCTCACGTTCACGAGGCACTGTGCGACCGCCAGGCCGAGGGCGTCCCCGGTGACGGGGTCGAGGCGACCGACTGCCGAGACGTCGCCGGTCACGGCCACCTCGAGGCCGCCCGATCGCGACTGCTCGACGGCCGCGTGCAGTCGGCTGGCCTCCCAGCCGTCGGCGGCCGTCACGGCGGCCTCGGAGGGCACCGACCCCGGTGAGAGCCAGTCGCGCCCCACGAGGAGCTCGAGATCGGCCGCGATCGACCGCGCGGTGTCGGGCGACAGAGGACCGGGGCGGGCGGTGGCCACGGCCGCGAGATGCCCGAGGATCGTGTCGTGGACGAGGGCCGCGGCCTGCTGCTCGATGTCGACACGGATGCCCTGCACCTGCTGCTCGAGTGCGGACCGGTGCAGCCGCGGCTGAGCCGACCGCGCGCGTCCCCGCGACGCCTCGGCGTGACCGGTCACCACCGCGACCAGGACGAAGGCCAGCAGGGCGGTCACGTCGAGCCGCAGGGAGGCCCCCGTGTGCCAGGTCGCCAGCTGGGTGGCCAGCTCGCCCGCCGCGTAACCCGCCGCAGCCCAGAGGAGACCCCGGCGGGGCCCGACGGCGGTGCTGCCGACCATGATGAGGGCGATCTTGGGCAACGAGAGCGAGAACGCGTCCGACGCCTGCACCGCCGCGACCTGCGAGAAGAGGGTGACGGCGTACCAGTAGAGGGCGGCGGTCCCGACGATCAGGTAGGCGAGGTGGGCCGTCGTGGACCGCGTGCGGTCGACCACGACGAGCAGGACGACCATCGGGAGGAGCGAGACCAGAGCGGGCCAGAGCAACAGATCGGGCGTGGCGGCCTGTTTCGTGAGCAGGAGGGCAGCCGCCGCCGCGAGGACGGTGGCCGCGATCGCGTGGCAGGCCCTCGACACCGAGTCGCCGAGCGCCGTCGGCGCCAGGTGGGCAGGGAGGCCGAGCAGCATGGGGCCTCCTCGGCTCGTTCGTGGTCAGGACAGATCATGACAGAAGCCGGACCTGGGCTGTACCCCGACATGTGGGGCCAGGGCGGGTGTCGCGCAGGCAGAGCGCTTCTTCTTGTGCCCCGTTCTGGTCGAGCGGGGCACAACACCCCGTGCCGATGACCTCTGGCCCTCGGAGGCTCAGAACAGTCGCGGCTGTGATCGGGCCCCGCCCGGCAGTTCGTGGGCGATGAGGGCGCGCGGGACCGCGGAGTCACCGGCACCGGCACCGGCACCGGCACCGACGGCCAGGTCGGGGATGCCCGCCAGGCCGCCCGTCCCGGCGGCCGGGGTCGCGCCGGTGCCGTTGAGGCCCATCAGTCGGAGGGAACGCGCGCTGTCGTCGAGTGCGGCGGAACGCATCGACCCCGTGGCCGGGTCGGCCCGCCCCTTCTCGAGGCCGTACTCGCGCAGCAGGGGCCGTAGCCGGGCGGCCAGCCAGGAGCGGTACCCCGTCGGGGCGTAGGTGCCCTGGGCGAAGAGCGCACGGTACTTGCCCACGAGTTCGGGGTGCTCACGCTCGAGCCAGGCGAACCACCACTCTTTGACCCCGGGCTTGAGGTGCAGGGCGCTGTACATGACGCTCGACGCGCCCGAGTCGCGGACGGCGGCGAGCGCGGCGTGCAGGTGGTCGAGGCCGTCGGTGAGGTACGGCAGCACGGGCATCATGAACACCGAGCAGGACAGCCCCAGCTCTCGGGCCGCGGAGACGGTGGCCAGGCGGGCCGCCGTCGTCGGCGTGCCCGGCTCGACCGACTGCTGCAGGTCGTCGTCGTGGACGGCGATCGACATGACCAGGTCGACGGGCACGTGCTGCGCCGCCTCGGCGAGCAGGGGGAGGTCGCGCCGCAACAACGTGCCCTTGGTCAGGATGCTGAAGGGCGTGCCCGAGTCGGCGAGGGCGGCGATGATGCCGGGCATGAGCCGGTACCGGCCCTCGGCGCGTTGGTAGGGATCGGTGTTCGTGCCGAGCGCGACCGGGTGGTGCTGCCAGGTGGGGCGGTGGAGCTCACGCGCGAGCACCTCGGCGACGTTGACCTTGACGACGATCTGCCGGTCGAAGTCGTCGCCGCCGTCGAGGTCGAGGTACTCGTGGGTGGGGCGGGCGAAGCAGTACACGCACGCGTGGCTGCAGCCCCGGTAGGGATTGATCGTCCACCCGAACGGGAGGGCCGAATCGCCACCCGGCACACGGTTGAGGGCACTCTTCGCGACCACCTCGTGGAACGTCACCCCCGCGAACTCGGGCGTCGTGACGGAGGTGATCAGGTTGTTCAATCGCGCCAGACCGGGCAGCGCCGAGGCGTTCTCGGTGTCGACCGCTTGCTCGGACCATCGCATTCCCCCATTCGAACACATGTTCGAACCAGGGTCAACCCGAGGCCCGCAGCACGGGGACGCGAGGCCCGGGGCGAGGCGTCAGGCGTGGATGTGCAACGCCTCGGCGGTCGCCCCGATGGTCGACGCGGCCCGGCGTTCGTCGGACGAGAGGTCGTCGCCGTACGTGGGGATCATGGCGTTGAGCCGGGGCTTCCACGACGCGATGCGGTCGGGGAAGCACCGCTCGAGCACGCTGAGCATGATCGGCACGGCCGTGGACGCCCCGGGGGACGCACCGAGCAGGCCCGCGATGGTGCCGTCGCCCGCCGTGATGACCTCGGTGCCGAACTGCAGCACCCCGCCCTTCTTGCGGTCCTTCTTGATGACCTGCACCCGCTGACCGGCCGTGATGCGGTACCAGTCCTTCGGGTCGGCGTCGGGCATGAACTCGCGCAGCGCCTCGAACTTGGTCTGCTTGCTCGCCGCCAGTTGCCCCACGAGGTACTTGACGAGCGAGAGGTTGGCGAGCCCGGCCCGGATCATCGGGTAGAGGTTGTGGGCACGGATCGACGCGAAGAGGTCGAACATCGAGCCGTGTTTGAGGAACTTCGGGCTGAAACCGGCGTAGGGCCCGAACATCAGGCTGGCCTGCCCGTCGACGACGCGCGTGTCGAGGTGCGGCACCGACATCGGGGGCGAGCCGACGGCGGCCTTGCCGTAGACCTTGGCCTGGTGTTTGCCGACGATCGCGGGATCGTCGCAACGGAGGAACTCGCCGCTGACCGGGAACCCGCCGAAGCCCTTGATCTCGTCGATGCCCGACTTCTGCAGCAGGTGCAGCGCTCCCCCACCGGCGCCGACGAAGACGAAGCGCGCGTCGACGGTCGTCGGCGTGCCACCGACCTGCTTGCGGAGGGCCACCCGCCACGTGCCGTCGGCGAGCTTCGTGAGGTTCGTGACGCGGTGGTCGACCTCGAGGATCGCCCCCTCGCCCTGCAGGTAGGTGAGGAGGAGGCGCGTGAGGGACCCGAAGTCGACGTCCGTGCCGGCGGCGATGCGCGTCGCCGCGATCGGCTGCCCCTTCGCCCGTCCCGGGATGAGGACCGGTGCCCACGACCGGATGACGGACGCGTCGGTGCTGAACTCGAGCCCCTGGAACAGCGGGTGCTCGCGCAGGGCCTCGTGGCGCTTGCGGAGGTACTCGACGTTCTTCTCGCCCCAGACGAAGCTCATGTGCGGGGTCGAGTTGATGAAGGCGTCCGGCTGGGGCAAGGCCCCCTCGGCCACGAGGAACGACCAGAACTGCCGCGACACCTGGAACTGCTCGTTGACCTTGACGGCGCTCGACGTGTCGATGGTGCCGTCGGAGCGCTCGGGCGTGTAGTTGAGCTCGCAGAGGGCGGAGTGGCCCGTGCCCGCGTTGTTCCAGGGGTTGCTCGACTCGAGGGCGACGTCGCCCAGCGCCTCGTAGATCTGGATCGTCCAACTCGGCTCGAGCTGTTTGATCATGGCACCGAGGGTGGCACTCATGATGCCTGCCCCGATGAGGGCTACGTCGACGGGCTTCTTCGCATCGGTCACGACGTCAGTCTAGGCCCGGCCCCCTCGGCGACCCCGGGTGGCCGCCGGAGCACGACACCCCGGTGTCTCGATGTCGAGAGACCGGGGTGCGACGCATCACCGGCCCCTCGGGCGACCGGCGTCGACGGATCAGGCGACGGCGCGTTCGGCGGCGACGAGCTCGGCGATCTGCACGGCGTTGAGCGCCGCACCCTTGCGGAGGTTGTCGTTGCTGATGAAGAACGCGAGCCCACGGTGACCGGGGACGCCCTCGTCGTGCCGGATGCGGCCGACGAAGCTGGGGTCGGCTCCCGCCGCCTCGAGCGGGGTCGGGACGTCGGTGAGGACCACCCCGGGGGCGTCGCGCAGGAGTTCTTCCGCGCGCTCCGCCGTGATGTCCGAGGCGAACTCGGCGTTGATCGAGAGCGAGTGCCCCGTGAAGACCGGCACCCGGACGCACGTGCCGCTGACCAGCAGGTCGGGGCGCTCGAGGATCTTGCGGCTCTCGTTGCGCAGCTTCTTCTCTTCGTCGGTCTCGTTCGTGCCGTCGTCCACGATGCTGCCCGCGAGCGGGATGACGTCGAAGGCGATGGGACGGACGTACGTGACCGGCTCGGGCAGGTCGACCGCGCGACCGTCGTGCACGAGGCCGATGGTGTCGCCCTCGATCGCGGCACGGGTCTGCTGCAGCAGCTCGTCGGCCCCGGCGAGTCCGCTGCCCGACACCGCCTGGTAGGTGCTGACGATCAGGCGCTGCAGGGTGGCCTCGGTGTCGAGCACCTTCAGCACGGGCATGGCCGCCATGGTCGTGCAGTTGGGGTTGGCGACGATGCCCTTGACCGCCTCGCGGAGGGCGTGGGGGTTGACCTCGCTGACCACCAGGGGCACCTCGGGGTCCATGCGCCAGGCGCTCGAGTTGTCGATGACCAGTGCCCCGGCCGCGGCGAACCGTGGCGCGTGGGCCCGCGAGCCCGTCGCGCCCGCCGAGAAGAGGGCGATGTCGAGACCCGCGGGGTCGGCCGTCTCGACGTCCTCGACCACGATGTCGACACCGCGGAACGGCAGGGTCGTGCCCGCCGACCGGGCGGTGGCGAAGAAGCGGATCTCGGCGATCGGGAAGTCGCGCTCGTCGAGCAGCGTGCGCATGACCTTGCCGACCTGTCCGGTCGCGCCGATCACGCCGACGCGCAGTCCTTCGGCCATGGGTGCCTCCTGGGGTTCGGTGGTGCGGAGTTCGGTGGTGCGGGTCCTGGCCCGGTGGGAGCCGGGTCGGGAGGCGCGGTGCGGTGGCCGCGCGCGCCTCCTCGGGTGGTGGGTCGCGTCAGCGGCCGGTGCCGCCGTGGACGACGGCGTCGACCTCGGCGTCGAGGCCGAAGGCCGTGTGGACGACCCGCAGGGCGTCGTTCAGGGTGTCGGCCCGCGTGACCACCGAGATGCGGATCTCGCTGGTCGAGATCATCTCGATGTTGATGCCGGCCTCGAAGAGGGCCGTGAACAGCCGCGCCGAGACGCCGGCGTTGGTGCGCATGCCCGCGCCGACGAGGGCCAGCTTGCCGATCTGGTCGTCGTACTGCAGGGACTCGAAGCCGATCTCGGCCCGGTCGGACTCGAGGGCCTGGAGCACGACGGCACCCTCGGACTTCGGCAGGGTGAACGAGATGTCGGTGCGGCTGGTCGACGCCGCCGACACGTTCTGCACGATCATGTCGATGTTGGCGCCGGTCTTGGCGACCGTGCGGAAGATCTGGGCGGCCTTGCCCGGCACGTCGGGGACGCCGACGACGGTGATCTTGCCCTCGCTGAGGTCGCCCGCGACCCCGCTGATGATGGGTTCTTCCACGTTCTCTCCCTCTTTCGGGTTGACGACGAGCGTGCCCTCGTTGTTGTTGAACGACGAGCGGACGTGCAGGGTGACCCCGTGACGCCGGGCGTACTCGACGGCACGGATGTAGAGCACCTTCGACCCGGCGGCGGCGAGCTCGAGCATCTCTTCGCTCGTGACGCGGTCGAGCTTGCGGGCCTTGGGCACGACGCGGGGGTCGGCCGTGAAGACGCCGTCGACGTCGGTGTAGATCTCGCACACGTCGGCGTCGAGCGCCGCGGCGAGGGCGACGGCGGTCGTGTCGGAGCCACCTCGACCGAGGGTCGTGATGTCACCCGTGGATCGGTTGAACCCCTGGAAGCCGGCGACGATGGCCACGTACCCGGCGTCGAGGGCGTCGCGCACCCGGCCGGGTGTCACGTCGACGATGCGGGCCTTGCCGTGCTGGGCGTCGGTGATCATGCCGGCCTGGCTGCCGGTGTACGAGCGGGCCTCGACGCCCAGGCTGCGGATCGCCATGGCGAGCAGGGCCATGCTGATGCGCTCGCCCGCGGTGAGCAGCATGTCGAGCTCGCGGCCGCCGGGGAGCGGACTGACCTCGTTGGCCAGGTCGAGCAGCTCGTCGGTGGTGTCGCCCATCGCGCTGACGGCCACGACGACGTCGTTGCCGGCCTTGCGCGTCTCGACGATGCGCTTGGCGACGCGCTTGATGCTCTCGGCATCGGCGACGGACGACCCGCCGAATTTCTGCACGATCAAGCTCACGGTGACTCCTGAGAAGGGGACTGGGCGCGCCGGAGGACGGCTCACGCCTGCGTCCGGCGATTCTATTCGGTGTCGAGGGCGTGTGACGCACACGGCTCGGTGTCCCGCGGACGGCCCCGAGGGGTCGCGCATCGGAGCACGGAGGGCGGCGTCGACGCCTCTCCCCTACGGTGGACCGATGCCCGACACCACCGACCAGGCCCGCGGCGCCGCCAGCCGCCTCCAGGACAGCCGCGCCCTCACGACCGCCGCCCGCGTCGGTTTCGCCATGAACGGCCTGCTCCACGTCGTGATCGGCGTGATCGCCCTCGGCGTCGCGTTCGGCGGTGGCGGCGAGGCCGACCAGGGCGGTGCCCTCGGGCAGTTCGCGTCCCGTCCGGGCGGGGTCTTCCTCCTCTGGCTGATCGTCGTGGGGCTCTGGGGCCTCGGCCTGTTCCAGGTGCTCGAAGCCGCTCTCGTCCGGGGGACCGACAAGGACGCCTGGGCCGAGCGCGCGAAGGAGGGCGGCAAGGGCGTCGCCTACCTCGCCGTCGGGTTCACGGCCTTCACCTTCGCCCGGGGCTCGTCGTCGGACAGCTCCGGACAGACCCAGACGCTCAGCGCCCGGCTGCTCTCCGCTCCTGGGGGCGTCGTGCTGCTCGTCGTCGTCGCGCTCGCCATCGTGGCGATCGGGGCCTACTTCGTCGTGAAGGGCGTGAAGCAGAAGTTCCGCGAGGACCTCACGCTGCCGGGGGGTGCGGCGGGACGTGGCACGGTCGCCCTGGGCGTCACGGGTTACGTGGCCAAGGGGATCGCCCTGGCCGTCGTCGGCGTGCTGTTCGCGGTCGCGGCGATCACCTCGGACCCGAGCGAGGCCACGGGGCTCGACGGCGCCCTGAAGGCCCTGGCGGCCCTGCCGTTCGGAGTGGTCGTGCTGACGGCCGTCGCCCTGGGGCTCATGGCCTACGGCGCGTACTGCGTCGTCCGCGCACGGCGCGCCCGCCTCTGACGGGCAGGCGCCCGCCGCACGGCCTCAGGAGGCGCGGGTCGTCACTCGGAGACGAGCCGGCGGCCCTCGAAGGCGCGGCCGAGCGTGACCTCGTCGGCGTACTCGAGGTCGCCGCCCACGGGCAAGCCCGAGGCCAGTCGCGTCACCCGGAGGCCGAAGGGCGCGAGCATCCGGGAGAGGTACGTCGCGGTCGCCTCGCCCTCGAGGTTGGGATCGGTGGCGATGATGACCTCTTGGACGGTGTCGTCGGCGAGACGCTGCACCAGCTGGCGGATGCGCAGATCGTCGGGACCGATGCCGTCGATGGGGCTGATCGCCCCACCGAGCACGTGGTAGAGGCCGCGGAACTCGCGCGTGCGCTCGATGGCCTGGACGTCCTTGGCCTCTTCGACGACGCAGATCGTGGCCGGCGAGCGACGCGGGTCACGGCAGATGTTGCAGGTCTCTTGTTCGCTGACGTTGCCGCAGATCTCGCAGAAACGCACCTTGGTCTTGACGTCGACGAGCAGCTCGGCGAGGCGTGACGTGTCGAACGACTCGTTCTGCACGATGTGGAACGCGATGCGTTGCGCCGACTTGGGCCCGATGCCGGGGAGGCGACCGAACTCGTCGATGAGCTCTTGGACGATGCCTTCGTACACGCGCTACTCGCTTCTCTGAGGCGCGACCCGGGGGGCGATCGTCTCTTCTTCGATGAACTGGGCCCCGAGGATCTCGCGCACGACGGCCTCGCCGTAGCGCGACCCGGTAGGGATGCCTCGACGAGGGTCGCCGGTGGCGGCGCGACGCTCGGCCACCGACGGGCCGGCACCCGTGGAGAGATCCGGAGCCGGAGCCGCCGACGCCGCAGTCGAGGTCGTGGCTGCCCGAGGCGACGCACCCGCGCCGGAACGGCCTGCCGCGGCCGCGTCGACCTCGGGCGGCGGGGGCGCGGCGTCGACCGTCGGGACGCCCCCGGGTGGCTCTTCGGTGATGTGCTCGGGCTCGTCGGGCTCGGGGGGCGGGGTCTGCGGGATGGTGGCGACGTCCCACCCGGTGACGGGCGCCGGGGAACCGGGTCGCTCGGTCGACGCCGGGGCCGGGGCCCGTTCGGCGGACGTCGGCTTCGTGGCCGCCGCCGGGGTCTGGGGAGGACTCGCGGCCTTCGCTGCGGAGTCCTGGCGCGCTGCCGGTTCTGTGGCGGCCGTCGTGCGGCCCGAGTCGGCCGGTGTCGACCCCTGGGGTGACGGAGCGGAAGCCTGCCGCCCGGCGTCGGTCACCGGTGCGGCCGACCGGCCGGTGTCTCGTTGCGGGCTCGACGTCGCGGGCGGGACGGACGCGTCGACCGGCGGCGCACCGGTGGGGGTGGGACCCGCGGGCCCGTCGCCCTCGACCCGGGCGATGTACTTGACCTTGACGCCGAGCACGTCGACGATCGCCCGTCGCAGGTACTCGCTGACGCCCTCGGCCGCCCCCTGGGGACGCTTGAAGCTCTCGACGTCGTTGGCGCTGGGGAAGGCGAGCGTCAGCACGTCGTCCGCGAAGTCGACGACGGTGGCCGTGACGACGACCATCCAGGCCGTGCGCCGCGCCTTCTGGACGACCTCGACGATCTCGGGCCAGCTGTCGCGCATCTGCTGGAGCGTGACGGGAGCCGCGCCCGACCCGGCGCCCTGGCCGGTGTCGGGGGTCTGTGCCCAGGCGGCCGAGTGCGGCGCGGACGGAGGCGCGGGTTCGTTCGTCGCCGGAGCGGCGGAGCCGACGGGCGCGACCGGGGCCGACGGGGCGGCCGTCGCCCAGGACGCGGTCGCGCTCTCGACGGCCGACGGACCGCCCGCGGCCTCGGTCGACGGAGTGGCCTCGACCGGTGCCGCGGAAGGAGACGTCGCGGCAGGAGCGGCCGAGACCGGAGCCGACGACGCGACGGAGGACGTCGGTCGGCCCGACGCGGGCCGGACCTCGGCCGGTCGGGCCTCGGTCGACGGGCCGGGCGCCACCGACGAGGCGGAGCCGGGGCCCTCGACGCCGACGCGTCGTTCGAGACGCTCGACCCGGGCGAGGGCACCCCGACCCGTCTGGTCGCTCTCGGGGACGAGGACGCGCGCGATCATCAGTTCGAGGTGGAGCCGCGGCGACGTCGCCCCGGTCATGTCGGTGAGGGCGCGGTTCACGACGTCCGCCGAGCGGGAGAGCTCGGCGGCACCGAAGGCGTGCGACTGGTGCACGAGACGGTCGAGCTCGTCGGCGGTGACGCCCCGCAGCACGGCCGACGCGCCCTCGACGGTCGCGCCGACGACGATGAGGTCGCGCAGGCGCTCGAGCAGGTCTTCGACGAACCGCCGGGGGTCTTGACCGGTCTGGACGACCCGGTCGACGGCCGCGAAGGCCGCGGCGCCGTCGCGAGCGCCGAGCGCCTCGACGACGTCGTCCAGCAGCGAGGCGTGGGTGTACCCGAGCAGGGCGACGGCGCGCTCGTACTCGATCGCCCCGTTCTCGCTGCCGGCCATCAACTGGTCGAGGAGGGAGAGGGTGTCGCGCACGGACCCGCCGCCGGCACGGACCACGAGCGGGAGCACGCCGGGGGCGGCCTCGACCGACTCGCTCTCGCAGAGCTCGTGGACGTACTCGAGCATCTGGGCCGGGGGCACGAGGCGGAACGGGTAGTGGTGCGTGCGCGACCGGATCGTGCCGATCACCTTGTCGGGCTCGGTGGTCGCGAAGATGAACTTGACGTGCTCGGGCGGCTCTTCGACGACCTTCAGCAGGGCGTTGAAGCCCTGCGGGGTGACCATGTGGGCCTCGTCGAGGATGAAGATCTTGAACCGGTCGCGGGCCGGGGCGAACACGGCCCGGTCACGGATGTCGCGGGCGTCGTCGACGCCGTTGTGGCTTGCCGCGTCGATCTCGATGACGTCGAGCGAGCCGCCGCCGTCGCGGGAGAGCTCGACGCACGACGCGCAGACGCCGCACGGGGTGTCGGTCGGGCCCTGGGCGCAGTTCAGGCAGCGGGCCAGGATGCGGGCCGACGTCGTCTTGCCGCAGCCGCGGGGGCCGCTGAACAGGTAGGCGTGGTTGACGCGGTTGGTGCGCAGCGCCGTGCGGAGCGGATCGGTCACCTGCGTCTGCCCGATGAGCTCGGCGAAGTTCTCTGGCCGGTAACGGCGATACAGGGCGGTGACCACAGAGCAAGAGTAGTCGGGGCGACCGACAACGGTCGACGGCGCGGGCCCTGCTCCGCCCGGTCCGGTGCGGTGCCCGTCGGACGCACCGGAGGGCCCGTCGAGACGACGGACCCTCCGGTGTGACGCGCCCGTTCCGGCTACTCCGCCACGTTCCTCCCCCGGCGACGCAGACGCACCAGCGCCAGCCCGAGCAGGAGGGCGAAGGCCCCGAGGGAGAACCCTCCGAGGACGTCGGAACCCGTGTACGCGAGTCCCGTGACGCCCGCGGTCGCGACCCCGCCGGTTCCGTCGCCGGAGCCGCCACCCGCACCGGGCAGACCCGGGAAGCCCGGGGTCCCGGGCGTGCCCGGCGTACCGGGCGTACCCGGCGTGCCCGGCGTGACCGGTGTGCTGGCGGCGGCCGTCACCGTGAAGCCGGTCGTGACCGGGGCCGAGGTGGCTCCCGCCACGGTCTGCGTCGCGTCGACCACGTGCGGCCCGACGGCCACGTCCTCCCAGACGACCGTCCAGGCACCCGCCGCGTCCGCCGTGACGACCAGGACGCGATCCGCGGCGAGGACCGCGGCGACCCGGGTGACGGGTCCGACGGCGGCGTCACCCGCGTCGAGCCGGACCGTGACGGTCGCGCCGGGTTCGGCGGTACCCGTGGTCGTGACGGTCGTCGTGCCGCCCTGACCGGCCGGGAACACCGAGCCCGGCAGCGGACTCGTGATCACGATCGGATCGATGGCGGCGATGACGAGGTCCTGGGTGGCCGTCGTCGTGCCCGCGTCCGCGGTCTGCGTGGCGGTGAGCACGTAGGCCGCGACCGGGACGCCCACGAACGTCACCGTCCAGGTGCCGTCGTCGGCGACGACCGTGATCTGCGTCGTCCCCTGTCCGAGGTCGACCGTGACGAGCGCACCGGGTGTGCCGGTGCCCGTCACCGTGACGTCCTCGACGCCGTCGTCGTCGGCGTCGGCGATCAACGCGTCCGGAGCGGGCGAGGTGATGACGACGGCGTCGGTGTTCGCGGCCGCGGTGACCGTGAACACGACGGTCTCGGGTGCCGACACCGCGCCTCCCACGGTCTGGGTCACCGACAGGGCGTGCTGCCCCGGCTCGACGCCCACCAGCGTGGTCGACCAGGCGCCGTCGGCGTCCACGTCGACCGTGACGGGCAGGCCGCCGTCCAGGCTCACGGCCACGGAGGCGTTCGGCTGGGCCGAGCCGCCGACCAGGACGTCGGCCGTGCCCTCCGTGCCCGAGGGCAGGATCGACCCCTGCTCGGGCGAGGTCACCACGAGCGGGGCGACCTCCGCGGCGGGGGCGAGGACGACGTCCACCGAAGCACTGCCGGTGACCACGTCCGAGACCGTCTGCTCGACGACCACGGTCCGCGTGCCGACCGGGACCGCCGGCAGGGTCACCGACCAGGTGCCCCCGTCGGTGACGGTCGCCGTCTGCGTGGTGCCGCCGACGGAGACCGTGACGGTGGCTCCGGGCTCGCCCGTGCCGGTGACCGGCAGGTCGACGAAGCCGTCGCCGTCGGCGTCCGTCACGAGCTGCCCGTCGGCGGGCGAGGTGATGGTCGGGGCGACGGCGGGGTCGGCCGGGGCGGGCACGATCACGACCTGCACCTCGACGGGGACGCTGGTCGCGTCGCCGACGGTCTGCACGACCGAGACGGTGTGCGTCCCGGTGGCGAGCACGACCGGCACCTGCCACGAGCCCGCGTCGTCGACCGTCGTGGTGACGGGGTCTCCCCCGTCGACCGTGACGGCGACGGGCGCGCCCGGCTGTCCCTGGCCGCGGACGACGACCGGCGCGGTGCCGGAGTCGCCCGCCTGGTACTGCTGCCCGTCGGTCGGAGCCGTGACGGTCAGCGTGGCGGCGGCCTCGACGACGACCGTGGTCGTCACCGGAGCCGACTCGGACCCGGCGACCGTCTGCGTCGCGGACACCACGTGCTCGCCCACGCCGACCCCCGTGAAGGTGGTCGTCCAGGTGCCGTCGTCGTCGACGTCGACCGTGACGGCCGTGCCGTCGTCGAGCGTCACCGCGACGGTCGCGCCGACCTGAGCCGAACCGGTCACCGGCAGGTCCACCGTCGAGTCGACGGACAGCACGAGGAGGCGCGTGCCCGTCGCCGGGTCGGTGATCTCGATCGGGTCTGCCGCGACGACCGCGAACGGCTGGGTCACGGGGACCGTCGTGACGGTGCCGTACTGCTGCACCACCGAGATCGGTCCGGCGCCCACCGGCACGGCGTCGAAGGTCGCGGTCCACGCCCCCGTCGTCGGGTCGGCCGGGACGGCCCGGGTCAGGTCGTCACCGAGCGAGACCGTGACGGTCGCGCCGGGCTGGGCGGTGCCCGACACGGTGACCGGCGTGGTCTGGCCGTCGAGGACGACGACGGTGGCACCCGGGGCCGGCTCGGTGATCGTGACCGGCGTGCCGACCACGACGTCGAGCTGCTGGGTGGCGGGAGTCGTCGAACCGGCCGGGACCGTCTGCGTGACGACGACCGGGTACGAGCCGACGGGAACGTCGCCCACCGTGACGGTCCACGTGCCCTCGGGGGTCACCGTGGTCGTCTCGGAGAGGTCGTCGCCCACCGCCACCACGACCGTCGCGCCGGGCTGACCCGTGCCGGTGACCGTGACGTCCGTGGTGTCGTCGGCGTCCTCCACGACGATCGACGACCCGGCGGGCGGCGAGGTGATCGTCACCGGAGCGGCCACGACGACCGACACGTCCCGCGTGATCGGGGTCGACACGGCGCCGTCGACGGTCTGGGTGACCGAGGCGGTGCGGTCGCCGACCGGCACGCCGTCGACCGTGACGCTCCAGGCGCCGGTGGTCGGGTCGGCCACGACCGTCCCGACCAGGCCGTCACCGAGGTCGACCGTGACGGTCGCTCCGGGCTGGGCCGTGCCGGACGCGACCACCGGGGCGGTGTCGCCCGCGGCGAGCACGACGACCGTCGTGCCGTCGGTGGGCCGGT
>Ga0308161_1003095_pt1 | contig 16645 bp, 16 predicted proteins | sample PhyFR2_FD_201034 | JGI IMG/M metagenome (GOLD analysis project Ga0308161, IMG submission 201034) | Phyllosphere microbial communities from UC Gill Tract Community Farm, Albany, California, United States - DLSLF.R2 | ecosystem: Host-associated > Plants > Phyllosphere > Unclassified | place: USA...
CGGTAATTCCCTCCGTAACAGATCGTAACGTTCCATGACTGTGTCTCTCTTTCCAACTTGTACTCTCGTCGTATCCCTCTTGATCAACCGAGATTTCCAGTCAGGTTCCGCCTCTTCTACACTCGCTCTGATTCCTTCCCAACTGTCTTCGCCTCGATCAACTTGCCCTTGTTCCGCTCTAATCAAGTAATGATCCTTTAATTCTCCTACTTGTTCTACATGTTCCGCTCCGAGTGCTTGTGCGATAGATTCCAACGAGTGATTCGATAATTCTAGTTGAGTTGAATCTACTTCCACCACGTAATACACGTGTGAATCGTACGTCCTCTTGTGTGGGTATAGTTTGGCACTTGTAGGAGTGATCAGAGTGGTCGACAAGGCTAGGAAGAGACTAGTTGTAAAGGCGATTCGTGTCCAACGATGAGATGAATTCGTTCGCGCCATCCTTGGGCTGAAGTGTTCAAGCCTGGAGTAGCTGGACACTGACCAGCAGTTTTGTAGGCTGGAGGAGTTCTGAGGAAGTCGGAGAGGCGTGAGTGGTGAGAAAAGAAGAGGACTCGCTCTCTCGCGAATTTCTCAAAGTCCATTTCGTGAAAATTGGTGTTCAATTCGTATCAGCTCTCGTCAAATACGCTCACACGATTGAGATGACAGTGGACAGGAATCAGAGCGAGCGTGACGAGATGACGAAGCCTGAACAGCGATCGACTCTGAATCTCTCGCAATCAATTCGAATCTACGAAACCCTAGCGTTCTCGTGAGCCACGCCTCTAACATCGTCTCAAACGTCGTCACATGTTAATACAACGAGTACACGGCGGTGGGTATCGAGAAGAGCGGCAAGGTACAAGAGGAACAGGGAGCGAGGAAGGTAAGGAAAGAGTTTCAAAGATGCGAAAGAAAGCAAATCTGTACGCCGACTTCTCCCGGAACATCAGTAGCGATCGCCGAGTCCCATCTAAGAGGAATTGAGCGCACCTGTTAGATCCTAATGAGGTAACTCCCATTAGCCCTCGTCAAATACCTAACCCATTTCACACTATTGTAATTCCCTTTCTCAAACACCTTCAAGAACCTAACCAACAATCCACTCGCAGTGAACATCAACACTTGGAAATCGATCGAGATCGGGGGTCGACTCCAAGCTTTTCGAATCGTCGTTTGAGTGAGAGTAGCTTCCGCTGTAAAAGTCGCATCCGATTGTCCTTGGAATCGAGGGATCCTATTTTTTCACTCGGAAACTCGTCAGTGAGGAGTCAGGGAGAAGGAGAAAGGAGAAGGGCAAGGAAGGGAACCCACTTCCAAACGATAACGTTTTCAGCCGGTACATATTTAGCTTTCCCCAATGTCACTTTACAATCGACGTTTGCAGTGTTCAAGGGAGTAGGAATCTTGATGACGACATTGTTCGCAGACAATTTCGGTTGGAAATTCGCTTTGACGTGAACTGTGTACTCTACTCTGGATTTCCCAATTTCTTCTACGATGGGTTGTACTCGGAAAGGTAAATTGATATTCGTTGTGGATCGATACCTGATCGCTGATTCGCGCATCAGCACGAGTACAAGGGAAGGTAGATAGGGAGAAGTGGAAGAGGAAACAAACGTACCGCATTAATTCGAATTCACCATCTGGAGGAATGAAACTGATTGTACGATCCGAATCAAACTTGCCCAATTTCACGCATTGATGGAATTGACAATCATCTAGTTCGACTTGACTATCTTCGAGATTCCCAGTGGGTCCTTTCGATTTCGTAGGTAAACCATTCTTACTGTACAGCGTTAACCTCCGATTCAGTCAGTCCTGAGACCCTCATGATTTGACTAGTGAAGGAGGAAAGCAAAGACTCACTTCTTGTCTATCACCAATTTATCATTCAATCCAAACTTGCACTCGGGAGTACCACTCAAATAAGCTCTCATCAAAATCTGTCCATCCACATCCGCTCTGAGCACCGTCCCTATCCATTCACATTCCTATATCAGCCTTACACTGCAACTCGCGACTGACTGGATAAGAGAGAAAAGCAATTGAAAACGGCACCTTTTGAATTCATTGAAAGGTTGACCGTCTCTATCACATCGACAAACGCTTCGTTCTTTCGATATTTCACATCGTTCCTCCTCCACGAGATGGCACCAGTAGCTTGAATCGTAATCTTACTTGCTTCTTCCCTCTACACACAAAATTTCATCAGTGGTTGATTGATCAGCACAAAGGGACGACGTGAGGGAGGGAATGAGAAAAAAAGACGTACGACAGCTTGTTCAGATTTGATACCTTCTGTCGTAATATACATTTTGAGGGTATCGGATTCAGAGTTTTGAGGATATCCGAAATCGAGGATCTCTGTAAGTGGTAACCCCGTACAAGAGATCAGTTTGCAACTTTACGTGATGCTATTCTCGACAGCGAACTCACCGTCTAATAGCTCATAGATCAATCTAGAGAACGAAGAGACGAAACGAAAACGAGAAATTAGTGATTTCTCCTCAACCTCGATCAAACCCTCGAGGAGACAATCAAGAGAATCGGGCCGGGTAGGTGGGACATACACAAAGTTATTCTTTACGCTCTCCTCATCCAATTTCCCAAAGTAAGCTCTCCCCAAATTGATGAACCTATAAGTAAATTCAAACACCAACGCCGCATTCGCATTCTATCCCCCTTCCCGAAATCTCCTATCAGCTCGTTCTCCTCCTCTTCTCTGAGTGAGAAAAGTGAGTAATAATAAAAACGTACGTGTTTACAAACTGCTACGATCCATAACCCACCATGTCTGACATGGAAGAAAGTAGTATTTGAGAGAGTTATCAAAGGTGATGTGGGAGGAGTCGAGGACGCTATGACATGAATTCGAAATATATCTGAAATGGAACGTCTGTAGTCGCAGGTTTCGAAGGGGTTCAATAGGGTAGACGGAGTGGAGGGGAGGGAGGGAGAGGGGGAGCTTACTTGAGGTCGGGACGGAATAGACGAGAGATGAGAACTTCTCCACGTTGGTTCAGGATGAAGAATGCACTGATCATCTCAGTAGGAGGGGAGAGGGTTTTGGGAGAGGGCTATGGGCAGCTAGTGGAGGAATGAGAGAGGGAGAGAGCGGCAGAGAGTGATGATGAGGTGGAGTAAAGACTGTGAGACACCGGGAAACGATTAAGTCAGCACTCTTTAGTCAAGAGAGCACGTCTAATCATTCTCCGAGTACTCACAAAATGGCTTCAAGCTCTGAAGGAGAGGAGCTGAGTTGGTGAGAATTAGGCCGAAGAGGGGTTGAGCGAATTCGTTATCTGTTCAACTTGCAGCTTGGTTCTGTATAGTTGTGATATAGTACTAGTCGACTCTAGAGGTTCAGAGGTCGAGTCGAGCAAGTTGCTGATGAAGTGGATTAGAGTCAAGATTCGCGAGTTTCCCTTTCTCGCTCTTCCCGTTCACTCCATCTCATTGAACTCGATTAGCAAGATGGCAGACTTTTCGAAACAGTTAGGAGAACGAGCCAACACTGTCAGTCTCTCCTCGCTCACCTTGTTGCACTTTTCCCTGATCCTGATCTCTCCCCTCTTTGAGATAGATCAACTTGAACGCTGGTCCTTCACCTTTACCAGATGCTGCACTCGTTACCGCAGCTGGATCCCTCCTCTCTTACCCAGATACACCTGGAATGGGAGTATCGGAAATATCTCACCGTTCTCCCGCATTCGATCAAATCATCAACCAAGCCAACAAAGACTTGAGACAACTCTTGGAGATCCCCGACAACTACAAAGTACTGTGGATGCAAGGAGGTGGATTAACTCAATTCGCAACTACCGTATTGAACTTGGTCGCTTGGTATCGAATCAAACATCAATTGACTCCTCAAGATCAAGTAGAAGCACAATACGTCGTCACGGGTTCATGGTCAAAGAAAGCTGCAGAGGAATGTGAACGATTAGGCGTGAAAGCGGACAAAGTAGTCGATGCGAAGAAGTTGTACGGTGGGAAATTCAAAGGGATTCCTTCGAAAAGTGATTGGAACATTCAACAATTGGAGGAACACTCGAGGGTACCTGCGTTCGTCTATTACTGTGACAACGAAACGGTCGATGGGGTCGAGTTTGGAGGAAACGATCAAAAGGAGGAGGACGCAAACGCTTTCCCATTTCATAGTTTCGATCCAGAGATCCCAGTCGTTTGTGACATGTCTTCAAACTTCCTTTCGAGACCGGTCGATGTATCAAAGTACGGAATCATCTACGCTGGAGCTCAGAAGAATCTAGGTCCAGCTGGTGTCACTCTCGTGATCATTCGGGAAGATTTAATCGGTAGGCACTTCTTTCTCTCCTCCTTCTTCCCAACCTCCTTACTGACCTTGCTCTTTCTACGCTCTAGTCGATCTCGATGAAGCAGTTCAATATGGAGGAGCAAGAGTTCCCTCAATGTTGAGTTACAAGAATCTCGCCGACACAAACTCCATGTTCAAGTACGTTACTCCCCCCTTTCCCTTCCTCTCCCTCTCTCCCTACTTATGCCCTTCTCTCTCTCTGCCTTATAGCACTCCACCAACCTTCACAATCTACGTCTGTTCTCTCGTCCTCTCGTCCCTCCTCCAATCCCCACCTCTCCCACGTGACCCCTCCTCCCGCCCTCTCTCCCCTTTACAATCCTACGCATCCAAAAAATCATCCCTCGTCTATACCGCCCTCGACGACTCGAACGGGTTCTACGAAGGAACCGCAAACAAAGATTCTAGATCCCGTATGAACTGTACGTTCAGGATCAAAGGGGGTCATGTCGAACTCGAAAAGAAATTTGTTAAACTCGCTGGAGAGAGGGGGATCAAGGGAGTTAGCGGTCATAGGAGTGTTGGAGGTACGTTTTCTCTCTCTTTTTTTTCCGTTTGTTTCTGAGTCTTTGGGGGGGAACTGCTGATGAGTGAGTTTTTTTGAGGGGAGGATAGGGATCAGGACGAGTATCTATAATGCGGTCAAATTGGAACAGGTTGAGGTACTGGTCGAGTTCATGAAGGAGTTCAGGGAACAAGAACAAAAGTAGAATTTACTAGAGTAGAAAAGGCACAGTAATTATCCCTAATTCTCTATGGGTCTGATCGAGCGCGCATACATACTGCTTCGTATCGTTGAGGCTACAGCGTCGCTATCTTCACTTGCTCGTCGCCTTCGTCTTTGGTCGTTTTCGGATTCGAACCTCGCAAGTTCCGAACGAGCAAGTCGAACATTGCTCCGACTCCACTTGCCTCGCTTCAATCTTCCTCGCAACACCTTCTCCGCCGTCCTCTACCTACATCTGCGCCGATTCTTAACCTTCTCCCTCGAACGGTCCCTTTTTCGAGAGGATCAAGCTGCAGTCGGATCTCGATCTTCCGACGACGTTCTCCCTCCTGAGTCCTCTACGCGTTGCTGAAAGTGCGCTCCAGTTGCAACACGACGTTCGACAGACGCTAGGAGGTATCTTGAGCCTGGAGTCCCTCACACCTTCGCAACTCTTTTTTTCAAGTCAAGGCCCACTTTGCTCGAACCCTTTCAGCAACTGTCTAATCCCGAATGTACAAGTTCGCCTAGTACCGCGGACGCTGTGGGGAAGACGACTCACTTCAAACTCGACTTGCATCCTCTCTCTCTTTCCTCCCTTCTTTCCTCCCTTTCCTCCCACTTTCCTTTTCACTTCTTCCAACTTTTTTCCCTCTTCCACTCTCGACCCGCCTCACCTTTACTTCGATCTACGACCCGACTATGCGCAGCGCGCTCGGTCTCTCCCTCCTGCCCCTCTTCTTGGGGGGCGCAACTCAAGTTTTCGCAAAGAAGAAATCAGTCACCGCTCATTTAATGTTTGGTGAAATGCAAGATTACAAAGTAGAAGATCATATCGCCGATCAGAAGCTTGCGAAAGAATCTGGAATCGATGCTTTGTGAGTACCTCCTCAAGCTTTTCCTTTGCGAAGGAGAAAGAACGAGCTGATGAGTAGACGAGGGGGGAATAGTGCGATCAACACCGGTCACGATCAGTATGATATCGAGAAGTGTGACAACGTGTTTGCTGCAGCGAAGGAGACTGGCTTCCCTCTCTTCTTCTCGTTCGATCTCGTGAGCTTCTTTCCCTCCATTCTCTCTCCTTCAAAACGTCGATCTCACGTCTCGCTTCAATTTTGTAGCTCCACTACAATCAACCAAACGCATCAAATTGGATTCTATACGATTACCTCTTGCCCTACGCTACGAAAGACGAGTACTACAAGATCGACAACAAAGTGGTCGTTTCAACTTTCTCTGGCGCTCAAGAAGGTTCTTATATCGACGACGTCGGTTCTTTCAAAGAAGCGAACGAAGTATGGCAACACGTGATCGATACGGCGAAGACTTTCGATCCACCCATGGAGATTTACTTCGTTCCTTTTTGGCTCAAGATGAGTGCGGTCGAGGATGAGGACAATCAAGTGTTGGAAGGGTTGAGTGGAGTAGGGAATTGGTTGGGATTCGGAACGGTCGGGGATAAGAGTAATGTTACTGCTGAGAAGGATTTGGAGTGGCACGAAGCGACGACCGCTAGAGGAGTCGATTACTGGGCGGGTATCTCCCATTCCTTCTCGGTACATCAGAAGAAGGATACAAACAATTACATCCATCCCGGCTCAAACTGGTTGCTAGCCGTGAGCTCACCCAGTCCTTCGTCGTCGTCGTCGTTTCCAGCAAAACTGAGCTTTCCTTACTGATTCTTCGTTTGCTGGCGTTTACCTTCATGTAGACTCACTATCAAGACATCATTGAGCTAGGCGACAAGTCACCCGATCATATCGAGCTCATCACCTGGAGTGACTGGGGAGAATCGACCTACTTCTCTCCTGTTCGCGAGAACGCGAATGAACCAAATCAGGATATCGATACTGCCGTCTACGCTAATCAAGGTCATGATCATGTGCGTCTGACTTCGTCTCTGTCAATCTATCGGTATAGAAGTCAAGGCTGATCGTGAACTGTCGGCTACAGGTCCCTTTCCTTCGTCTCGCAACTTACTACAATCATTGGTTCAAGGATGGAGTCGCCCCGAAGATCACTGCAGAGTGCGTGTACTCAACTATACACTCTCCCATATAAGAGGTAACTGACCCTGCTCGATCGTTTCCCACTCTTCTCAATTTCCTTCGCTACTCCTCCCCTTCGATTCGATGAAAACAGTACGATCGTTTGGTGGTACCGAGGTCAACCGGCGCAAGCTGAGCCATCCAACAATCCTATCGGTCAACCTGGTAAGCTACTCGCTCCATCGAACTCGAAAAGCTTTGACTGACGACGAGTTTTGACTGAAACAGCTGGAGCCGACGCTTTGACCGACACGATTTGGGTTGTCGTTCTCCTGCCCGAGGATACCAAAGCTACAAAGGTTGTCATCACTAGTTAGTTCCTTTCTGCCTCACTGTTTCTTATCGCCCAAATCTGATAGATTCTTGCGAAACTTTAGGCGGTGGAAAGGAAATCACTTCGGAAACCGTCTCGCCTGGAGTCAATCTTATTCGAGGAGAGTTCAATGTTGGGAAACAATCGATTGTTAGTGACTTCTGTTCGAGACAGTCGATACCGTCGTCATCAAAAGCTGACTTTTCACGCTTTTTCCTTTTCCGTCCTACAGCAATTGCAAGACGACAGCGGAAACATGATTATCGAGGGATCTGGTGTAGATATCACTGACCAGCCCGAGTGGTGGGACTACAACTACTTCTCCTACATCGTACCCGCTGATCGAGTCCCATCGTAAGCTTCCCTCTCCTCTCGCGAACATTCCCTTCTTTCGCTCATCTCCCTTTTGTGCCCTTAGTGACTTCCTCGATGTTGATGGCTCGGGAGGAGGAGGAGAGACCTACCCGACTGGCTCCTCGACCTCGACTGGTTCTCCCTCGACCTCAACCGGGAAATCCTCTTCTCCCTCTAGCTACCCCTCTACTTCCTCCGACTCGGGTACTCCAACTTCTTCAGCTTCTTCTGACGTGACCTCTTCTTCGACCTCTAATTGGTGGGTCCTATCAGTCCTCTTCATCTTTTGTGCGGGTTGCATCGTGTTTTATATGTCTGCGAAAACTGAACCAAAACATCGTCGGCATCATCATGATCACTGTTCATCGTCGTCACAGTCCGAGTCAAACTCATCGTTGGAGGAAACCTCATCGAGGACCTCCTCGTCATCGTCATCGTCAGGAATAGGACGACGGAAGAGAAGAGATTCGGATTCAGACTCGGACTCGGATACAGATTCTTATAGTTCTCCTTCACGACATCGACGGCATAAGAGGCTGGTTACTCAGAGTCGTCATGTACATTAATCCTTTTTATACACTTGAGTTCAGGCGAGAGAGACGTCGATTTGTGAGATAGCGAGAGCAATTGGGAGATGCTCGGAGTTTTCCATCTTACCCAAGTTGTGAAGAAGTCAAGCGATAAGCTCTCATACACAGTCTTGAGAGACGAGAGCACAAATGGGAAGTGCATGAATAACAACATCAGTGATTCTACCTTCCAAACAATCTTCAGAAATCCTGATTCTTCTCCATCTCTTCGATCTCCTCCGCACTCAATAAATCATCGACCTCGACATCCCAAGTGATCTCCTCGATACTTTTAACCTTGGCTCCCTTACTCTTCTCCAATTTCATCTGGTTCTCTTTCGCCAATTCCTCGAAATCCCTATCCTCCGCCAAGGGTAAAGCCGCACCTTGATTCGCTAGTTTATCTGCCATTTCGTTTCCCTCGTGAGCGGCGTGTGCTTTGATCTTTTTGAATGTGACATTCGCCATACTAGAGGACGAGGAAGAAGGGTGAATTGTACGGAGTGCGATGAGCGACAAGATGAATCGAATCAGATCACTATTGGAAGGCGTTTGACCCGTTGAAGTTCTCCAGCCTCGTGCTTTCCAACTGGGGATGTAGGAGGTGAATACTAGATAGGGGTGGAAGAGGAGGAGATCAGGGAAAAGCGGGAATGGAGAATTTGGGATGAGAAACTCACCGTCCATAGTGTATTGCGAATCGGTGCAGATTAGGAGTGGCTCTTCTGGATGAGGATCCGTCTCCAAGATACGAGCGACAGCCTGTAAGTGCAACAGAACGCGATCAGCTCAAGGAGGAAGCGAGACTGAATCTGGCGCAATTCTACTCACATACATCTCTGCTCGATTGTTCGTTTGCAGAGGTCCCGGTAACCGTTCAGCGAGATTTCTGTAGGTCTTGCAGCAGAGTGTCAGTATCAGATCGGAAGCGACTGATCAGCTCGATTCGAACCTACTTCGCGCCCAATTCGTGACTCCAAAACACTCCGCTCCCTGCGACGGCACCCGGCTGTCCATTCCCCTTTGAACTTCCATCACTATACACGGTCCTACTTCTCGGGAACCTCTCGTCTTCTCCCCCAAATACCGGATCCCTCCCACTCCCACCTTTCGAAACCTTCTGTCTTTTCGCCGATGGTCCCTCGTCATCCCCATCCATAGCTCTCCCTTTCCCTTTCGAAGCTGTTGCAGGTGTAGCTGATGCGCCATCGAGGAACTCTTGTGCTGCTTTGAGAGTTGGAAACTTCTTATGTTTAGCACCGTTGAAGCCATCTACTTGTTTCTTTGCTTGATCCCATGTATGATATACACCTGGTGTACGGCCGACCTTGACTAATCGGTCATTCGAATATGTCGTCAGCGAGGGAACGAGAATGGGAGATGTAAAGGAGAAAGAGAAAGTTTACCGGCATAGAAAGAAGGTTTGGAGGGTTTAGCCATGTTGAGGAGGAATCTAAGCAGCTTGACGAGTAGATTGAGAGGGTAGATTAGGGCTGAATGAGTGGTAAGAAAGAGAGAGAGCGAGTAGTTGATTGAATTCTCTCTCATTTTGACATCTCACTTGAACCCCTCAAACTAGCTCGAAAGACTCGAGAGATGGCTCAGGTAAGCTCATTATCCCTTCAAGCGCGTATACTACCAAGCTGATCAGGTACAGAGAGTTCTCTATAGCGAGTTCGTCCAGTTCAACAATCTGATCAAGTCATCACTATACAATCATCCCTTACTCATGTAAAGGTACGCTAACTATAGTGTCAGCTATTAGAGCTTAGCTGACACCTTCGTTTCGAGTACAGACTCTTCTGGATGCTGGAATCGGTTGTATCGCTTATCTCAGGCAAGCTACACCCTCTCTCTCGCTCTCTTACCCTTCTCTGGAGGCCCGAAACGACTTCCTAAGTCGAGCGAGGCGAGCGAGAACTAGAAAGCTGACATACGCTTGCAATCGTTCTTTCCCGAATTTCGCAGAGGTCTCTTCTCCGAGGATTCTTTCTCAGACGCAGTGATCCTCGCACCTCGACCACCCGATAACAACAAAGGTAAAGGCAAAGCGAAGGAAGAGAAACCGTCGACTGTCAGAGTCAAAAAGATGAAGAGGGGCGCGAGTGTAGAAGGGGATAAACTATTGAATTATATCGTTCGCAGCCTTCTTCTCAGCGCTTTTATGGTGCTAGTGCTGAGCGTGAAGTGTGTGAACAGGAATTTGGAGCTAGCGAGGCGTTGGAGAAAGGCTACTTGCACCAACTCAGTGAGTTCTCATCTCATCTCATTTCATTAGTATCATTCTCTCGACTGATCAGCTAGCTTGCTCTTCACGTTCCAGTCTTCGCCATCTATCTCGACCCGAATGAACCTTCAAACTTGGTCGAAAGCTATACCTTCACCTTCACTTACGAAACCGATTCAGAAGGGAACAGAGTAACAGTTCCCTCTCTCCTGTTCTCAACTTCCTCCTGCTAACGTGCGGTTCGACTCGTCACTAGCACCCCGAGATGAAGGTACACGATCAATTGCAAAGCATGATTCTCACGTCGACGACTTCGAGAGAGGAACCCCGAAAGGAAGGTGAAGTGAAGCGTCAAGTTCAACAATTGATCAAGAAGTGAGCTACTCGCTTCATCTTCCTGTTGCTAGTCCGACGTGGACTGATCCCTCTCGGTGTAGTTTAATCACGAGTACTCAATTGCTCGACGAATTACCTCGTCGTCGTTTCATCAATGTTCGACTTCACTACACTAATGATACTCCCGAAGATTACGAGCCTCCTCACTTCAAGTAAGAGGATCCGAACTCGCAGACTGAGACAACAAACTAACTACGATGCGGCGCTTCTTGCAGACCAAAAGACGCAAACTGTCCTGATTATACGATTACAACTCCTTCGATCAACGACGTTCCCGAAACCGCTACTCTCGGTAGTATGCAGACTGGCTATCATGGGTGAGTTGCTCCTTCAATGCTACAGCTTCAGCGCGAGCTGACTCCACCGCTTTTTTGACAGCGTCGCACTTCACACCCTTTCGATCGCTAGCGTCCTCCAAACTTCCTACGACGACACGATCTCGAAAGATGAAGCTACAACTCGCAACCAAGAAGAATCACGACTCCGACCCGTCATCTGGAATGCCCAAACACTCGTCGAAAGCGTTACCGACGAAGATCAATCCATGGTTCGACCTGAACCGATCGGAGTCAAAGACTATTCTCATTCAGATCAACAAGGAGGAATCGTACTCGATTTGGAAGTGGTCAATGATCCTGAGAGACAAGAGATGGGAGAGCTGAGGAAGCGAGTTGGGTTGGAGAAGAGTGAGGACAAAGCGGTTTTGGCGAGAGGCGAAATGGAATCTCAAGTTTTGGATTCGAAGTTGGATGATAACGAGGTACTACGTCGCGCTGTGAGTCCTCCTCTCTCTTCCTTCCCGGTCACCGTCGAGACTGAGCGAGGAACCGGAAAGTCGTTTGAACAGATCGAGGCTACGAACAAGACTGTAGCGACTGAAGACGAATCAGTTACCCAAGAAGCACCTGTCGTCAACCGCCAACATTCTTACCACGCACCAGTTCCGCAATTCTCTCAACCTCAAGGTCAAGCTTACGAAGAGGAGAACAATGCTTTTCAGCATCAAGTAAGGAACGAGGATGAGGACGTACAGATGGAAGAGAGGAGGGAGTTGGAAAGAGCGGAGACTTTGACTCAGAGGAAGCAAGACCGACAATTCGGGGGTCAAAGTGGAATGGTCGAATCTCAACTTCTCGATTGTACGCCTCTTTACCCTCTCATCACCCTTCTTCTCGCTTACGTCAGTCTTGTGCTCTCAGTCTCACAACGAACTAGTCGACCTCTCAACGAGTCAAACGATACGATCATTAATGAATCATCGAAGAAACATGAAGAATCAGCCCAAAAGAATCAAGATACGATTCAATCAGTCAATACTCAACCGATTGGACAAGCTGCGAGTGGAAGTGGTAATGCGAAACCAATTAGGAAGACCAAGAGGAAAGTCGGGAAAGGTGAAAGTTGCGAATGTGGTGAGCTTTCCCTCCTGATTTCGCCATCTCGCTTTCGACTCAAGCAAGCTGAGGTTGCGTCGATGGTTGGTTGCTCAGGCGATTCGAGTGAGACTGGTGGAATGGTCTGCTGCTCCCGTGGGTCTACTTCCTCTCCATCTGCTGAGAAAAGCACCACGAACTCACCGCGCTTTGCTCGAATTTTTGCAGCTTGCGATCAATGGCGACACAACGTCTGTTACGGCTACGACGACGTTGGGGAATCTCTTCCCGACGTATTCGAATGTTATCGCTGTCTAGCTCACAACGCCGAATTGGATGCGATCCTCGAGGAAACGAGGACGAGGGAGGGAGAGATCAAACATGCTTTGACGGATTTACAAAGTTTGGCACTGTTCCGTCGAGGTGAGCTACACTCTCGCTCAGTTACTCGATGAGAGAAGTTGCTGAAGAGGGTTGGTTGGGATAGCTATTCAAACTCTTTGGGAGGACGAAATCCTCGATTCGAAAGAATTGAGCAAGATTCTAGGTGAGTTCAAGTTCATGTTATCGTTTTCGACATTCGGCTGATAACTTCAATCCTTGAATCTCAGTCATCGATTCAACTACTGCATCTCAACTCCTCAAACGCTTGAAATCCGAAGAATTCATCATCGAACAAACAGCTCGCAAGAATAGTCGTTCAAAGACAGTCAAGAAGACCGTCAAGAAACCCATCTTTGTCGTCAATAGGTGAGCTACGCCCGAGATGACTAGTTCGAGAGAAACCGAGCTGATCTCGAAGTCGTTCTGAGCAGATCATCGAAACAAACCAAGTACAAGGATTCGTTCTATTTCTCTCCCGGTCAAGGAGCTGAACGATCTATTCTCGCAATGCTCAACGATACTCAAGAAGATGCGAACGAAGCTAATGCTCAAATCGCATGCTCTCCCCTCCCTCGATACAAGTCGCGTACTGATCAATCTTCTTCTCTCGTCCCTTCGCAGACTGATCAGCTCGCTTCTGTTCCTCACGCTACAACATCTCGAGTTCTCGTCGAAGCGACTCCGTCCCCCACTCACGCCGTTTCAGCTGCTTCTGCTTCCTCCCTCATTGAACGCAACAAGCGAAACAAGACTCTACCCCCAATCACAGAACACGAAGATCTCGATCACCTCTCGGATGGTTCTTCTCTCTCCTCGATCGAAGATGAAGAAGATAGTCCTAGGGTTACTCCAGAAGACGCGAAGATAGCGGCTCGTCAATCTGCTGCTACGAAACGATCGACTCTCGAACAGCTCAAGAGTACTCCTCGAGCTCCTAACGCTGCTTTTGATTCGCTTGGGAAGAAGAAGAATGCTTTCAACGAGGAAGGTTTCAACGCTCAGGTCAGTCTTGCATTCCTTCTGCATCGTTCTGAGCTGATGCGTCTGAGTTTGGACTTGACAGATCTCGAATGAAGAAGACGCTATGCAAGTCGACAAAGAACCAAGCCTTCTCGCAGGTCACTCGGTGCTCAAAAGAACCGCTTCTTCTCGCATCGCAGACAACGAAGAGAACAGAGACGATCAGTACGAAGGAGAGATCGAGGGCGGATCAGCGAGGAAGAAGAAGAAGGTCAGTCAGGCGAGAGAGGATGTCGAAGCTGAATGAACGCGCTTGTATCGAGAACAGAAGCGATGGAAGGAACGGGGCGGAGAGATGTAGCATACTCTTTGTGAAGACAATGTTGTCGTAATTCCAACGAAATCTGTACTCGCTTTAATTTCACCTACTCTCTTTGCCTTCGACGAGAGCGATTTTCGGAAGACAGTGCTCTGATCTCTCCTCGGGACTAGAAAAACCGGAAGGAATCAAAAGCACTGATCTTGATTACCATTCTCGTGAATCTACTGAAATGTCCTGACTTAATTCAAGCGATTCTCCCTCGTTTCTCTCACTTGGGTTCATCCAATTCCTCGTAGTATCTGAGCCCTCTCGACTCGTCAGTGCCACTTCTCGGGTACTGAACAGAGTAGGAACGACTCACCTGAATACACCCATTGAATATTCCTGTCTCCTCTCACTCTCCAAATAACTCTTGATCCTCGGCGCGTTCTTGACCTGTTCGTGAAGCGCAAAGATCTTGGTATACCTCGGTAAAAGCTTCTGCATCAAATTCGGGTACGCGAATTTGAGCTATCCCATAAATCGAACGTTTTTCGCGTAATCAGTAAAAATCGTTGGTTCGCCGACAAGGAGAGGAGGTAGCTTACACCATCGACAACTTGAAACAAACATAAATCCGCGACACTAGCCCCTTGACCCTCAAACAACCAATTCCCTTCCTCGTTCCTCTGCAAGTTTTTTTCGAAATGATCGAAAAACTTGGGTAGTCTATTCTCTCTGAAATCTTTCGCTCTCTTGATCGCCTCATCTTTTTGATCTTCGTAGTAAGAGGATACCGAGATTGGGTGGTGAGTGTCGTGTGTCTCGTTATTGAGGTCTAAGATCGTGAGGATTAGGGAATGGAGTTGATAGACTAGGGGATCAGAAAGTGTGAGTAGTGGGGAAGCGTCGGGTTGGGATGAGGAGGAGGAAGACTCGGAGGGGGACGAGTCGAGATCGATTGGGGAAGTGAGGTGGGTCGAGAGGTAGAGGAGAATATTGGGCGTTTGAGAAATCACCGTGTCTCCATGCTTGAGAATGGGCGGTGCAAAGGGGAGTGGATTCTTGTCTATCATTCGAGTCGGTTCAAGGAGAGAGTCGTGAGAAGGAGGCGCGCCCATCGCGAGTTGCGAAGAGGAGTTTGGAAAAAGAGAGGCTCACCGTTCCCTTTGAATGAACCATCCATATAGGGTTTGATTCCTTCCTGACCTTGAATCAATGCAGAATCTTTGTAAGGGGTTCCAGTAGCTTCAAAGACTAATCGAGCGAACTAGACGAATAGCAAGAGGAGGGTTTGAGCGTTCTCAAGTTGCGAAACGAGGGAACGAAGAGTGGGAAGCGTTACCTCTCCTCGTCCCGGGATACCAGCGTGATAGATCAATTCGTACTCTGCTTCTGACATGATGGACAGAGCTTGACAAAGTGGGTGAGGTTGAGAAGTGGGGCTCGCGAAAAGGGAGGTTCAATTTGGGCTAATTAGAGGGTGGTAGACGAGGGGAGCTGATTAGAGAGCTTGTGAAGGGTACTGATGAGAGTTACTAGTGATGTTCGGTGTTTCCTCGCTGTTCGCCCTTTGAAATGTTTCGCTGATATCATTAATTCCTCTGTCTCTTTCACTCTTCTCAGCTCGAAATGTTCAATATCAAATCATTAGTGAATCAATACCACTCGCTTCAAGCTGAAGAGCAAGAACTCATTCGCAAGCAATTCCAAGCTGCTTCTTCAAGTTCCGAGTCCTCCTCATCTAGCAAATCTCCTTATCCTCCCCCACCCAATTCAAAAGAGCGTGATTCACCCACCTTCAACCCATTACAACTACTTGCCTATCTCTCTCAACTAGATCTCTCAAACCCTCCAGCTGCCCTACTACAGGCACTTAAGAACCCAATCGTACTTGTCGGACTCGCTATTTTCCTCTACCTCTTGATCTCGCTATTGAGCAAATTATTGTTCTTTGCCGTCATTGGAGGAGTACTGTGGTTCGTGTTGAAAGGGACGGGAGGGAATGGTGGGAAAGGTCCAGAGGAAGACGTCAGGGGTCAAACTCCTCATCAATCTCAATCTCGTACGCTCAATCCACTCCACTAGGCGTTAATAGACGATGTGCTTACTGGGGCGTTTTGAATGTAGCGTACCCTTCACCTGGAGTCGGAAACGCAAATTCTCCTCCTACTTCGCAATCGGAAGAACCAAAAGATCTCGCTTCATTCCTCTGGCAGAAAGGTACGCTCTCCCACCACTATCCATCTGCTGAGCAAATCGTTGATAGGTAAAAGTAAGGATCTAGGTCTACCAGCGGGAATGGAAATTGCTCAAACATTCCTGAGCAAACGAAAGAGAGATGAAGCGACGAAGGAAGTCAGGGATCAGGAGTAGAGTTTGTCACAAAGCAGTGGTGTTTGTAGGAAAAAAGGGAGAGCTCGAGTAGCTTGAGCGTCGTTATTTTTCTCAGTTTTCAGTTTTTCGCAATCCTTCGTTTTTCCTTTTTCGTTTTGATTCCGCCGTTGTTAGCAGTATCCCCACTTTCGCTCGTTTATACCTGTAGATACTCCTTACTTTTGTGTTCTGTTCTCGACCAGATGGTGAGGCGAGATGTGAGAGCGGGAGGTCGTAAAATTTCGAAGTACCGTCAAGCAACCGTCAAGCGACCGTAAACTTACCGTCGTTTCCCAACTTTCCAACTTTCCAAC
>Ga0308161_1003101_pt1 | contig 16594 bp, 18 predicted proteins | sample PhyFR2_FD_201034 | JGI IMG/M metagenome (GOLD analysis project Ga0308161, IMG submission 201034) | Phyllosphere microbial communities from UC Gill Tract Community Farm, Albany, California, United States - DLSLF.R2 | ecosystem: Host-associated > Plants > Phyllosphere > Unclassified | place: USA...
AGTCATCCCATCCTTCTCCTTCTCCCGTCCCGTATACCCAAACTTTGCATTCCTGAGAGAGCTAGTAGTCCCTTTCAAAGTTTCATTTGATTTAGCAGCGGTCTTGTCTAATCCACTTCGGAAGTTCGGGAACAAGGTCGGAGTCAACTTGAAGAGTGATGGTAAAGGTGTATCGTTTGTGATGGGAGGTTCTGAAGCGGGAGGTTCAACGGATTCGGATAATCTAAAGAGGAGAGAAGGACTTGGAAGTGAGCGTTAGGTGAGTTGTGCTTTTGACAGCATTTGAGAGCGAGATTTTGTGAGCTTACACATCAGGTTCTGGAGGTGTCAAGTCGGGTTCGAATTGGTTTGTAGAAGGATTCCAATTCTGTTTGGCGAAATTTCGAGAATCGTCTTTCAAACCATTCACATGCGCCGCTGACTGTCGACACCGAATACCGTCAGTGGAACTACCGGTCACGCTGAAAAGGGAATTTGAGTGACTGACGATAGATTTCCCACCGGCTGATCCTCCATTCGTCCAACTTTCTTCACCCCTCTCTGCAGCCTCCTCAGCTTCCCTAACTTTCCTCTCGATTTCCTTTTCAATCTCTTCCCTCTCACCTTGTTCCCACATCCTTTCTTTCTCTTGTCGTTCCTCCCAGCTCGTAGCAGCTCCCCAGGCTTCCTCTCCATCTCCAACTGAATCTTTCCTCTCATTGTTCTGAGATCCTGCGAATAAATCGTTGACTGAAGGTAGGGGCGGTGGGGGTGAGAGGTCAGGTTCGTCAAGAGAGCCTGGATCCCATGTCGTGTGAGAAGGTTTTGGTGCGGTGGGAGAAGAGGGAGAGGTAGATGAAATGGAGAGATTCGCGATCGGTGGTAGAGGTGGAGTTGAAGGTGCCCATCCTCGATCATCCTCTACATCTTCATCCGCGTTCTGTACAGCCTCTGCTCTTCCATTCGATTGTATTCGAGAGTCGTCTTCGAGGTCGAGAGGTTCCGAAGTTGATGATTCGAAATGCGCTTCTTCTGGCTCAATCGACGGCAGTGCTGCTCTAGGTAGTTCAGGTGAATCCCTCCCTGCTCCCCAAGCATCACCAATTGATTCTTTCCTCTCTATTGTTCCCTCCTCATCTCTTAAATCAGCCCTCCCTCCATTCCCACCACCGAATGATCCATACTCCTCTTCTTGATCGACACTAGTTCCCCATCCACCACTTGTATCGTCTGTTCCCCAGGATGAATTGAAACGAGGAAGTTCGGTTGAAGGAGGCGAGTAATTAGAGGTGGAAGGTTTAGGCGGTGACGATGAGGACGAAGGGAATGATGGCGCTCCCCAAGGTGAATCTTCGTCCATTCAGCGGGGACAAGAGAGCGAGTTGAGAGGCAAGTGATGCAAAGTTGAAGCAAAGAAACTTTCGCAAACATTTCCCAAGTTCGCAGAAGCAGATCGTCTCGCTCTGAACTCCCAATTCTCGCGCTACGAGCTCACGGACAGTTTATTTACGGATAACGATAGTTTCGTTCATTTTCAGTGAGCGCAAGATTCGTCTATAATCTCGCAGCGACCCTCAATCCCTCGATCAACATTTCTTTATCCTCCTCATTATCCGTATAGAACAGCCACTCTTCCTCGTCCTCGTTGAGTATAACCTTGAAAGAGTGTGGAGGAAGAGGTTCGGAGGGACGAGGAATGATGGATCCGATTGAGGAAGACAGTAGAACATCGATCGGTTTAGAGGAATCCTGTGAGCGATCTCGAACACCTCAGCTACTCCTCGTTCTGAATAGCCACAGTGATAAGAGACGACCTACAGCTGAGGACTTTGACAAAGATAGGGCAGTCCCTCGTAGTTCGTAATATCTTCTCCTCCAAAGCTGTGAGCTCCCACCGAGCCCTATCAGTCTCTGCGCGTTATTGACTGATGGAAGTAAGAGACTCACCATACTCCCTGCGCCCTGAACACTCACCTCACCTTGCAGCATAACCTGTCCACCTTCCCTCTTGACTCCCAACTCCCTTTTCCTCTCTTCCCTCACCCTGATCCTCTCCGCCTCAACCCTCCTAACCTCCTCTTCTGCCCGCAGTTTACGTTCGAGCTTCTCCCGCTCAACCATCAATCTCATTTCTTCTTTCGCTCTCAACGTCTCCTGTCTCTCCCTCTCAATCCGAATCCTCTCTTCCTCCTCAAACCTCACCCGCTCTTCCTCTTCCTTCTCCGATCTCAATCGCTCCTCTTCAGCTAGCTTCTCCGATCTCAATCGCTCCTCTTCTTCCTGCTCGATTCTTTCTCGTTCTCTCTCCTCATATTCTTTCCTCCTACTCTCCTGTTCCTTCTCCAATCGAATCTCTTCCAACCTAACCCGTTCCCTCCTGATCTCCTCATCCTCGACCTCTCCTTCGTTCTCGTCAGATCCATAACTATCCAGAATCGCATCCTCTTCAGTTCCCTCATCCTCTGATTCTTCGGGTAATGATCCTTCGGTCGAATGATAGATGGTGTCACGATTCGAGGGGTTCAGCATTGAGAGTGCCGCTGGAGATTCGCTAACAGGTCGGACTCGAGATGTTGATGAAGGAGGAGGGACGAGTTCATTGAACTGACTGATCTGATCGGGTTGAGGAGAGTTTGAAGGGGATCGAGCGATGGGAGCCAAGGAGAGAGGTGGACCTTGTTGTGTAGTAGTTTGGGTTCTGTCGTTTTGGGGTCGTCGAGGTGCGGGTTCTGAATGATCGGTCGAGTCGGTGGAATGGGTCGTTCCTGTTGAGAGACGGGTTTGACGTGGGGTTACTGAGGAGGGAGGAGGGGAGAGGGATGAGCGTGGTGTGTCGTCATGATTGTCGAGAGGATTCGAAGTGCGATCGAGAGCTGGAGAAGGTTGCAAAAGGTAAGGGGATGGTGGTTTCTCAGGTAAAGCAGGAGGTGGTGAGGAATCTCTGTTGAACTCCCTCGATCGAGAGTCAGAGGGAGCCTCGTACTCGTGATACAAATCGAATTGAGGTGAGTCCTTTTCCAACGCTTTCCCTTTCCCTTTACTCAACGAATCTTTCGGCGCTAGTTGTTGGATCGTCGAGCCAGCAGATACGAATGATTGATCGAGTGTCGAGGCTGGTGGACTGTGAGAGGAGGAATGGTGGGAATGGCTTTGGGAAACGGATCGCGAACGTTGTTGTTGGGATGAGCGGGGAGTTGAGGACGGGAGAGAAGGGAGACGGAGAGAAGAGCGAAGGTAGGAGAGCTGGAAGTCCGAGGGTGAGTTGGCGAGGTATAACCCGTGATGCGACTAGAGAAGAAGAGCATGAAGATGAGTTTGGCTTCTCGCACGCCGACGTTGAGCGAGTACATACCTTGAAGACGTTGGTAAGGAATCTCGAGTGTACCAGAGCTCTCGCTGCGTGTACCCGAAATCCCCATCAGTCTCGTGATCAGGCAGAAGGGAAGTGAAAGGAACAAACCTCTTTTGACGCCTTTGACCTCTTCCGGGATCATTGTCCAGAACAACACCCTCCCCTCTATTTTCACCAGGCCGTACTGTACTTCATTTTCCGCCTGTTCGTGAATCGAATTCTCCGACAAAGTGAGGACAGGTTCGCTAAATGAGGAGAGAAAGGGACCCTAACGATGTTCTCCCTCAGTTGATCGGACCCTCCTGATCCCGAAGCATAGCAGTGTAGTTTGTGAGGTGTTCCCTCATATCCGAACGAGCACCTAGTTCGATCAGAGAGGGTCAGGTGCACGAGGTTCGGATGTTTACTGATCAAGAGAGAAGAGCCTACCAGTCTATGGGAGAATCTCTAGATAAGATGGTATGATACAACTGCTTTATTCTTTGATCTGACAAGTCTAAAGACATCGTAGCTGTCGTGAAGGTGAAGAGTCGGAACCAAACGAGCGAGTTCGCTTTTTCTCTCTCACTCTTCACTAGCTAGCTTCGGATCAACTCGGAATGAATAACAATAGACTAGAAACGCGAAGTACAACAACTGAACACTCTATCTAGACCAGCTAAACCCAACCCGCCCTCGCTCCTCTGCCGACTCCGACTCCTTCAAACTTCTTGACTACACTCCCAGGCTTCACCATTCTACTCACGAACCCACTCGGTACACTCGGAACTGGAGGAGTATCGCCCCTCATAGCTACAGGTTGTCTCAACGAGGTTGTCGAAGTCGAAGGTTTCAACCTTGGTAATCTCGAAACTCCAGTCGATTGAGAGGCTTGAAGTGGTCTCAACGGTGCACCACCTCTTCGAACCGGTACTTCGACCTCCGCCTCCTCCTCCTCCTCTTCGTCCGTCGAATCTTCAAAGATCAAATCCAACGCGCAAACGTAATTCTCCCCTTCCTGCTCTCCTCCTTCATCGTACTCGGTGTAATCCCTATCGACAGCGTCGAAATCCCTCGATAACCTCCCAACTTCCTTCTCCAACTCCTCCATCAAAGTTGATTTGGACCAATTCCTCGAAAGAGTTCCAATCGAAGTCGAAGACGACATGGTCGAGGTACTAGTAGATGAGGGGAGGAGTGCCGAAGAAGTAACTTTCGAAGGGTTCCATTTCCAAGCTCTTGAAGAATCTCCCGATCGTCCAGACGAATTCGACGATGAAGAAGAAGCACAGGAATATGTAGGGGAAGGTGGTGAAACCGGTACAACTTGCTTAATCTCCTCCTCCTTTTGATCCCACGATCCATCGAAACTATCCCTATACCTATCTGCCCAATCCTCCACACTCTCGACCTCTTCCTCCTCCTCTAAGATTCCTCTTTCGACTTCCCTCAAATCTTCCCATTCTCCTCCGTCCCTTTCCCCTCGACCCAGCTTATCTAATGCGTCACCTTCGAACCCAGTACTTCCTAATCGCTTGAGCGTTAATCTAGTCAAGAGGACTTCCGAATCGACTCTGGTCATTCCTTGCGAGTCGAGGGAAACGGAGGAAGGAGGATAAGATGGGATTCGGGTGTGGAGGTGATGGTTTGTTTGAGGAAGGGTTCTCGAGAGTTCTCGTGGAGTTGAAGAGATGGATAAGATAGAAGGAGCGCGTTCGAGAGCAGGAGAGGGTAGGAACGACGAAGGAGAGAAGAGGGGTTTCGATGGGGTCGAGACTGAGGAACGACGACGGCGGCGATGCTGAGAGGGCTTGAGGGAGGGAGGGGAAGTGGGCGGGACTTGATCGATTAGAGGGGAAGAACCGAGTTGGACGAAAGCTTTCCAGTGATTGATCAATTCTTTCGACTGAGGTGAAGATGATTCGACTTCTTCAAGCAAGACTCCACCGCCTCGACGACTGTCTTGAGAGTAGATCGATCCCATTGCAGAGGAGGAGGACGAGGACGACCCAGTTCGTGCCATCAAGAAACTTTCGGTTCCTGATATCGAAGGTTTGCGACGGGATGAAGGACCTCGAACTACTCGAGTCGAGGTGGAATGCCGGGTTGCTGATCGAACTGTTGCTGTACGTCGAAGGGATGGGAGAGGTGAGGTGGGGTTCGTCGAGTAACGCTTGAGGGGAGGAGAAGGGAGTGGTGGACTGAGGGGACTCGTCAGGGATGAAGAACGAGGAGGGGGAGGTAAAGAGGAGGTCGAGATGGACGAAGCGAAGGAATCTCGTTGGGAAGAGGCAGAAGGTCGAAGGACTCGAGATGCGTGGATTTTGAACGGATCGAGAGTCGGATTCGAGGGGTCTTGACTGACTCGAGGAGGGAGTCGACTCGGTTGAGGAGTTTGACGCTTCTTTTGGGGAGGGAACGAGTGAGGTCGAGGTTCGAGAGTGGAGGAATTGGGACGGGACTGAGGGGTCGCTAGGTTCGAGACGCTCAAGTTACGACGGGAGGCGAGGGTGGGAAGAGCTGTGAGACTCGAAGTACGAGGAGTATGATCGAGGTAGGGTAGAGAAGTCGAAGGAAGGAACGACTCTTTGGCAGCAGTACTCGAGAATGAAGCTGGGAGAGATGACGAGGAAGTGTTGGAAGAGATGTGAGGTCGAGGTTGACTGATCGGTCTCGAAATAGTCGGTCGAGATGAAGAGGGTCGGGAAGAAGAAGGTTTGGGTAGCCGACTAGATGACTGCAACGTAGATTCGCATTCAGCTCTCCTCTTTGCGGATCGAGTAGAAATGTAGAGGTAAACTCACCTTTGCATTGACACCTTGAGAAGATCTCGTCACTTTACTCGACGTCGATGGAGGTTGAAACACGCGACGTTCCTGCATCTGCGGTAGAAGGGAAGATGAGGCAGAAGCACGATTGGTTTTGCTCTTCGCAAAGATGGGGAATCTGCTGTCGTTCATCTCTTGTTCATTCGAGGTCGGGTGGATGGTGAGAGTACAAGAGAGGTGATCTTTATTACGACAGTCTGACAACGCCATTCCTGTTCAGTCGAGAGAAGCAGTAGACGTGCTTTTCAGACAGCTTGAAGAATTCAGCCAGTCGGAATCGCGATATCTCTCCAAATCTTGGGGGAAGGAAGGAAGGCTGCCGCGTCTCGAGTAGACAGCCGGCTAAGATCAAGAGGTGGAAATTCCTGCAGGATCATCGTGGCGCCACGAAAATTCAAGCTCTCTCTTCGTTTGTTCGCAGTGAGAAGGTTAGAATCGAAATGCTCAACTACAACTTGCTAGATCTCTTGACAGGATCTTGGAATACAGTAGCTCGTTTCTATGGAAGGTAGAGCAGTCGTCAAGCAAGTCAGCGAGATTGGCAGAGAGAGAAGATCCGGATTCGAGATTGCGAAGAGCTCACCTCGACAAAGCTGTTCAAGCCTTCTCTGTGATTGAAGCTGTCGAATACGGTTGCCATATCAGGTCCGTTGAGACTCTCGTTCACTGCATTCCAGACTCCTTTTCCATCTTTCGTTGAAACGATTTGTTGTTTCGTTGCCCAAACAGCTTCAGGTGCTGCCGTCGTCACTCGTTTCGCCCATTCCAAAGCAGTAGATACGACCTTGTCGGCAGGTACCACATCGGTGAAGAGGTGACCTTTGAGTAAGTCTTGAGGGATGGGAACACCGGTCAAAAGGTAAGGCGTGAACATGGGCGATCGTAGGAAGGCGTTTGGGATGCCCCCGACACTCGCCACAACGCCTGCGACAGCTCATCAATTAACGGATGTCTGCTGCACGAAGGGATCCCAGCGACGTTCAAGCTCACCTCTCAAGACCTCAGGAAATCCAAACTTTGCTCCTTCGCAACCAATAACGATATCTCCGTTGACACTCGCCTCTGCTCCTCCTCCCATACATGTACCGCTACAGGTTGTCGACTGTCAGCTCGGTTGTTCCAACGAGTAGCGAAGAAAACGAGAGCGTACTTGACAGCGATAATGATGGGTTTCTTGCTCTTCCTCCTCGCTAAACTCCCGAATCCATGAGGGTTCGCCTTCATCTTCTCGTTAGGAGATTGACGAGTCGCCGCCGTCTTTTGCCAGTCCTTCAAATCCTGTCCAGCACAGAACGCTCTCCCAGTTCCAGTGATCACGACGGCCCAAAGCGAGTTCTCCTCCTCGTACCAATCCAACATCTTTCGGATATCTTCTTCCATTGCATCTGTCATGGCATTGAGTGCTTCAGGTCGATTGAGTCGAAGTTGAAGCACTTTCGGAAGAGGGAAAGTGACAACGAGGTGGTCTCCAGTTGAAGGGTGTTGCATAATATGAAGTTCGTTTGACTAGTGTGGTCGATGGGCGTGTTCGAAGGTAGAACAAGAGAGGAAGAGTGAAGAATCGGAAGCGGAGAAAGTTCAGTGAGTGGGGCTCGGTAAAACGAGCGATTTCGCAACCGGTGGAAGTGGCTCTCGCTTTTCGCAACTTTGACGAGAGATCTCAATGGGTTATGAACGATGATAGTTACATGCAACAACAAACAGAAAAGGAAAGAGAATATAAGGTAAAAAGCTACATCAAAAAGTCTAATCGAGAGAGAAGGGAGAGAGTAACATGGATTCAGTCGAGCTGCAGTCAGAATAAAAGACCACCTAGTCTAATGTCCGTGTAGATCTGCCTCTACTTGGGATGGATCTCGACTGAAGCGTTCGTTCGTTCCTTCATCGTAATCACTCCCACCGAGCCATTTCCATCGTCTTGCGCGTCAACGCTATCGCCATTGATCACTACGAGGATTCCGTTCTTGTACATCCTGCGTTGATCGTAAAGGATCTTGAACCTTTCTCCAGCTGTCGCTCCAGTCGTCAAAACGCATTGATATCGTCGAGTTGCGGCGTCGAAGTGTTCGTTCTGGAAGATGATGGAAGAGTCTCGAGCAGTGTTCTTGACATAAGGTGCGTGACCATCTGAAGTCGGGAGAACGAGTCAGCTACTTGAACGATAAAGGATAACGAAGGAAGAGAAAACTCACGCTCGTAGAAAGCATCTCTCGCTCGACCAGTACATAGCGGTGTCTCGGTAGTTGCATAAGATACGACAGAGTTCGGTAGTCGCCCAGCTAGGCGAATCTTGAAAATGTAGGTCACTAGAAGATCATTTCCTTGAGGTCTGCGAAAAGAAGCGAAGGAAAAGGTCAAACCTGCTTTGCTTCCCTAAGATAATGCGGACATGAACTCACTTGAACTGCCAACCACTGAGTACTAAATCTGCCCTCGTTGTTCCCGACTGTTCTGGTCCTTTCTCCTCATCTGTCACCGATGTTTGTACCATTCTCAAAGTTCCATCCTCAGGGTCCGTATAATTCCTCTGAACGCCGACGATATCCCTCGGACTCGCAATGTACTTCTTGCCCTTTGTCAACGCGTAGAACATGACTGTAGTTGCCGAATACCGCTCCAACATAAATCCCATCTCGGTTCGAGGATCCCATAATTTCCTCATTCCTGGTGACTGAACGACACCTAATCCAAACGCTTCCGGTGTACAATCCTTCACTAAACATTCTCCTTTGACAAAGGGTAATCCACCTAGCATAAGAGAGCGATAATATCAGTAACGATGGAATTTTGATCCAACCCCTTTCCCTTTTGCAACTCACCTGGTTCATCTGCATCTGGTTTCTTCCATAGCTTAACATCTCCCCGATCACCTTGGAAGTTCCAATTCTCGGTATCCGATAAGTGAGAGAGGAAGCGAGAGTGTGCTCTTTCAACTCGTTTGTCGTGAGGTGAAGAAGTTGGGTATGATTGAGAAGCAGGGTATTCAGGTTCTTGTATCGTTACTGCCATTTCGAATATGGTTTACTTGGCTTTGATGTGGAGGGACAAGAGATAGAGAAAGAGAAGACTTTAGTGCAAGATCTGGAGAGGTTTCCGTCATTTTCGTCCTGACCGATCTCACTTCATAAATCGAAATTCGGAGCACTTTCGGGACTTCGTGGATTCATCTCGGGCGTTCAGCTAACAATAGTACATCCTCTCGTAATTGGACTCCCTATTCTTGACACACAGCCGAAAGTCCCTCGAGCTTTACAGAAGCTCCTTCGACAGCTTCCTCGCGCGTTCTCGCTTCGCACCGTCAAAGCCCAGCGACGAACGACGGAAGAGGCGAAGAGAACATCAGCAAAACCTCCGAGCGAGAGAGGTCTTCCGACTTTAGGAGGATTGAGCGCCTTCGCAACTCAGCTTTTCGACCTCTCTCCTGTTCAAGCATGGCAGCCGTAACACCCTTTGACACTACAAGTACGTATAACTCGATCAAGTACAGCTCAGATGTCGGCTTTGGCGTCAAAAACTAGCTCTGTCTGTTACCGGTCTCCGCGGAGCAAACAGAAATGCTCGTGTACGTCTTCGAGGGAACACCCTCAGCAGCTGGGCGTTGGGTACGTACATCGTGGGGTCGATACCGAGACGTGTATAAGTAATGCCGTCTCTTGCCGCCAACTCTTTCTTTCCTTTCCATCACTTTCAAATCACTCTCCTCCTTTTCACCCTCTCTATCCGACCAAGTAAATATGCACTTCTCTCCCGCCCTCGTCTCTCTCTTCCTTGCTACCGTCTCAGTCAATGCCCGCAACCACCCCAAGCGTTGCGACGATGAGACCAGCACTTCCTCCTCTCCTTCTCCGACTGGATACCCTTCGTCTCCTCCCAACGTTGCCTCTACCCCAAACGTCCCCGGAAGGTCAATCTATTTCTCAACCTTCGACTCGAACGAACAAAGTGCTGAGCAGTTCCTCAACGAGATGGGGTACATGCTTTCTTCCTACACCATCGAGAATGACGGCGTCGCTGGATCGATCCCTCGCACTTTCGAGAAGCGAAACGTCGATATCGTCGACGGAGCTCTCAGGCTACTTGTTCGTGGTCAGAGCGGACAAGGAACGATCTCGTCGGGAGAGATCGAGTCCTACGAGTCTGTGACTTTCGGTACTCTCGAGACTATCGCAAAAGCCACTCCCACTCCTGGAGTCTGCCAGTATGTCGCCTCTCGTTCTATCTTTTCTAGACCGGGGCCTAACTTTGATTGTCGACAGAGGTATCTTCTTCTACAAGTCGGACAACGCCGAGGTCGATATTGAGCTTCTCTCGTCTTACTACGAGACGGGTTACAAGGTAAGCTACACTTCTTGCTTTGTCGACGTTCTTCTCTGATTCTCGTCAATGAACAGCAATACCTCGACCCCGGAGTTGCGTTCACGAACCAAGCTCTCATTAAGGACGGAGATTCGACGAGCGTTTCGCAGGAGTACGGTTTCGACCCCACCGCCGACTTCCACAACTACACTATTCGCTGGACGGATAGTGTATCTCAATTCTACATCGATGGAGAGTTGAGGGAGACCCTCGACACGAACGTTCCCTCTGTAGCTTCAAAGATCATGTACAACAAGTGAGCTTCTCTCTCTGTCTCTGCCAATGCTCTCGAGTCTCTACTCTCCATCTCGTTATGCTCAGCCGATACTGACCACTGCAACTTAATTTACGATTCAGCTGGTCCAACGGTGTAAGTTTCAGCTTTTCCACTTCTTTTACATTTCCTTCTTCCTCTCTTCCATCTTACTCACCGTTGTCTTCTCTCACAGGACCCCAAGTGGAGTGCTGGACCTCCTCGCGAAGATGCTTACTTCGAGATCAAGTCTTTCAAGTACACCCCTCTCTAAACGAGGGTCGTCGTCGTCGTTCGTTTGCTGTTCTTCGTTCTTTTATTCCCCTCTTTCGTTTCTACCCCACCTTTTCTACAATATATTTGACACATGTCGCGCTGTGCGTTTCTATGGTTGTCTTGAAAGGCGTTGCGAAAAGAGAGCTCGGGAAAGTTGCCTGAAGTTGCGAAATCGCTCCGAATGTGAAAGCGAATTTCTGCGCGAACAGAGTATACTCGTCTCAAGGCGCACCAGAGCTACAGCTCCACTGACTTCTTGAGCTCTCAAATTGTGAGCGAGTCACTTCTTGCGAGCCTTTCAATATTTTTTCAAAATTCTGGTTCTTTCTCTTCCCCTCATCACCCTGATCCGATCGAACGCGTCTCCTGCGCATCCAGATACTCAACTCAACAATACACAAGCACAACGTCGACTTGAACGCCCTTCAACAGTCGTTTGAATTTTTAAAGCTCAATTTGAGGTGGATCCCCTTTCCCTCATCCACACTCCACCGGGATAGCTACTGACGCGCTCTCGGAGCTACAGGAATACGTACAGAGCGATTTGAAGCCCTCCCTACCTCCTCATAGCCCGCCTCTCTTCCTTCCCTCCTCATTCAACCCAACTCTCCAAAAATGGTCCCTCACTTCCCCAACGAAACAATTACCGCCATCTTCAAACATGTCTTCACTTCCCTCTGCAACAATCCCGCACAAGCTGAGCCCGACTTCCCGAATGGAGCGAGCACGATCTTCTCCCAATTCTCCCTCGTTTCGAAACTCTGGCGCTCCCTCGCCCTCCCTTTCATGGTCAGACATTTCGATAGCAACGACGTAGAAGGCTTCATCGAATTCATCGAAAAATACGAACTCGCTTCTTCTGTCAACTCGTTCTACCTCAATCCCGAATTGTTTGGATATCAAGATCCTGAACCGCTTGAGGTGTGGCCGAAAGGAGCTCGGTTCTTGATGGGATATCAGTCCCGGGCTATGCGCGAAGACGCGATGGAGAAGGTGGAGAAGATTCATCAAAAGGCGAGGAAACAGGAATTAGCTCGATGGAAACCTTTGCTCAAGCTCTGCATGCCTCACCTCACTTCAATCGAGATCGGGTCGAGGCGGAAGAATCCACTCGAAGAAGGTCCGTACGTTGGAAAGTGGCACCGTACAAGTATGGAGGACTTTTCAGACGTCGAGAATTTCTCCTGCAACACTGCTCCTGCGTTGGAGCTGGGCTGGGTAAGTGTCGTTTCGCTCTCATTTGGACGGTGTATAGGAACTCATTCAATAAGTCGAGATCTATAGTATCTCGACGCTCTTCCGGTCTCCCCAAAGATCACAATAGTCCGGTTCAACCTGCCTGCTGAGCCACAACCTATGTTTGAACACGATGATCATTCTCGAAGCAGATCGCCGAAATTTTCCCCAAGCTTCGTCACTACACTCTACATCTACACAACGACCATGACCTAACGGAGCGCTACCACGACTACGAGGACAAGAAAACCTGGACATTGCCTTCGCTCGAGACCCTTCGCATCCTCAATGCTCGTTGCGAAACTCTCGGCCTCGAGAAGAACATCCGTTTGTCGTTCCTTGCACCCTCCACCTCGACCCTCCGATACTTCGAGCTTCAGACGCCTTCAGAAATCCCTTTCGATCATACCCTCTTCGGCAAGCACACCTTCCCGTCGCTCGAAACCCTCATCAAGCCCTTCCGCCGAATCTCCTCGCTCCGACTTCTTCTCCCGATTCCCAAACCTCCTCTCAGCTACTCTACCTGTCGACGCTGCTGCTCCTCTCGTTGAAGCGCATGCAGATCTTCCCACTGGCCTCACTTCCCTCGCCCTCGTTGGAATGTCGGATAACGATGTTGAATCCGCTACGCAACTTCTCAAGTATGGATTAGAAACCGGCAGCCTTCAGAACCTCCGTCGTTACACGCTCAAAGGTGCCCTTACTCCCGATCAAGGAGCCGAAGAGAACCAGGAACCTTCGAAACTGCTTTCCGGCATCACGACGATCTGCAACGAGAGGGGGATTGAGCTTCGTTACGAGCGTGTCATCAAAGAAGAAAAGGCGAAGCCTCGTGCCGAGGTGATTTATTGCTCGACCGAGGACGAAGATCCCCCCTCCGACGAGCGAGATTTTGACTCCGATGAAGACGATTACGATTCTGATGGAGGGTATCGTGAAGACTATTATTAGTGAGTCCACATTACTCTCTTCGCTCCATTTCATTCCCGCTAATCTCGCGTCGTCATTTCAGACGAAGCGTTCTCGCATTTTCGTCCTTAGCTCAACTTTGAGGGGGATGCAGTGTTGCGGCATCCTTCTTCAGCTAGAGGTTCGTTACTATCCTCTGCGACTCTGTCTATGGTCAAGCTGACTCATCAGGACAGATCCCAGGATCGAAATATCTCGGAAATGAACATCGCTTGATACTGTAACGACTCACTTGTATATGAGGATGTCCTGCAACTCAGCCTATCTGCTTGTTATCAATCCTGACTCACTTAATCGTCTCGCGGTTCCGTTCGAATTGTCCCAATCGCGCTTTCTTTCTTCTCTCTCCCTGTCTCTCGCTCTTCGCTGCAAAGGTCACTTTTCGCGCTCACGAGCAATCCGGAACAAGATTTGCTGTCTTACATTTGACTAAGCTCTACCCTCCTGCCGTTCCCGCTCCAGTAATTCATCTGCTCCGATCAGCCAGCCTACTCCTTGAGTAAACCTGCTCGACAACCCCGCTCGGAATCCTCCAGCATTCTGCGCACCTCCACCACCTCCACCTACTGCCAAATGTGAAGCCCTACTTGGCGATCGTTCGTGTGAAAGAGAGTCGAAAGCCGAGGCGAATCGTGAAGGAGGTGAGGATGGAGGAGAGAGATCTGCCGATTTTGGAGGTGTCGGTGGTGGAGAAGGGGAAGGAGCCGTGTCGGTGGAGAAGGTGTAGGTTGATGAAGGATGGGATGATTGCGAGAAGGGGAAGTAAGCGGCTGCTCGACGAAGAGTGTGCGAAGCGGCAGCGGATGCTTCGTGAGCAAGGTGACTCGCTTGAGGGAGGTTCGATGATATGAGACGAGATCGTGAAGGGGATGAAGAATGACCTCTCGGACTTGTGGATCCGAAAGTGCCGGGGGGTGCGGGAGACGGAGATGGAGAATTTCGATGAGATGTGGAATTGGATGCCGATGATGCAGCAGCAGCGAGGAAATTGGCGACTCGGACTGCTCCAGCACCTGCAGCAGTAGCGGCTGCTGCGACTGCATCTTTCTCTCCTCCTTTCGCCTTTGCCTCGATCTCCTCCAGTTTCTTCCGTCGATTCTCCTTCGCGACCTCCTTCTCTGTCTCCGTCCAAACCGGCAGGATCTCGGAGATCTGATCTGGAGGACACAGGACGAGAGCTTGACCAAGAACTTGCATCCTCCTCGAGGGGTTTTCGAAGGTCGTGTTTCTCCCGAGTTGCAGACAAGATCTCCAGGCGAACGACGCTGCTTCTTCCGAGGGTGGAAGGTCCTTCGTTGAGCTTGAGGGAGTTGTCCCGAGGGAGGATGGAACAGAGATGGATTCGGGTCGTCTTTCTTTCCCTTTTCCAGCTACCTTCCTCATCCTTTCGACAACTTCAACCATTCTTTCACACATTTCCGCTGCACGCTCGAAGTCCTTTGCCGACTCTGCTGCGTCACCCATCATAGCGAGTGTTCGCACCTCTGCCAGCTTGTCCCCTCGGTAACCGAGTTTGTTGACCAATTCGAGAATCATCTCTGGATGTCGGAATGCGTCGTCGTTGACAGAAAGAAGGCGGGAGATGAAGGAGAGTCGATCGGAAGAGTGTCGAATCTCGATGGGAGTGATGGGAATGCCCGGTCGAGAGTGGAGTCGGAAAGAGCAGAGGCGAGAAGTAGCTTCGATAAAGTCTCGCTCTTGTCGGATTCGAGGAGTTTGAGGGGCAGCGGATAGACTGTTCAATGGGATAGTGTCAGCGAAGCGCTTAGATGCTCCTTTGTGAGCTGACTCACCAATCGAAAGCCATCTTCATATCTCCCCGATTGATATTTCCCTCCTCAGCGTTATCGTAAAATTCTCTCGAAGCTGAGACGACAAGATCTTCAACAGCACCTGGCTCGAGCGGTGCCAACATCGAACTCGGGTTGAATAGTGATCGAGCGAGTGAGAAGCCTGCTTGCAACGAACCGTCAGTCTTCGCCATCAGTTCTAGAGTAGAGAGAAACTTACGACCAGCTCCTAACAGACCTCCGAAGAAGATCTTCCAAATCTCGTCCTCGTTCAAGAGCCAGAACGCTTTCCCCGTTCCTTTCTTTCCTTTCCCACCCTCTTCCTCTCCTTGATTATCCGTCAATTCTTTCAACACTTCCCCCAATCCCAACCATTCATCCTCACTTTCGAACTCCGCTGCATTACCCTTGAAGCCTCCTCCACCTGATGCTGCTGTTCGAGCTAATCGTGTTGCCCAGGCTCGTTGAGAGGTGATCGAGTTGTGTGAAACGAGGAACCAGGAAAGAGGAGTGGCGCAAGAATATCGAGAAAAGGTTTCGAGTTGAGAGAGGTGGAGGTCGAGGAGGTCAAGAGAGTAAGATAAAGAGGAAGGAGAAGCATCTTTGAGACCGGAGAAGATGTTTTTCGGGGAGAAATCGGGGAGGGTTGTTGCGAGTGAGAAGAGGTCGACGTCGTGTGGAGAGGATGAAGTATCGGAGAAGGCAGGTAGACATTCGAAGATCTTGCCCATTGCTACGATAGAAGGTTCGTCGATGGATGAACTGCCGTAGAGACTGGCGATGGCGAGTCGAGCGAGATCTTTGTCGTCTTTGACAATCCTTGCGCCGGAGGGAAGGGTCGGTTTCGAGGATTCGAAAATGGAGTAGAGCAAGTTGAGATCTTTGGAATTCGAAGAGAGGGAGAGAATGTAATCGTAGAGTAGTCGAGTTGAGATCGTCGGATCAGGTGTGCCGGCTCGTTCTAATCGGGATTCGAGGACGGAAAGGTAAGGGAGGACGAGACGACGGATGGATGTAGCGAGGTTCGAAGAGTCGGAATAGGCAAGGTAGACTCTGATGACTTGTTCTGGGGTCAGTGATCGCCAGTAAGATAAGGTGAGATCCTCCTCTTGCGAAAGCCGCGAAGACGGGCTAGGAGGAGTTGGTCTATCGTAGACGAGTCGAGTCAAGAGCGAGAGTTCTTCGCCCAGCTGATCGAGATCCATCACGCCTCGGGAAGCGCCGTGCTGTACGAGGGAGAGGGCCGAATGGACGAATCCAAGGGAAGCGATTCTTTCGATGTGACGAATATAGAACGACGTGAGCTCGTCCGAAGTGCGAGGATCTGCGAGGGGAGAGGCCGATGTTGATGGAAGGGAAGGAAGTGAGGCCGAAGGAAGCTTTTCGCTCCAGTCGACAGTGGTTCGCCAGGGGAGAGCGAATTCGGACCAATCTGCCTCGTGCCCCTTCGAATCGACAGCTGGTAGCAGCCAGATGTACTCCTCCGGCTCGATCCATTCGGGAACTGCTTCGAGTAGCTGTATCCGGTAAGGCCAGATCTCGGTCGAATGGCTATGGCAGATGATTTCAAGGGCTG
>Ga0308161_1003103_pt1 | contig 16587 bp, 18 predicted proteins | sample PhyFR2_FD_201034 | JGI IMG/M metagenome (GOLD analysis project Ga0308161, IMG submission 201034) | Phyllosphere microbial communities from UC Gill Tract Community Farm, Albany, California, United States - DLSLF.R2 | ecosystem: Host-associated > Plants > Phyllosphere > Unclassified | place: USA...
AAGCTACTCTCAAAATTCAAGTTAAGTCGGTGCGAAAGAAGAAGAAAAGGGAGAGGGGGGAACGTACGAGATCTGCCGGGTTCGCAATAGCAGCACCAATCATTCCCGAAGTCATCCCTGCTCCCAATTTCGCTCCGAATCCGTCCGGATTAACGAAGGGGAAGATTTTACACCAAGTCTTCTTCGCTAAATCGTATCCACCCATTCGAATTGCGCTATAACTCCCTTCCCTCAACATACTGGCACTCAAACCTTTATAGATACTCCCAATTCCTTCAGTTTTAACCATATTTGTCAAAGTTCTGAACCAAAAAGTTGATTTCGTCGAAGTTTGGCCGGATTTTGAAACCGAGGTGGATTGTAATTGTTGTCGAACTTTGATTCTATATACGTTTCAGGAAACTCCGAGAGTCAGTAAGCGTAGAAAGAAAGGGAAGTGCGAGGATGGGAATGAAAAAGGAGAATGAACGAACAAATCGAAAGGGTTTGTAACGAGCGAAGCAGTCTATTCGGAACCGGATCAAGCGTCAGTACATTCTTTGAGCTCGACAGAAGCTCCCTGCTAGTTTGCACTGCATTCCAAGCTATCCTTCTCTCCCTCCCACACGAGTTTCCCATCCCTCAACTTTTTTCGACCCTTCCCTCGCTCATGACTCAAGCCGGATGATTGCACTCACCATATTACTCATCCCTGCCAACGCGATCTTCTGACCCAACAATCCCAAATCCAAATCCGCTCCTTCCCTCCTCAATTCAATAACCGGTTCCTTCCCCTTCCCCTTCGAGCGTGAGAGGTGAGCTTCGTGTCCTGCTGGATCTATCGGTGCGGGAGCTAGAGCGTCTGGATGAGGTCCCATCTTCTAGCTTTGGGTGAGAGAGGGGAGAGGGAGTGAAAGGAGGAAGTGGGGAGATTGAAAAGGAAGGAAAGGGAAAGTGAGCCGGAGTTTAGGCAGGAATTCGGCTACCAGGTGGGGCGGTACACCTTGAGGAGAAGCGGTTGAGCAGAGCGGTTGCTTGATCGGTAGAGAGTAGTAGAGAGGAGAGCAACTCTTTCAAAAAGTGAGAGCGATTCTCGAACTCTGACTCTCATCTCACACGACTCGATACACGCGAGGCGATATCTCGTGGACCACCAGAAGCTTGTACGACACCTCGACAAGCGACCACTAAGCTGCCGAGCTTCTCGTCAACTTTGAACTTGCTTCAACACGTTTTCATCTTGAATCGATCTTAACTCCACCTCAGTCAGTCCAGCGTCTCCTAAGGAGCTACACAAGCGTCTAGAGAACTCTTGTTCATCTATTGTGAGTTTCTCGGTTGATTCATCTGTCTCGATTGACCTCATTCGAGTTGAAACAGCTCCTTCGACAGAATGATCCCCTTCCTTCCTCCCGAGATTATCTAAGCCATTATCGCGCAGCTCAAAAGACGCCGTCCGTGGATCTTCCACTCATACGAAGAGCTCTTCACCAAGGAACTCGCAAGATGCTGCTTAACCTCTAAACTCTTCCTCTCAGCAGCACAGCCTCTACTCTACAAGATCATCGAGGTCAAGCTAGTTATTGCGACGCAATGTGACTATTCGGAACCGCAGTATGAGATCCAGCACAAAGAACGCCTCCTCCTTCGCACGCTCAGAAACAATCAGCATCTGCAAAACCGGATCGAACAGCTTCATATTGAAGGCGTTGAGGGTGGAGATTGGTCGGAAACCGATGATGGAGACGATCCTTCTGAACTCATCCGCCCTCTCGTACTTAATTCGCCAAAATTGGAGATCGTCAAAATCAGAAAACTCAGAGGTCGACGACGCCCTATCTTTGGCTCAAACACATCGACAAAGCATCAGCTCACTCACCGGTGGAGCTCCCCTGTTCCGTCTGGTGGCAACTGAGCGAGAATGGGAGTGTAGCGGGCACGATTTCTCGACGGTTTACGAGGGCTACAAATACGCATTGTGGTGGCCGTATAGGGATTCAGCGTGGGACGAAATGCTCGTGAAATCTCACGACACTATTCGTCACTTGGCCATCACGCTCGATCACGCCACCGTTCTCTCCAACTTTCACCATCTCGAACGCCTTTCCCTTCGACTCTCACAACGTCATCCCGGATCCCCGATGCCCACGGATGTCGATCAAAACCTACTTCGTTTACTTCCTACTCTACCGAGTGTTCGCTTCCTCAATCCTCTCCCAAATCATTTCCGACACCGAACTTTCCACTCTCCTACGAAACGACGACTTTGCTCACTCCCTCCCTCCAACGCTTACTCATCTCTCCCTCAAACTTCGTCCAGACAGCTCCGACGTCGTCACTTTCATCAAGGCTCTACCTCCGACGAGTGAGTTGAAAAGGTTGAACTATTTGGGAGAAACGGGAGAGAAATTGCCGAGGCTTGCAAGGAGAAGGGAATCAAACTGAGCTTGAATGAAGAATGGGAGATCTGGTGGTGAGTACAACTTCCGTGACTAGTATCTCTTGAATCCGTGACTGACCAAATCTCGTGTTTCACGCAGAAAACGGAGGAAATACTTTGAGCAACAATCGAACCAAAGTGCAATGGCTTGAACCAATTATCGCGTTGCTGCAGGGAACGTCAAGAACGCAGAAGTAGAGACGACCTTGACGCTGTGCTGAGGGGATGGATTTTGTGCGAAGTTCTCTCAACCTGCTTTTGTCAACCGTCTCTTTCGCGAGCAAGACGCTCCGTTCGCTTCACACACTCAATGCTACATACTCTAGGATCCACAAAGCTGTCAAAGCTGCCTTCGTCGTCGTTGTCGCTTCGGAGTTTCCGCGGCCTCCCTCTCGAAAGGGAGTGTTCTCTTTCTCTCTTTCTTCTTCCTCCCTCTCCCTTCTCTTCAACTTTTAGAAACTCCTCAAGCGACCGACCTCGCTAATCACCACCTTCGTGAGTACCCTTAGCAGCTTCACGCTTTCCAGACAGCTAACTCTCGCTTGTCTCCTCAGATCTGTCTCCACTCTCTCCCCCTCTCGACTTTTCACTTCCTCCGATGACTCCTTTACTCCCTCCCGAACTCCTTCGAATCATCCTCACCAATCTCTCCCCTCCCAGCGATCTCGCTAGATCCTGTTCGACTTCGAAGACGTTCCTCTCCATCGCTCAAACTCTTCTCTACAAGGACATCGAGCTCAGAATATTCTACAACGACCATGGTCCCCCGGAACACCTTCGAACCTACATTGAGGCACGGTCGCAAGCGCTCCTCGACTTATTGAAGCGCCACGCACACCTGCGAAACTTCGTCCAGACGGTCACAATCCGTGAAACGCTCGGAGGAGGATGGGCGGGCTACGACTGCCGGATGTCCGGTAAAATTCAACTTCGGGCGCTCGTTGAGGACGTCATTCAAATATCCCCTCGAGCTAAGCTCATTGCTTTTGACCCCTTCCCCTTCCTCACCGCGACCAGGTGGATACAGTCGTCGCCTCAAGGCAGGACCAAGAGCAACTCAGCAAGAATGAAGACCCAGTAGCATTCTTGCCGGCGTTCTCAATGGAAGTGGAAGGTTCGCTGGAACCGACTGAAAGCTTCCGAGGAGCTTATGAACGATTCCGATGGGACCCACTCTCCGCGTATGATGAGACACTGGTGGTAGACGAGTTACTGAATCGATCGAAACGTACGCTCAAAGTCTCGACATTCCGCTTCAAGAAACCACTTCCCTCGCCCTCTTCCAGAATCTCGAACGACTCTCCCTTCGACTCGTCTTCCACGTTCCCCAAGACGCAATCCGTAACCTTCCTTACTTGCGCTATCGCCAGCTCGTCCTCTCTCCAAAGGTTACAATTGTACGGCTCAGTACGACAGACCGACCTCAAACTCCTCCTTCATTCCAGAGTTCTCGCCGATTCGCTCCCTCCATCCCTCGCTCGTCTTTTCCTCGCTCTTGATCTTACCTCACACGACGTCCTCGCTTTCCTCCGAGATCTCCCGGCGACAAGCGATCTCAAGAGGCTCAATTGCCCGTCGCTGACTTTGGGCGAAACGGAGGAAATGGAGGAAGTCCTCGAGAAATTCAGCAAGCGAGGAATCAGGTTGAGCTTCAATGAGAAGTGGGAGATCTAGTGGTGAGTCTCGCACTAGATCTACCCGCAAGGCGACGAGATCACACTCGACTTGCGTTCTGCAGTATTCTGAGGAAACGTCGTTTGGAGAATCGGGAGTTCGGAGTGAAGGAATTGGCTAAGCTAGAGGGGAGCGCAAGGAAAGAAGGGTGGAATTTTGGAGACGTTGAACCCGAGCGGTGGCAATGTTTTGAAGAGGGGAGTCTTGGGAGGTTGCGAAATGTTTTGGCTGGATTCGACTTGTACTCTTTCGCTGAAAGCCTTCTATTCTGGATCGTCTTACTGGTCATATTTGAGGGACATGCTAGTCCTCCTATCTACTCGCCTGCCTGCTGGTGACTCGCTGGAGAGCAGATTCAAGCTTGCGAAACTCGGAGTTGAAACTTGAGAATCGATTCTTGCGAGAGTGAGCGTTATGATAAACTCGCAGCTGGGCGCAAGGACAGCAATCGACAGCTCAGCCATCTTCAGCTACCTCAACAGATTGCTCGAGAGGAGAGAGGTGAACGCTTGCTCCCAATTTCTCTCTTGTCCTCCTTCCTTTCACTCTCATTCTCTCATATCACTCGAATTTACCTGTAAGTGGCTCCAGATCAATCGAATACAGGACCTCAAGTACGCTAGATCGTTGGCCTATCCTCCCTCGCTCTTCTTTTCCACCTCGAAATCTTCATCTTTCAGCGTCTCCTCCAATCCTCTCGAACCCCTTCCAGTACCACAGAGGCAGCTTCACAAGTCGCAGTGCTCCCTAGAATCATCTACAGCAAGTCTCATCTTACTAGCGCTGACTGGAGACGAAACTCTGACATCAAACGAACAAGAAGAGAGAGTTGAAAGTCCGAAAAATCCGCGGCTTCGGATGTGACTCGCTCGGAAGCGCACGGCGGAGCAAGCCGCTGATGAGAGCACGACATTTCAGTCCCAAAGCTCAGAAAGGGAGAGGGCAAGAAGAATCGAAATTTTCACCTCTTGCTCTCCTTCTTCTCTCTTTTTCTTCGTACATAGTTCTCCCTTCCTCCCAATCCTCAATCCGAGTCTGGTACTCGACTACAGGAGCTGGAGTATCTACTGGTAGATGTGAGTCTTCCTTGCATTCGCTTCTGTCGTCGTCGTCGCTGATGATGATTTGCTTCTCTCGTTCGCAGACTTCAATCCTTTCTTCCTACTTTCTTGTACACAGCTTACGACCGCAGATCAAACAATTTGGGTGAGTGCTGCACTGGATTGCGTGATACCGACGACGAAACCAAGCTGACCTCGTAGGCGTTTGAGCAGACTATGATCGAGTCTACAGAGGTGTTGAACTTCGGTTGCATCGACTGCTAAGACTTGTGCCTTGTCATTTCTGGTGAGTCACTCGCCATCGTCGTCGTCCTTCAGGTTGGAGTGCGGATACTGACGGTAGCTCGCGATTTGCTGCACAGTTTGCTGGCCGACTCGAGTGTGCCGGAGGGGAGCACGACAGAAGGAGTTTGCGTAATGGTCGCTGGATAGCTTTCTCTTATTCCATTTCTCTTTGGCTTCGAACTTGATACCCCCCCTCAAACCCACTTTTTTTTTCGAGTTTTTTTCCTAAAAAACAAATGCGCAAAGCTCTGTGTAATCAGACACGAACTTCTCCCGTTCACTAGATGTCTACCCGTCACTTCGACTCTCTCCCTACCGAACTCGTTCGCGACATCCTCCAAGATGTCGACTGTTTCCCTCGCCAGGAGCGACAAGATACCCTTCACTCCCTCTGCCTCACTTCGAAACTCCTTCGCTCTCACGCTCAACCTCTCCTCCTCAAACGCATTTACACTTCTGTCGGAGCTGGACAAGATCTCTTGAAGCTACTCGTCGAAAACAACTCAAGCGCATCACTCGCAACCGTTCAAGCATTAATTTTCGATATTCCTGACTTGAAGAAAGTCTCGCAATGGCTCAAGAAGTTTGTCAAGAACGCTACGAATCTACGAGAGGTCTATGTCAACAAACAAGCTGTACCGTTGAAAGCTTTCTTCGGATCAAGTGAGTTCGATTCAGGCTTCGAAAATGCAATGCTGATGTCTCTTCCCCTTTGATCGACAGACATTACGACGCTCTCCCTTCGTCACATCACCATGAAGTTAGATGGAGCCGTATTCGCTCTCCCCGAGCTCGTCCGTCTCAGCATGATCACTTGTCCGATTCACAACGAGGGAGGAATCCGCATCTCACTTCCCAAGTTGAAACATCTCGCCTTTATGAGTCCAAGTTTTCACATCTATCCTCAAGAGACCGCCTTTCTCAACCGCCTCGCTTCCAACCTCGTTTCCTTCACCGTCAGCATCGAGATGATCACTGTTCTCCCGCCTTCGATCCTCAATCACCCTACGCTTCCCATTCTCTACCACACGTGGTCAAACACACCTTTGTCAACAAGCTTTCAGGGAGTCCGACACTTATTGATTCAGGCACGCGGTCAATTTATACAGAATTGGGCTGACAAGATCAATACCGAGGAGCATCAACTCGAAACTCTCACCTTCGCCTGGTACGGAGGAGGAAAACGTCCCGACGCTTCAGTCACCTCTCTTCTCACCGCTTGTACAGCTCAAACCGTCGAGGTTCTCTGGGAGTATCGACCAGATCAAACGACTGCCGTAGAAACGATCGAGACTTTCTTTGATCTCGTTCCTTCAAGCTTCATTCAAAGGTCGGAGGCTCGTCAGGCGAGGACGTGATGTCGAGGATCTGGACGGAGGATCACGAAAAGAGGAGTAGCAGGAGCGGAACATGAAGAATCGCATCAGCTTGACGAAATGGTTTTGCTTGAGTTGCGATTCAAGTTGAAAATGAAATGGCTCGCTTTTCTGACTCCGCTGTCTGTCTATCAACTTTGAGTATCGGCTCTCATGTCGTGGCTGTCCCGAGTCTCGAATCTCGGGGGAGCAAATGCGAGTCTTTCTCAATTGCGAACAGGATTCGAAATTTCGAAGCGCAAAGTTCTGCTACTCTCGCGAGTAACGAATCGACTATATCAAGTAGAACGGGTACGGTCTCTCCCGTTAGCAAATGGTTCGAAGAGAACAAGGATGCTGCTTCTTGTTTTCCCTTGACTTCCTTCTCTTCACTCTCTTCCCCTCGAATCGCTTGAGTGGACCAGCATTAGCTCCGAATCAATCAAACACAGCACCTCCACTAGCTCACACTACCTCCCTGCTCTCCCTCGCGCTTCCTTTCTACCTTGAAGGCTTCATCTCTCCAGCCTTCCCTCTCGATTCCTCGACTGTCCAAAACCAGCAAGACGAGCTCGAGTAGTACATTGCTCTCTGTAGCTATCGCACGTGCGTCTAGCACTCTGATTGCTTGAGAATGAAAGTGATTTCGAACTGATTCTTCTCCCTCGCTTGATCAGATCTTCCTACGACCGCCAATCTCGATCTCTTGCGCCAACCCAGACCGTCAACATGATCTCAATGCTCCCCTTCGACCTACTTCAAGTCGTACTCGAAGCAGTCGACGACAAAAAATCTCTGGCTCATTGTTGCCAAACTTCGAAAGTCATGCTCGAAATCGCTCGACCTCTTCTTTATCGAAACATCGAGATTCTGATCAATGAGACAGAAGCGGAGACTCCCGCAGATACCGTCGTCACTTTTCACGCCATCACTCGACAGTCTTGCTTCCTTCTTCGATCTCTCGAACTCTTCCCACGCCTGCGACGTTGCGCACAGGACCTCACATTCTGCGTCTCCTCGCAGATAACAGACCCACAAGCGATCGCAATCACGGATCCACTCCAGCCACCCAGTCTCGCCATTTCGATGATCCCGAAACCGCGCCAAATCTTCTTGGACGTACACCCTACGATAATAATCTGTCTCGATCCGGTTCTGAGTCGATTTCAGATGTCGAATCTATCCCCTCCTATCCTTCACCTTCGATGCCCGGAACACCTTTGGTTCTACCTCAGACAAGCCGAACTCAAGGCATCGTTTCAAAGTCTCGACGTCGAAGATGGCATCATCACCTACGCAGAGAATCTTTATCCCACCTTCCACGAAACTCAGTGTCTCACAGTTCAGTGCTCGGATGAATCCCAACTCTTCTCCCTCACCCAATTCACCAATCTCGAACGTCTCGTACTCCATTTACCGGCTCTCTTGAACATCATAAACGTTGAGGAGCCCTACAAGGATATCATGAAGACTCTCAGAAAGCTACAAAATCTCCACATCATCGTTATCTCCGGTTCACCTTCTCCGACTCTCGACAAACTCGTTTCTCCAGGCAATCTCCTCGACGCAATCCCTCCGTGTGTGGTCACATTTGTGCTTGAGATGACTGTCGGACTCGAGAAAGTGGTCGAAATTGTCAAGAACCTTCCGCCTTCAACTGGAATCAAGACTCTGGGAATTCGCTTCGATGGAGGAGACTTGACGGAACTCGTGGCAGAGTGTGACAAGAAGAAGATCAAGTTGGCGCTCGCTTGAGGTACGGAGCCATCGGTAAGGCCCTGATCTTCCTCGCTTTCGATAGAAACGATACTGACAATCAACTAACAGAACAAGTCTCTCGCATCTCGCAATAGAGTGTTCATAGCAAACAAAGATTGCAAGGAGCCTGCTGTACAGCTTCCTTGTCTCCTCTACTCTTCTTAACAAAGCTTCATGGGATACTACTTTTGGCTCGAATCGACTTTTCTTCCTTTTTTACCTCTGCGAACGTATCTGTCTATCTGTAAACTCTTGTTCCGTTCCGTCTGACGCCGATATTATTGTCCTTGCGAGATTGCGAGTCTGTCTTGCTCCTAGGTTCAGCTCGAGAGTCGAAGTCATTGCGAGAGTATCGCTCGACTCGAATTTTGCGATTCTTTGGCTCCCGTGTCCCAGCCGCGACTCCTCTTGCAGTTGAAGTACCGGATCGCTAGCAAAAAAGCTAGAACTACGAGTGCAGATTCAGTCGAAGTCTCACTTCTTGCTCACTCCGATTCTTCCCTTCTTTCACTTCACTCGACTTCAGTACAATTCCATCAAGAGCTCGAATATATCGAGTGAATCTCAATTCACGCTTCAAGATCCACTGTAAGCTCTCTGCACCTCTGTAAGCCTCTCTAGTCGAGTTATTCTCCTTGATCTGTAATCGCCTCCTGCTCAATGGCACCAACTTTAGAAGCCATAAAACCACCTCAGGAAGGATCAGTGCTGTTGATCCTTTGTACTACAGGCCCGAGGCTGGTGGGAGAGAGGACTGCTGACTCTTCTCGCTCTTTTTCATCACAGACTGAGAGTCGGTCCGAATCTCTCGAACAATTTAACCTAGAATGGGAGCAGAGTCATCTTCTGACATCGCTTGTAAGACCTGTCCTCCTCTTGAAATACGGAGTTATCGAACTAACCCTCGATTTGAAACAGCTTTCGATATTTCTCAGCTTGCTCGACCGCCTCAGAACATGCGCTACCAATCCGCTTTCTATCGCCTACCTGTCGAAGTACTTCAATACATTCTCATGTCCTCGAACTTCACCTTTGCCGACTTGGCGAAGTTTGCTCGCATTCATCCTCGATTCCTCGAAATCGCTCGCGGTTACCTCTACCGAACGGTCCCCATCACGATCGACGAAGTGCGCGCAAACAACCCTGGATTGAATCTGTGCTTCTACCCTGAAGGTAGCGGCGAGGCTTCAAGATACAGCTACAGCATCAATCCCATTTCGATTCGACTTTTCGCTTCGCTCCAGTCTTTCCCTTACCTCGCCAAGTTCTGTCACACCCTCATCCTTCGCTGCACCTTCGACCAAAGACACAGGAGTCCCATCATCTCTCCGATCAGTCTCTTTCAACATTTGCTCAACACGATGCCCGATCTCAATTCGCTGAGATTCGAAGATTATCCTTGTTTCCACGATATAGCAGCTCGTTTGGACGCCTACCATCAAGCTCGCATCTCAGCAGTGATGGCTCTCGGTGCTCCTCCCGCCTTTCCAGCAGTCAGCATCGTATGTCATTCGTGGTCGATCCCGAAGCAGCAACCTTTCCCCTCTCAGTTCCGCATCTCCTCTCTCGCTCTCATCGCCGATCTCACTCTCGCTCCCAAACTCTTCCCTATCATCATGGCCACCTCGACACATTCACTTGCATTCCTCACATTCGATCTCGCCTCGCAACTCCCTCTTCAAGTCTTCCCCAACTTGAGGATGCTCAATATCCTCGCAGTCCATCAAGGTCTCGAACGATATCTGTTCAGCGTATTGCCAGGATTGGGATCCTTACACTACTTGACTTTGGTCGGAAGGGAAAGATCGGGAAAGGAATTCGAGTTGATTCTAGCAGGCAACTATCTTGTGAACTCTCTTCCTCCTCGACTAATCAGCCTATCCTTTCTCGACGATACTCCTACTCCGCTGTCACTCTACAATCTAGCCATCAGCTTGAAACCGATTCACTTCAGCTACGTCCACTGGCCGAATCACGATCAACCTAGTTTCTCGATCACCAAACAAGCTTTCCTTTCGATGGGAGTCCAAATCGTTCCTTTCGCCAAACTTCGCTGTGAGTTGGCCATGCTCGCTCTGGACATGTTTTCACTCACTGACCGTGTCGTTGACAGATTGAGTCTGCGAAGAAGGAAACCGCTTGCAATATCGAAACGAACGAACGAATCTGTACTGAACATTGCTTTACTATCGCGAAACGAAACAAAGAGAATAAGTACAACAACAGACTGCTGAACATTGAGAGAGGAAAGCGACAACAGAGAGATTATTCAGACTCGATCACCTCGACAACGAAAAACTAACTTCGTCTCCGACCCTCAATCTCGGCAAGCCCGCATCCTCTCCAGACGCTAGATCTTGTCTCCAGTACATGTGAGAGCCAAACTCGACGCGACCATTCGTCGTCGATTTGCGATGTTTCGATAGGGTCGAAAGCGGTTCCTTTGTCCTTTCACCAGTGACCTGCGAGACCAGCGATTCATCAGTACTCGGCGTCTCGAATGATATGGTGGAACAGTACTCACTTGATTGATACCGACCATCAAACACCTTCGACATCGACCGAGATTGGCAAACACTAGTTCACCAATCTTGACTAAATCCGCTTCATCTTCCCAGAAAGCATCGACTTGTCCCGCTATCGACAAGTCGAGGTCGTCGATGATCAGGTTTGGTCGGAATGCAGTGTGGTGGACTTGATCCGTCGAATCTGCCGAGATCCAATCATTGACTTGTCGAACGCTCGATTCGGTGACGAGGAGGAAAGGACTTTCGTTACTGAGGCGAAGAGGAAGAGGAGCAGTCGGCAGTGAAGAAGGTGAAGAGTTGAAGTGAGCGTGGCGAGAAGTCGAATCGAGAGGTAATCGACGAAGCTGAATATGAGGAAGATTGAGGAAAGTTGCGAACCATCGATCGGCGAGTGGAGAAACTCTCGATGAGGTGACGAGCTCTCCACAGAGCAACGTGGATTTCTGATCGATATCGATAGAGTCACCATCGGAGGAGGTCGAGCTGAGAGGCGGGGTACCCAATCCTGCGAGTTCGGGTAACGGTAGAACGAGATCCTCCATTCCTTTCGCTTTGACCGTAAGAACTCCTCGGTCGAGATCGATCGAAGGTTTGATCAAAGCCATGCGAGGGTATCGCTTTTGTGAAAGAGCTTTGCCAGATGAAGGATCGACGAGCATGAATTCTCGATCGTAGAGCAGACCGGTCGAGGTGATTGGCCAACCTTCAGGACAAGTCTCTGGGAGAATAGATTGAGAGGCGCAAGACTTGATCGGATCTATCGATGGAAAAACTGTGAGTTTGAGCAGAACTACGGGAGAAGAGGGTTTGCTTACAGAGAAGTAGACAGCCTAGTCTCGCTTTCCGTATTCCCTTACTGCCCTCGACTACATTCAGACCCTCTGATTTCTCCTTCACGTCGAGCTGCACTACCTCTTTCCCTCGCACGAAGAACTTCTTGAGGAATTCGACGAAAGCGAGAACATCGTCGACTGTTGAAGCTGCTCCAAACGAAATACGAGCGATTCCAAGAGGTCGATAAGGGTAGAAGGGCGAGTACTCCTCTGTGTTATACGTCGGAAGTACATCAGTACCTTACCTATTCGCGTCATCAGATGAATCGTCGAGCTCACGATCATCCCAACACGATCTCCCGGCTTTCTCCAATTCCTTCAGCTCTTCATCATCCACTCCAAACACCCTCGTCCATACTCCCGCGTTGCATAGTCCACCCGTTCGAAGAGAGATGCCGTTGACGATGGCTAGTCGAGAGAGATGAGCGTGTCCAACGTGAGTTTGACGGAAATCTTCTTCGTTCACGTCGGGACTCGGCGGGGAGAGCAGGGAGAAACCAATTGTCGGACCAGGAGATTCGAATGAGGGTCGAAGATGAGGAGGAGGCGAGTTTGAGTCGAAAGGTAGAGGTTGAAACGCTTGATGTTCGATGAAGACTGGTCCCTCGGTCCCTCCTTCACACGCTTCATGCCTCAGCTCTTCCAGCAACTCCCTCGTCAGGTTCCTCAATGCACTGACGTGCAGTTCGACTTCTTTCAATCCACCATAAGTTTCTTGAAACCAATCCATCGCTTCACTCAGTGCGACAATCTCGAGAAACGGTACTGTCCCTTGTTCGAGCCTCTGATGGATCGTTGGATTGATCTTGTTGAACGACGTGCGAGGAGTGACTGAGAATGGTGAAGAGAGCGATAGGGATGAGATTGAACCGCCGCCGAAATGAGGAGTCGAGAGGAAATGATGAGAGGATGAACGACGGATGACGAGGAACCCGAGAGAAGTCGGCCATCCCTGTGAGGATAAAGAAGTACTCAGCAGGCGGAGCAACTAGGAAGACGTCAATCTGAGGGAAATCTCGACACTCACAAAGATCTTATAGAATGATCCGACGACAGCATCTGGCGCATCCTCTTGCGTGCATGAGCCGAGGTCAAGTGATTTCGTAGCGCAGTAAGCTGCGGCATCGACAAGCACGACTCCATTCGGATCCGCTCGTTTGATCTTCTTTGCGAAATCTAGCCCAAGTCGAGCTCCTGTGGCGTTACATTGAGCTGGATAGGTATAGAGAGTTGGCGACGTAGAATGGGAATGCGGCGAAGGATGTTGGGAAGCGGCGAGAAGAAGGGCAGAAGGTGTTGAGTGTGATTCGACAGAGGCGGATCGAGAGAGCGCGATTCCTCGAAGTCCGACCAAACTGTGGGAAGACGAAGCGATGAGATCAGTAGCGATAAACGGAATCGTTCTCTCTCCAGCGTACGCACCTTGTGTGACTCTCAACGAGATACCTCAATCCAACATTTCGTTCCTCGTTTTCCTCGCTTCTTCTCCAGTTCCACGCATCTCCAACCATCTGAATCCCTCTCGTAGCTCCTCCTTGAGTAAACACAACATCCCATTTGTCCAGCTCACTCGACGGAACGTTGAACAATTCTGAGAGGACTCTCGAGCGAGTCTGTTCGATTAAAAGTGAAGTTTCTGCCCCTGAAGTCGAAGCTGAATGAGGGTTAGCGTAGAGGGTGTCGGTGAGAGTAGCTGCAAAGCGTTGTACGGGAGTGATAGGGGCCGGTGGAGATGCAGCGTAGTCGAGGTAGACGTCTTCAAAAGAGGGAGAAGAGGCGAAGAGTGGGGGGAAGGATCAGCTTTGATTAGCTTGAAAGTAGTCTAAATGGACTCACCTTTGAGTGCAGGATAGTCTCTAGCTCTGTTCTGTTCGAATGCGTCTCTATCGCTGTAGTAACCCCCTTGATCTTGAACTTGTTGAATGAGTTGTTCCCTATCTCTTGTCATCTCTTGCGACTTTGTGTTGATCAGGTATGAGTTGCTGAGAGGTCTAGCATGAGATTCAAAGTAGTAGAATGTCGATTCAGAGTTGAAGTGATTGGCGGGAAGGGACAACGGAACTCGACGGACTCTCGAATCTCTCTTCTTGTCCCGCTACCTTTGCTTTCCTTTACTCATTCGATACACCTCAAGACTCAATCTCAGTCAGCTGACGACGCGAACCCACCTTATCCACCCTTTTCCCCCTTTCCCTTTCTTTAACCCCACTTCGATAAGGGAAATCGCCTCCACCCTCTCAATCAAAGCCTCTCGTATCAGGATGACACCTTCAGCCGAACCTCACCACTACTCTGGAGGAGAGACGGCTTCAACAGCTTACGAATCAATCGCCTCTTCAACCCTCTCCTTCTATCTCAACGGATCTCCCGTCTCTCTCGAAGGAAACCATTTCGATCCCGACACTTCCCTACTCTCCTTCATTCGGTCACAACCTGGTCTCACTGGAACGAAGCTGGGATGCGGAGAAGGAGGTTGCGGAGCCTGTATCGTCGTACTTCAAGCGAAACATCCCAAAACTGGTCAATTCACTCACTCTTCTATCAACTCGTGCTTGACTCCTTTGGTCGCCGTCGATGGGAAACACGTCTTGACGGTAGAGGCTCTTGGGGACGAGTACAATCCTCATCCTTTGCAAGAGAGAATGGCGAAACTATCAGGATCCCAGGTTCGCACGGCTTTCTCTTCCGCTCTCATGTTTCTCCTCGAGCTGAGTTCTCGTCTTGCGAGCAGTGTGGATTCTGCACCCCTGGAATCGTCATGTCGGTTTACGCACTCTTACGAGATGCAGCTTACAAAGGAAAGTTGGAAGTTTCCGATGTTGAATTGGGAGGATCGCTCGACTCGAACCTTTGTCGATGTACTGGCTACGCACCGATCTTCCGAGCTGTTAAATCCTTCGTCGGGGAATATCTGGCACCTAAGCGTGAGTTCTACACAGTTTGAACCGACCTTTCTCGTTGTCGCTGACCGTTTCTCCCCCTCGTTCTAATGCAGAAAACGGTGCTGGAGTAGTCGATCAAGATTTTGTCGTTCCTTTCAATTACGAAGATTCTGGAATGGAACCGGAAAGAGTACACGAAGCTGGATCTGGATGTTGTAAAGGAGTAAATCCTGCTGCTGAAAAGGTTGCAGAAGTCAGTACCGATGGTGAGTCCTGTGCTCTTCCTCTCTAATTCACTTCACAGTCCTCACGCGATTGTCTCGAACAGTCTCGCTTCCTGGAGAAACGATCCTCGAATCCTCGGCACCTCGAATCGATCCTTTATCAGCAGCGAACATCGGACGAACCGCACCCATCGAACCTTCAGATCAAGACATGTCAGCTTCAGCTCAAGTCAAGTCGAAGCCGAAAGGATGTGGACGAGCGGACTGCTGTCAATTGGGAGGAGATTCAACGAAAGGAGAATCGACAGCTGCGACCGTTTCATTCCCCAAATTCACCTTCAAACCTTATCGCCCAGGAACAGAACTCATCTTTCCTCCCGCTCTCAGCAAACACAAGCTCAAACCTCTCAAGTTCGGATCGGCAACGAGAAACTGGTATCGACCAACGACTCTCGAACAGTTGATCGACCTGAAACGAGCGATGCCGGATGCGAAAGTTGTCGGAGGATCCTCAGAGCTCGCCATCGAAGTTTCGATCAAAGGTGCTCTCTACCCAGCATGCATCTTTGTCGGAGATATTCCAGAAGCTTTCGATTTCACTCTCCCAAATTTCGACGACGATGAACCGGTCTTCACCTTTTCGGCAAATCTCACCTTGAGCGAACTGGAAGCGATCCTCAAGAAGCTCGTCGACAGGCTACCGAGGGAACAGACTGGTCCGTTGAGAGCGATCAAGGAACAACTTCATCTCTTCGCCGGGAGGTCGGTACGAAACGCTGCAAGTGTCGCTGGTAACATCGCTACTGCTTCGTGAGCACTCTCGTTTCGCCCATTGTGGATTGCTGAGCTGAGTAGGAGAGCTTCACAGTCCTATCTCGGATCTCAATCCCGTTTGGCTCGCAACTCGTTCTCGACTCACCGCCATTTCTCCGACTACGAACAACGCCGAACCCATCACTCTCCATCTCGACGACTTCTTCATCGGATATCGTCAGACGAGATTGCCTAAAGATGGAATCATCTCGAAGATCGAAGTACCGCTATTCAAGCCAAAGGGAGAGGGAGAGAAGGAGATCGTTCGAGCTTACAAGCAGGTACGTTTCATCTTGATTCCCTCCCGTCTGATGAACTTGACTGATTTCGTGGAGTATTGCAGTCGAAACGAAGAGACGACGACATCGCCATCGTGACAGCGTGTTTCTCTTCCCGACTCGACTCTTCCAACACTTTCTCACACATCAAGCTCGCATTCGGTGGAATGGCCGCCTACACGATCGCAGCAAAGAAGACTGAAGACTTCATCACGGGCAAACCCGTCTCATCAGCAACTCTTCAAGGAGCGATCGACGTTCTCGCAGAGGAATTCGCTCTCCCTTTCACAGTTCCAGGAGGAATGGCTTCTTTCCGAAGGACCCTTGCAATTTCGTTCCTCTTCAAGTACTTCATTGAGGTCGCTAGTGAATGTGGAATCAGCTTGGATGAAGTCGAGGGAGTATCAGAAAGTGAGAAAGCGAACTTGACAGAGGTGAGTCGTCCTTTCGTTCTCGTGTCGTCTTTTCGAGAGTTCG
>Ga0308161_1003109_pt1 | contig 16538 bp, 18 predicted proteins | sample PhyFR2_FD_201034 | JGI IMG/M metagenome (GOLD analysis project Ga0308161, IMG submission 201034) | Phyllosphere microbial communities from UC Gill Tract Community Farm, Albany, California, United States - DLSLF.R2 | ecosystem: Host-associated > Plants > Phyllosphere > Unclassified | place: USA...
GTGCGGGACATGACGGAGCAGCAGAACGACGCGGCAGCGGTGGACCAGTACACGATGCAGGACCCGACGGCGATGTACGCCGACAAGAAGCCCGACGAGCAGTACCTCGAGGGTGCCGGGACCGACGAGGAGATGGCGAAGAACGTCCCCGCGGACCACGGCGAGGACACCTACCGCGGCTCCGGCCGTCTGCAGGGCCGCAAGGCGCTCGTGACCGGCGGCGACTCGGGCATCGGCGCGGCCGTCGCGATCGCCTACGCACGCGAGGGCGCCGACGTCGCGATCGTGTACCTGCCCGAGGAGCAGGAGGACGCCGACCGCATCGTCGGGCTCATCGAGGCTGCGGGTCGCAAGGCCGTCGCGCTCCCGGGGGACATCACCGACCTCGCCTTCTGCGAGGAGCTCGTGCAGAAGACCGTCGACGAGCTCGGCGGGCTCGACATCCTCGTGAACAACGCCGGCAAGCAGCAGAACGTCGACGACATCACGAAGATCTCCGACGAGGAGTTCGACGAGACCTTCAAGACGAACGCCTACGCCACGTTCCGCATCACGAAGGCCGCGGTCCCGCACCTGAAGCCGGGCTCGACGATCATCAACACCACGTCGATCCAGGCGTACGCGCCGTCGCCGCACCTCGTGCACTACGCCGCGACGAAGGCGACCGTGAACAACATGGCCAAGGGCCTCGCCGCCCAGCTCGCGCCGAAGGGCATCCGCGTCAACGCGGTCGCCCCGGGCCCGATCTGGACGCCGCTGCAGCCCGCCGGTGGCCAGCCGCCGGAGGCGCTGCCCTCCGCCGGCGAGCAGACCTACCTCGGTCGCTGGGGACAGCCGGCCGAGCTCGCCCCCGCGTTCGTGTTCCTCGCGAGCGGCGAGTCGTCCTACGTGGTCGGCGAGACGCTCCACGTCGACGGCGGCATGCCGACGCCGTAGTCGTCACCACCCGCGCGACGCGCGTGGGGACGGACGGGAGGCGCGGTGCCGGCTGGCACCGCGCCTCCCGTCCGTCCGTGGGTCGCGTCCGTCGGCCGCGACCCGTCAGGAGTCCGCGGCCACCTGTGCGGCCATGCGTTCGAGCAGTTCGCGTGCCGACATGGCGGCGGTGAGCTCCACCTCGACCGGGTTGATGCCGACGGCCCGCTCGAAGGCGCGTCGCCGGGCCTGCTCGGCGACCGGGACCTCGGGACGCTGGGGCAACGCGGCGATCGCACGGGCCGCCGCGGCGAACGCACCGGTCGGTGCACCGAGCTGCTGCCACATGGTCCGGACGTCGTGGGCGACCTGCTCGTCGTCGCCGCCGAACTCGAAGCCGGCCGAGGCCATGGTGGCGAGCCCCTGGGCGATCGGGTCCTCGGGAGTCATGTCCCGATGGTCGCACGGCGCGGTGCACGGACGTCGGGAGGACTCCCGTTGTCCCCCGACATGCCGACACTCGTGCGGGGGGCTGCTGACCCCTCGCCGAACCGGTTGGATGGACGTGGTGGACAGGACGTCCACGGCGACGGAGGGCACGATGCTCGAACACACCAGCGCGGACACGCAGGCGGCAGCCGCCGCGGCCGCCACCCTGCACCTGCGGATCACGATCGTCGGGGCGACGGTCGACCTGTTGCGCGACGTGCCCTTCCACGAGGCGCACCCCGGCCTGGTCGCCGAGCGCATGGACATCCCGCTCGAGGAGCTCCGTCGGCACTTCCCGTCGTGGGACGGCCTCGTGCTCGCGGCCCTCGACCGGTGGAACGGCGCCCGGATGGACGAGGTCACGCACGAGGTCGGCGACGGGTCGACCGTCGACCTGCTCCGTGCGATCGTCGCCTCGAGCGCCGAGGACCCCGCCCTCATGCGGCTGCTCGTCGCCCTGCTGTCCGTCGCGGGCAACCCCGCGCACCCGATGGCGACGTACCTGCGCTCGCGCTACCAGCTGTTCTACGCGCAGATCAAGCGTGGGCTGGAGCACGACGTCGCGGTCGGTCGAGCCCCGCACACGATGGACCCGCGGCGGGGTGCGGAGCAGCTCATCGCCCTGTACGAGGGGCTCCAGCTGCAGGCGCTGCTGCGTGCCGACCTCGACCTCGTCGCCGCGTTCGACCGGGCCGTGGCGCGGCTCGAGCGCGGGTGGATGGAGCGGTACGAGCCCGCCGCTGCCGCCCGGTTCTCGGCGTGGCGCGAGGGCGGCAGCTGGGAGATCTGAGCTGGGGAGCGCGCTGCCCGCGACCGGCCCAGCGACGGGCCGTCGGCGCTCCCGTGGGCGGCTGAGCCGCTGAGCGCGCTGAGCCGCTGAGCGCGCTGCCCGCGACGGCGCGCAGGGGTGCGCGCGTACTCAGTGGGTCTCCGAGCGAAGGAGCCGACATGGCAGCACCGAACCCGATCCAGGTCCAGAAGTACCTCAGCGGCATCGACTACCCGGCGTCGAAGGACGACATCGTGTCGAAGGCCGAGCAGGAGGGTGCCGACGGCGACGTCCTGGACGCCCTGAAGAACATCCCGGACGGCGACTACGACGCCCCCACGGCGGTCTCGAAGGCCGTCTCCGACGCGGGCTGACGCACGCGTGGCGGCGGGCCCGGGGCTCGCCGCCGCCCCCGCCCGTGCGGACGCCGTCCGATCTCACGCGCTGGGCGACGGCTCACGGCTCGACACGGGCGTGAGGTGTCGCCCAGCGCGTGACGTCGTCGAGGGATCGGCAGGCACCGCCCCGCACACCGCCGTCAGCGCGACCGCGGACCCCGGGGGACGGTCCCGTTGCCGGGGTCGTACCCGGTGTCGCGCAGGACCGGGATCGCCCTCGTGTCGTTGTGGACCGAGTGCACCGTCACGCGGCGGGCACGGCGCAGGGCGCGCCTGGCACCGGGCGTCGCGAGCAGGCCGCCGAGCACGAGCCCCGCTCCGATGCCGAGCGCGACCGACACCGCCGCGACGAAGTCGATCGCCGACCCGGACGAACCGGACATGAAGTCGAGCAGCGCGCTCGACACCGCGACACCGGGCAGCAGCGCTCCGCAGAACGCCGGGACCGCGATCGCCGCCACCGCCGTCCGCATCCGTGCGGCCGCGATCGTGGACAGGACGCCGAGCACCACCGATGCGAGGAACGTCGCCCCGAGCAGCGGCAGGCCCAGGTGTCGCATGCTCCACAGCGCCGTGCCGGACACCACCGAGAACACCACCGCGACCGGGATCACGCGCGCGCTGGCCTGCTGCACGAAGCAGTTCGCCGCCGCGGACACCACCGTCAGCGACAGGGACGCCCAGAGCGGCAGCGGGCGCAGGGCGATCCCGGACGGGTCGACCTCGATCCGGAGCCACTGCAGCACCGCGATGCCCGCCGGGACCCCGACGACGATCGCGGCGATGACCAGGCCGATGTAGAACGCCCGGGCGACGGCCATCGCCCGGAACCCCGAGATCGCGTCCTGCGCCCACGTCACGAGCGACACGTGCGGCAGCAGCAGGACGACCAGGGCCGCGACCATGGTGGCCGCTCCCGTCGCGGTGAGCACGTCGGCCCAGATCGCCAGGGTGCCGAGCGCCGAGGCCACGGCGGCCTGCGCACCGGACACGAAGAACTGCGGGAAGCCCCGACCGGTCAGCCACCGGCCGGACAGGATGATCCCGAGCATGAGGACGAACGCGCCGATGCCGGCCCGCCACCCACCGCCGGCCTGCATCGCGATCGACGTGCCGAGGACGGACAGGCCGACGTCCGCGAGCCAGGTCGGCCACCGCGGCGGCAGGCGGAGCACGGCGACGAGGGCGCTCACGGCCGAGGTCATGTCCCGTTCGCCGTGCACGAGGTCGTCGACGATCTGGTTCGCGCGGGCCAGCCGGTCGAGGTCGGAGCCGTCGGACTGCACCGACCGGACCTTGACGAGCGGCGGGCCCTCGGACGGGGCGTACTGGATGGTCACGGAGCTGCCCGAGAAGTCGAGGTCGAGCGGCGCGAGGTTCCACTTGGTGGACACCGCGACGACGGCGGTCTCGACGCTGCGGGTGTCGGCCCCCGAGGCGAGCATGACCTCGGCGAGGTCGAGGCAGAAGTCGACGATCTGCACCGGCGAGTACTGCTCGCGAGGCCGGGTGTCGGGCGTGACGTCCTCGTACAGGGTGCCGCGCAGCCGGGCCCGGGCGTCGCGGATGTCGTGCTGCGCGAGGGCGCGGACGCGGGGTCGTGGCGGGCGGCTCGGCCGCGGGACACCGGGGAGGAACTGCTCGGCCATCCCGCCATGGTGCCAGTCGTGGTCCGCCGAGTCCGGGTGCGGGCTGAGCGCCGCCGGTGGCGGCGCGGGGCGTCTGCTCGACGCGGGCTGACGTGCCCGGGCGGGTCGCGTCCTGGTGGTGCCCGGAGACGGACGGGAGGCGCGGTGCCAGCCGGCACCGCGCCTCCAGTCCGTCACGTGCGTCCGTCACGTGGTGACGTCCGCCACCCCGGGTGGGGACTACTGCTCGAAGGTCGCCTTGAGCGTGATGTCGACGCCGGTGAGCGCCTTGCTGACCGGGCAGGTCGCCTTGGCCTCGTCGGCCGCCTTGAGGAAGGTGGCCTCGTCGATGCCGGAGACCTCGCCGCTGACGGTGAGGGTGATGCCGGTGAGCTTGAAGCCGCCGTTGCTGTCCGGGCCGAGCGAGACGTCGGCCTTGACGTCGAGGGCCTCGACGGTGCCGCCGGCCTCGCCGAGGACGGCCGAGAACTGCATCGCGTAGCAGGCGGAGTGCGCTGCGGCGATGAGCTCCTCGGGGCTGGTGGTGCCGCCGGCCTCGTCGGCGGCGCGCTTCGGGAAGGAGACGTCGTAGGTGCCGACCTTGGAGCTGGACAGCTCGACCTGGCCGGAGCCGTCCTCCAGGCCGCCGTTCCATGCGGTGCGTGCGGTGCGCGTGGGCATGCCGTTCCTCTCGTTGCGGGGGTGGCGTCGGTCCCGGCGCCGAGTCAGAGTCAATCGGAGAACGAGCGTTCTCGCAACCGGCTCTCGGGGAAGACGCAGGCTGCCCGCGACGGGTGCGCAGACCGGCCAGGAGGGTCGTGTCGATGGAGCAGGAATCGTCGGGTCGGGGCCGCGCACACGACGGTTGCTGCTCCATCCGCGGAGGGTAGGCGCAGGACACGTGTGGAGCAGGACCGCGCGACGACTACCGTGTCCGGGATGCAGACACGTGACGCCGAGGCGGTCCTCGCCGCCCTCGCCCGCACGTCCGGCGACGTCCCCGGGGCCCGCCGGGTCGCCCGGCAGTTCGCCGACCTCGACGCGGGCGAGCGCTCCGCACTGCTGTGGAGCGAGGACGCCGGGGCCCGGCTCGTCGCGGTCCTGCTGCTCGTGCAGGCGATGCGCGATCGGCCCGACGCCGAGCTGACCGACGAGTACCTCGCCGCCGCGAAGGCCGAGCGGTTCGAGGACCCGGCGCTGGTCGACCTGGCAGCCGAGGAACTCGTCGGCGCCCCGCTCGTCGGTGGCTCGACCGGGCCGCTGTTCGCGCTCGCGAAGTCCGACGTGGCGATGGTCCGGCGGATCGCGGTCGTGGCGACGCTGGCGTTCGCGAAGCAGGGCGACGCCGAGGTCCCGCTCGGCATCGCCGGTCGGCTCGCGCGGGAGCGTACCGAGACGGTGCAGTCGGCCGTCGGGTGGGTGCTCCGCGAGACCGGGAAGCGGGCGTCCGAGGAGTCGCTCGTGGCGTTCCTCGAGCGGCACGGGCGGTTCCTGACACCCGCGGCCCGGGCGACCGCGACCGAGCACCTGCCCCCCGCGGAGCGGGACCGGCTGCGCGGCTGACCGCCCAGCCTCCGCGCCGCGCGCACCCTCGCGCGCCGGACGGCGTCAGCGCGCGAAGACGTCGTCGAGCGTGTACGTCGCCAGACCCCGCTGCTCGAGCAGGGCGTGCAGCCGCGGCAGCGCCTCGATCGTGCCGGGGTGGTTCGCGTGCCCGATCACGATGTGCGCCGGCTGGAACCACTGCTCCGCGAATCCGAGGATCTGGTCCGCGGTGATGTCGCCCGAGTCGGCCAGGGTGCCGTACCAGAGCAGTGGCGTCGTGTAGCCGACGGCCGCAGCGGCCCGGTCCACCCGGGCGTCGTGGTAGCCGAACGGCGGCCGGAAGTACGGCTTCGCGTCGACGCCGAAGGTGTCCTGGATGAACGCGTGGTTCCGTGTCAGCTGGTCCTGGACCGCCTGGTCACCGAGCTTCGTCAGTGCCGGGTGGTCCCACGTGTGGTTGCCGAGCTGCACCTGCCCGGAGGCGACGAGCGGCCGCAGCAGGTCGGCGTGCTCGGTCCACGCCGGGCGGACGCCGTTCACGAAGAACGTCAGGCGCGTGCCCGTCTCCGCGGCGAAGCGGGCGTAGGCGCCGACGACGTCCGAGGAGGCCCCGTCGTCGACCGTCCAGGCGATCCCCGGCGTGCCCTCGGGGAGCCCGGTCACGGTGCCGGGCGGCAGCGGCACCTTCGTCAGCGCGGGCCGCGTCGGCGTCGGCGTCGGTGTCGGTGTCGCCGTGTGCGTGGGAGAGGAGGGCGGCCGCGCCGACGGGGAGCGTCGCGGCCCGTCGGACCCCGGTGAGCAGGCCGCGAGGAGCCCGGCGGCGAGGGTGCCGGTCGCGCTCGCGAGGAGCGTCCGGCGCGTGGTGCTGTGGTCCATCGCGCCCAGCGTGACGCGCGCGGGGTGCGGCGCGCATCGGCGGTCGGGCGGAGACCGCGCTGGCCGACCGGCCAGGACGTCGGACACCGGACGGGAGGCGCGGTGCGGGCCCGCCCCGCCGGCGCGGTCGGGCGACGGGGCCGGGACCGGACCACGGTGCGGGCCCGCACCGACGGTGCGGCCCGGGACGGGGCTGGGAACGCACCACGGGGCGGGCGCGTACCGACGAGGGTGACGTGGGTCGCGCCTCCAGGCCGGCCCCGAGCTCCACGAGAGGAACGCGACGTGCGCGCACTGACCTGGCAGGGCACCGAGAAGGTGTCCGTCGAGACCGTCCCCGACCCGACCATCCAGGAGCCGACCGATGCGATCGTGCGGATCACGTCGACCGCGATCTGCGGCTCCGACCTGCACCTGTACCGGGTCCTCGGCCCGTACATCGACAAGGGCGACGTCCTCGGGCACGAGCCCATGGGCATCGTCGAGGAGGTCGGCTCGGCCGTCACCAACCTGAAGGTCGGCGACCGTGTCGTCATCCCCTTCAACATCTCGTGCGGCCACTGCTGGATGTGCCAGCACGGCTTCCAGTCGCAGTGCGAGACGACGCAGGTGACCGAGTACGGCACCGGCGCCTCGCTGTTCGGCTACACGAAGATGTACGGCCAGGTCCCCGGCGGGCAGGCCGAGTACCTGCGCGTGCCGCACGCCGACTACGGCCCCATCAAGGTGCCGGACACCGGTGCCGACGACCAGTGGCTCTTCATGAGCGACATCCTCCCGACCGCCTGGCAGGCCGTGCAGTACGCCGACGTGCCCGAGGGTGGCACGCTCGCGGTGCTCGGCCTCGGCCCGGTCGGCCAGTTCGCCGCGCGGATCGGCAAGCACCTCGGCTACCGGGTGCTCGCCGTCGACCCCGAGCAGGTCCGCCGCGACCTCGGCGCGAAGCACGGCATCGAGGTGTTCGACATGTCGGACGACCTCGTCCCGCAGCTCGTCGACCTGACCGACGGCCGCGGGCCCGACGGTGTCGTCGACGCGGTCGGGATGGAGGCGCACGGCAACCCGGTCGCCGGGTTCGCGCAGCGCGCCGCGGGCCTGCTGCCCGACAAGCTCGCCCAGAAGGCGATCGAGACGGCCGGCGTCGACCGGCTCGCGGCGGTGCACACCGCGATCGACCTGGTGCGCCGCGGCGGCACGGTGTCGCTCTCGGGCGTGTACGGCGGCATGGCCGACCCGATGCCGATGATGACGATGTTCGACAAGCAGATCACGATCCGCGAGGGGCAGTGCAACGTCCGCCGCTGGGTCGACGACCTCATGCCGCTCGTGTCCGACTCCGCCGACCCGCTCGGCACGCTCGACCTGACCACCCACCGGGTGTCGCTCGAGGACGCGCCGCACATGTACTCGGTCTTCCAGAAGAAGGAGGACGGCTGCATCAAGGTCGTGCTCGACCCCGCGATGGCCGCCGTCTGATGACGGCCCCGACCGGACCCGGGCGGGTGCGCTGATGCGCGTCGTCGTGGTGGGCGCCACCGGCAACGTCGGTACTGGCGTGCTCCGACGGCTCGCGGCTGCGCGCCTGGCCGGGGACGGTCGGGCCGGCGAGGCCGACGGCCTGCAGGTCGTCGGTGTCGCCCGTCGTCTGCCCGACGCCCGGGTCGCGCCCTACGACGTGGCGGAGTGGCACCGGATGGACGTCGGTGACCCGAACGCGGTCGACGCCCTCACCGCGGTGTTCCGGGACGCCGACGCCGTGGTGCACCTGGCGTGGGCGCTCCAGCCGACGCACGACATCCCGGCGCAGCACCGGACGAACGTCACGGGGACGGCGAACGTCCTCGAGGCCGTCGCGCGCGCCGGCGTCGGGCAGGTCGTCGTGGCGTCGTCGGTCGGCACCTACCGCGGCGTCGACGTCGCGGGCAAGCGGACCCCCGTCGACGAGTCGTGGCCCGTGACCGGGATCCCGACGGCGACGTACTCGGTGCACAAGGCCGCGAACGAGGCCGCCATGGACGACTTCGAGCGGGAACACCCCGACATCGTCGTCACCCGATTGCGGCCCGGCCTGGTGTTCCAGCGCGGGGTGGCCGCCGAGCTCCGCGGGCTGTTCCTCGGGCACCTCGTGCCGATGCGGATCGTCCGGTGGATCCGCTGGGCCGTGCTGCCGCTGCCGTACCCGTTCGTGTTCCAGGCCGTGCACGCCGACGACCTCGCCGACGCGTACTGGCGCGCAGTGGACCGCCGAGCGGCCGGGGCGTTCAACATCGCCGCGGCCCCCGTCCTCACCCCGCCCCGGGTGGCGCGGGCGTTCGGCATGCTCGGCGCGGTCCGGGTGCCGCTCCGGCTCGTCCGCGGGCTCGTCACGCTGACCTGGCGGCTCCGCCTGCAGCCGACGGACGCCGGGTGGGTCGACATCGCCGCCGGGGTGCCCGTCATGCGCACCGACCGCGCCCGGGCCGAGCTCGGGTGGGAGCCGCGGCACTCGGCGGAGGACGCCCTGCGGGAGCTCGTCGACGGCTTCGCGGACGGCGCGCACGTCGCGGCGTCCGGGCCGTTGCGGGGCTGACCGGGGTCGTACCCTGGTCGGGTGCTGACGCCGACGGACCTGCTCGGGGAGTGGCGCCTCGACCGGACGATCGAGGACCGCCTCGCCGGGCAGCACGGGACCGTCACCGGGACCACGACGCTCACCGCGACCGCTCCCGACGAGGTGCGCTGGGACGAGTCCGGCACGATGACCCTCGGCGGCCGCACCACCCCGGTGTCCCGGACGCTGACCGTGCGCCGTGGCCCGGACGGCACGTGGACGGTGCACTTCTCGGACGGACGGGTCTTCCACCCGTGGACCTGGGGGTCGACGGTCGAGCACGCCTGCGCGCCGGACGACTACCGGGGGATCCTCGACGGCGACCGGACCCGGTGGACCGTGCGCTGGGTGGTGGCGGGCCCGGCGAAGGACCACACGCTCGACAGCGTCCTGACGCGGCCCGGCAGCCGGGGTCGCACCGAGTCCTGACCCGCGGCCCGTCCCACCGCGTCGGTCGTCCGCGGCAGACTGACCGCATGGCCCGCAGAACCTCGTCCCCCGACGGCACCGACGCCCCGCGCCTGACCGCGACGGCACCGACCGACCTCGAGGACTGGACGCCGGCCCCCGGTGACCTGCTCACGGGCGACCGCGTCGAGGGCAAGCGCATCGGCGTCCTCGACGTCGCGGGGGAGCGGCTGCCCGACGTCGAGCTCGAGGAGTGCGTCGTCGACACGCTCCGGGCGGACGACACCGACCTGCGCGGCCTGCGGGTCCGCGACTCGACGATCGAGACCCTCGACGCCCCGGTCCTGCGGGCGTCGAGCAGCTCGTGGCGCGGGGTCCGCATCGGCGGCGGTCGCGTCGGTTCGGCGGAGCTGTACGACGCGGAGCTCAACGACGTCGTGTTCACCGGCCTGAAGCTCGGCTTCGTGAACCTGCGCGGCTCGACCCTCACCGACGTGGTGTTCCGCGACTGCGTGATCGACGAGCTCGACCTCGGCGACGCCCGGCTGCTGCGGGTGTCGTTCGAGGGGTTGACGATCCGCGCGGTCGAGGGCACCGGGACCCGGGTCGAGCACGTCGACCTGCGCCGCGCGGACCTCGACCGGGTCGAGCGGCTGGAGGGCCTGCGCGGCGCGACGATCGGCTCGGACCAGCTCTTCGCGCTCGCCCCGCTCCTCGCCGCGCAGGCCGGCTACCGCGTCGGCTGACCCGCCGGTACCGCGGCCAGCGCCGCCGCGAGGTCCGCCCGCACCAGGTCCCCGTGCACCGCGGCCCCCGTCTGCGTCCCCGCCGCGGCCGAGGCGATCACGGTGGCCATCGGCGTGGTGACGTTCCCGGCCGCGTAGACCCCGCGCACCGACGTCTGCCCGGTGCCGTCCACCGGGAGCGTGCCGCCGAACCGGAAGCCGTCGACCACGAAGTCCTCGACCGCCAGCCCGAGCCCGTCGAGGTGCTCGACGCGGGGCTCGGCCGTGCTCGACGCGGCCAGGGCGTCGAGCGCCACGACCTCGCCCGACCCGAGCCGGACGCCGGTGAGGCGACCCGCGTCCGACTCGACCCGTGCCACCCGTTCGTCGCGCACGGTGATCCCGCGCGCTGCGAACCCGGCCCGCGCGGTCGCGTCGACCAGGTCCGGGTCGGCGACGAACGCCGTCACCCGGTCGCTCAGGGCCCGGAACATGAGCGCGTGGTGCGGCCCCGTCGGCGAGGTCACGAGCACACCGATCCGCTGGTCGCGGACCTCCCACCCGTGGCAGAACGGGCAGTGCACGACGCCGCGCCCCCACTGCTCCGCGAGCCCCGGCACGTCCGGCAGCACGTCGACGGCGCCGGAGGCGACGACCAGCCGACGGGCGGTGACGCGCCTGCCGGAGTCCAGCGTGACCGAGAACGCGACCGCGTCGGGACCGTCGGTCGGTGTCGCGGACGCGGCCACGATCCTCCCGTCCGTCACCGCGACGCCGTAGGAGACGACCTCCTGCCGACCGATGCGGTGCAGCTCGCGGGGCGCGACGCCCTCGCGGCCCAGGTAGTTGTGTGCGCCCGCCGCGGGCGCGTTGCGCGGTTCGCCGGAGTCGACGACCAGGACGGACCGGCGTGACCGGCCGAGGATCAGTGCTGCGGACAGGCCGGCGGGGCCACCGCCGATGACGACGACGTCGAAGTGGTTCTGCATGCGGACACCGTCCCGCCGTGCGTGCCGCGCTGGCAACCATCCTTGCCGGTCTGGCAACATGGCGGCATGGACACCAGCCGGGAGGAACGGATCGCCACGCGCACGACGGCCGAGGTGGTCGAGGCGGTCGGCCCACGACTCCGCGCCCTGCGTGCGCGACGAGACGTCACGCTGGGCGCGCTCTCCGAGCGCACCGGCATCTCCGTCTCGATGCTGTCCCGGCTCGAGTCGGGGCAGCGGAAGCCGACGCTCGAACTCCTGCTCCCGCTCGCGAAGGCGTACCAGGTGCCGCTCGACGACCTGGTCGGGGCGCCGCAGACCGGGGACCCGCGCGTGCACCTCAAGCCCGAGCAGCACGGCGGACGCGTGGTGGTGCCGCTCACCCGACGCACCGGGGGTGTCCGGTCGTTCAAGCAGCTGTACCCGCCGGAGCCCCCGACTGCCGACCGCACGCAGCGCACGCACGAGGGCTACGAGTGGCTCTACGTGCTGTCCGGACGGCTGCGGCTGCTCCTCGGCGACCGCGACTTCGACCTCGGGCCGGGTGAGGTCGTCGAGTTCGACACGCACACGCCGCACTGGGTCGGCAACACGAGCGACGAGGTCACCGAGGTGCTCTGCCTGTACGGGCCGCAGGGCGAGCGGGCGCACGTGCGGTCCCGCCCGGGGCGCAGCGACGGGGCGTGAACGCGGGCCCGGAGGAACGCGGTCGGCGCCGTGCGGCGGCGGCGACGTCGGGTCCCTGTAGAACATGACATTCAGGATGTCCTCGGCGCTCGGGCCCGACGATGGCACCTCCCTGTCCCCGACCGGAGGAGGCACCGTGCCCCGTTCCCCCCGTCCCGTCCGCCTGGCGCTCGCCGGCACCGTGATCGCGCTCGCCGCGTGCGCGGTCGCCCCGGCCACCGTCGCCAGCGCCGCCCCGACCGTGCCCGCGTCCGCCAGCACCGCCGCGGATCGTCCGCTCGTGACCTCGTTCGCCCAGCAGGCGTTCGTCCGCGACCAGCTCGTCGTGGTCCGGGTCGCGCTCGGGCTGTCCACCCCGAACCCGGTCGACGTCCGCGACGACCAGGGCCGCCTCGTCGCCACCACGCCGACCGGCGGGCAGACCGCGCTCATGCTCCGCCCGGACGGGCAGGACCACGCGCGCTACACGGTGGTCTCCCGCGACGGCGCCGAGCGCACCGACACGATCACGGTCGACTTCTCGGGGCTGCCGCTCGACGCGCCGTCCGACCGCACCGACACCGACGAGGTCCAGCGCATCTCGCGCGCCGTCGCGGGCGGGTCGCTCGACCACACCCTGCGCGTCACGGGTGTCCCCGGTGCGACGATCACCCTCACGGTGAACGGCGTCGCGACCTCGGCGACGGCCGACGCCACCGGCACCGCGGCACTCCCGGCGCACTTCACTCCCGGGCAGAACGCGATCGCGCTGTCGCAGTCCCTCGGCGCGAAGCATTCCGTCGTCCGGACGTACGGCTACCAGCTCGGGGGCGGCCGGTGAGCGCCCGCCGCCTCGGGGTGGCCACGGCCCTCGTGCTCGGCGTCGGTGCCGCCCTCGTCGCACCGACCGCGGCCACCGCGGCAGGGGTGTCGTCCCCGACCGCACCGTCGGCCGTCGCCGCAGCGTCCGCGCACGCCAGCGCGCTGCACGTGGACGCGGTCCGCGCCACCCGGACCGGCTACACCGTCCTGGTCAGCGGCGGGACGCCGTACGCCTCGGCGAGCATCCGCACCGCGCTGCCGTCCTCCCCGGTCCACGAGGAGTGGCTCGACGCCGACGGCTCCGGGGTGTTCTCGATCCGCGCGTCCACGGCGTTCTCGTTCGGCGTGGTGATCGAGGACGAGACCGGTGCGCGCCTCGAGACCGTCGTGGGTGCCGGGCCGCGCGGTGACCAGGGCCTCGCTGCCGTGGTCGAGCACCGCGACTGGTCCGGCCCGGTCGTCCGGGTGGCGGGCGCCGACGGGTTCGCCGTCGTCACCGACGAGCACGGGCGGGAGCTCGGCGCCGACGTCGTCGGGGCGCTCGGCCTCGACACCGTGCAGCTGCCGTCCTCGGTCCGCGCCGGTGACCTCGTGCACGTCGCGGTCGACGGTGAGACGGTGTCGCTGCGGGTCTGACCCGTCGGCACCCCCGTGCCGTCACCGCACCCCCGGTCCCGCCGTGGACCGGGGGTGCGGTGCGTCCGGGCCAGCGGTGCTTCCGGGGCCGGCGTGCGTCCGGGCCAGCGGTGCTTCCGGGGCCGGCGTGCGTCCGGCGTCAGCGGTGCGACCGGGACCGATGGCGTGTCGGGGAGCACCGTTCGTCCGGTGGTGCGTCCGGGTCAGCGGTGCGTCCAGCGCCCGCCGGCCCGACGCCGGAACGCGACCCGGAACCGCCGCGCCCACCGCCGCACCGGGTTCGCTCGCCGCCCGTTCACCCGGAACGTGTGGAACGCCCGCCGCGTGCGGAGCAGCGCCGAACCGATGCCCGAGAACGGCCGCGCCGACACCTCGACCGTGAGCGCACGGTCGACCACGACCCGCCAGGCCGGGTCGAACGCCATCGCCAGGTCGACGTCGTCGTGCACCTCGGGGTCGTCCCGGTGCACGCGCCCACGGGCCGCGGTCCAGGTCGAGCGCCGCAGGGCCGTCGCCGAGCCGAACAGGGGCGCCCGCCCGAGCGCCGACCAGACGAGCACGAAGTACGGGCCCATGTAGAGCAGGTCCCACACGCGGCGCACCACGGGACCGCCGTCGTAGGGGCGTCCGGGACCGGTGACCGCGACGACGTCGGACCGCTCGAGCAGCCGCAGGGCGGTCGCGATCCACCCGGGCGGCGGGACCGAGTCGGCGTCCAGGCGCACGATGACGTCGCCGGCGGCGTGGTCGTACCCGCGGGCGGACGCCCGGGCGATGCCGCGGACGGGTTCGTGCAGCACGACCGCCCCGGCACGCCGTGCGACCGCGACGCTGTCGTCCGTGCTGCCGTTGTCGACCACGACGACCTCGTCGGGCGGTCGGGTCTGCGCCGACAGGGCACGCAGACAGCGGGCGAGGTGCTCGGCGTCGTCGAGCACCGGGACGACGACGGTCACACTCGGCACCCCTGCGATCCTGCCGCAGCCGCGCTGAACGGACGGCAGGATCCGCGTTGCACGGACGGATCCGCGCTCCGTGGCGTTCCTGGGCGAGGCCGCAGTGCGGTCCGCGCACGGTCGGCTCCAACGCCCCGGGTGACCTGCCCGTGGCGACCCGACCGGAAGGCCGACCATGACCACGAACCCACCCGGGAACGACTCCGGGACGCCCATCCACGACGCGACGGCAGCGGCCGAGGGCCACGAGGTGCGCCCCGGCGTCTTCGTCCCGTCCTTCGCCGGCGGCTCGACCGACACCCCGTCCGGCGACAGCACCTTCGACGACGCTGCCTTCGACGACACCGTCCGTCGCCCCGAGGGCTTCGACGACGTCCAGCCGCTCGACGCGCTGCCCGCCGACGAGCAGCTCCCCGCGACACCGTCCGCCGCGGGCGCCGCAGCCCCCGTGACGTCGAGCACGACGACCGGCGGCGGCTTCGACGACGCCGTCGGCGGCCCGCTCGGCGGTCCGTCGTCCGGCATCGGCGGCACGACCGGCTCCGGCCCGAGCACCGGCGGGCCGACCGGCGGCGACTCAGGCTCCGGACCCGGTGGCAAGGCCGACGCAGCCAAGGGTGCCGCCCAGGACGTCGCCGGTGACGCGAAGGCCAAGGCGGCCGACGTCGCCGGCACGGCCAAGGAGCAGGCGGCCAACGTCGCATCCGAGGTCGGTGACCACGCCAAGCAGCTCTACGGCCAGGCGTCCGAGACGCTCAAGGGCCAGGCCGCCGACCAGCAGCAGCGTGCCGCCGGGGGCCTCCGCAGCCTCGGCGAGCAGCTCGGTCGGATGGCCGAGAACGACGACGAGCAGGGCGTCGCGTCGAAGGTCGTCCGCGACCTGTCGACCCGTGCCACCTCGGTCGCCGGCTACCTCGAGGACCGCGACCCCGGTTCGCTCCTCAGCGAGGTGAAGTCCTTCGCCGCGAAGCGCCCCGGCACGTTCATCGCGCTCGCCGCCGGCGCCGGGCTGCTCGCCGGCCGCCTGACCAAGGCGCTCACCGCCGAGGTGAAGCACGAGAAGGAAGCCGAGCACCACACCGACGGGACGGTGGACGGCGCATGAGCCAGAGCACGCCCGGGGGCTTCCCGGCCGCGGAGCCGTCACCCGAGGAGCGCGCGGCCACGACCCCGCTCGGCCAGCTGCTGTCCGACGTGTCCCAGGACCTGTCGACGCTGTTCCGTCAGGAGGTCGCCCTCGCCAAGGCCGAGCTGACCCAGTCGGCCAAGAAGGCGGGCAAGGCCGGTGGCATGTTCGGCGGCGCCGGACTCACCGCGCTGTTCGCCCTGCTGTTCCTGTCGATCGCCGCCTGGTGGGGTCTCGGGTACCTCATCGGCAACGCGTGGTCGGCGGTCGTGATCGCCGTCGTGTACGGCATCGTCGCGGCGGTCCTCGCCGTCCGCGGCCGCCGGGAGATCAAGGAGATCCAGGGCGCCCCGCAGACGGTCGAGACCGTCAAGGAAGTCCCCGAAGCACTCAAGCCGAACACCGGGAGGAACCGATGAGCACCCCAGATGAGATCCGCGCCGACATCGAGCGCACCCGCGGCACGCTCGGCTCCGACGTCGACGCGCTCGCTGACAAGGTCAGCCCGTCGTCGATCGCGCACCGCCAGACCGAGAAGGTGAAGAGCCGCTTCCAGGGCGTCCGCGAGTCCGTCATGGGCGCGGCCGACTCCGCCCGGTCGAGCGTGTCCGGCTCGGCGTCGAGCGTGTCCGACTCGGCCTCCGGCGTCGCCGGGCAGGCGAAGGACGTCGCGCACCAGGGCGTCGCGAAGGCGAAGGGCAACCCGCTCGCGGTCGGCCTGATCGCGTTCGGTGCCGGGTGGCTCGTGTCGTCGCTGCTGCCCACGACGGACAAGGAGGAGGAGCTGGTCGGTGAGCTGAAGGACCGCGCCGCACCCCTCGTCGAGGACGTCAAGGAGCAGGCGAAGGACGTCGGTTCGCAGCTCGGGGACGTGGCGAAGGAGCACGCGCAGGACCTGAAGGGCACCGCGCAGGACGCGGCCCAGACCGTCAAGGACGAGGCGCAGGGCGCCGCGTCGGACGTGCAGGACCACGCGAAGAGCGCTGCGGACGACGTGCGC
>Ga0308161_1003112_pt1 | contig 16517 bp, 12 predicted proteins | sample PhyFR2_FD_201034 | JGI IMG/M metagenome (GOLD analysis project Ga0308161, IMG submission 201034) | Phyllosphere microbial communities from UC Gill Tract Community Farm, Albany, California, United States - DLSLF.R2 | ecosystem: Host-associated > Plants > Phyllosphere > Unclassified | place: USA...
CGCTGGCCCGGGAGCAGGCCGATATCGATGCACGCCGCAGCGCCGCGGAACAGGAGCTCGCGGCCCGGGTGCAGGCCCTGCGCGACGCGCAGGCGCGCCGCGAGGCCGAGATCGAGGCGCAGCGCGCCGAGGCCGAACGGGAGCTCGCCGCGCACGCCCGGGCGCTGCAGGATGCGCTCGCGCAGCAGCAGGCGCAGTTCGACGCGCGCCGCGCGGCGCTGGAGCAGGAACACGCCGACCTGGTGGCCGCGCAGGCCGAGCAGGAACGCCGGGTGCTCGCCGAGCGCCAGGCGGCGGTCGACGCCCAGCGTGCCGTCGCGGAACACGCGGCGCGCCAGGCCGACCACGAACGGGAGCTGGCCGACGCCCAGCGCGCCCAGGCGGCACGTGCGGCCGAGCTGGCCGAGGCGCAGGCGGAACGGGCCGCGCACGAGCGGCGCCAGCAGCAACTGGCGGAGGAACTCCTGGCGGCCGAACGGGCGGGCGCCGACGCGGCCCACGACGCCTTGCTGCTGCTGGAACGGAAACTGACGTCGCAACACCAGCAGACCGCGGCCGACGTGCGCGCCAACGAGGCGGCGGCGGCGCGGATGGCGTCCGAACGCGCGGCCGTCGCGGCGGCCGAGGCGCGGGCCGCGGCCGAAGCGGAACGCGCGCAACTGGCAAAGATGCGCGAGACGGCCGAACAGGCCGCCGCGCAGGCCGCGATCGACAAGCGCGACGCCCAGCGCGCGCTGCTGGCCAACGCCCAGCTCGCGGCCGAGATGCAGCGCAAGACGGCCCTGGCGACGCAGGAAATGGCCGACGCCAAAAAGCGTCTCGTCGAACTGGAAACCGCACGCCAGGAAGAGCAGGTGGCGGAACTGGCGGCGCTGCGCGAGCAGATCGACGCGCGCCAGGGCGAAGCGAAGCAGCGCGCCGAATCGGAAGACCTGGCGCGCGAAGTGCTGGGCCGGTTCTCGCAGCAGCCGTCCAAGGTGCAGGCGGTGCTGCGGCTGCAGGAGGCGGTGGCCAAGCAGCGCGCGGACCGGGATCACGATCACGAGTGAGCGGCGGGCGCGGTTCGCCGCGGCTGTCGTCGCCGCAGCACCGTCACCCGCGCAACCGCCGTTCACGCACAACCGTCGTTCACGCACAACCGTCGTTCGCGCACAACCGTCGTTCACGCACAACCGTCGTTCACGCACAACCGTCGCCCCCGCGCACAACCGTCGCCCCCGCGCAGGCGGGGGCCCAAGTTTTACCAGCGCTGCGGAAAATCGGGTCCCCTCTCGCGCAGGGACGAGGTGCTTATGGTGTGCGCACGCGGCGCACGCGGCGCACGCGGCTCACGCCTTCGCGTTCTTCTCCAGATACGCCCCATGTGCCGGCATCGTCGCCACCGTCTGCGCGATCAGGTCGCGCAGCCCGGCAAAGTGCCCGTGCAGCTGCCGCATGTCGATGCCGTCCGCGAACGGATCGTAGCGCCGCGGCATGGCGTCCAGGCCGAAGAGCATTGCGACGAACGACGGCTCGGCAAACCCGTCGCGCTCGAGGATCGCGACGCGCCCCGTCTCGCGGAACAGCTCGATCTGGTGCGCGAGCGAATCCGGAATCTTCATGGCCGCGCAATAGCGCCAGAACTCGGTGTCCGTGCGCTGCGTCAGCTTGTAGTGCAGCACGATGAAGTCGCGCACGGCTTCGTAGCGGTTGCCCATCACGCGGTTAAATTCGGCCGCCAGCTCGGGACGGAATTCGCGGTCCGGCCAGAGTTCGATCAGCTTGCCGACGGCCGTTTCGATCAGGTGGATGCTGGTCGATTCCAGCGGTTCGACGAACCCAGCCGACAGCCCCACCGCCACGACGTTCTTGATCCAGGAGCGCTTGCGGCGGCCGGTGACGAAGCGCAGCTGGCGCGGCTCGTCCAGCGCCGCGCCGTCGAGGCCGTCCAGCAGGTCGCGCCGCGCCTGCTCGTCCGTCGTGAACGCGTTGCTGTACACGTGGCCGTTGCCGGTGCGGTGCTGCAGCGGAATGCGCCAGGTCCAGCCGGCGCCCTGCGCGGTCGAGCGCGTGTACGGCGTCAGCGGTTCGACGCGGGCGCACGGGACGGCCTGGGCGCTGTTGCAGGGCAGGTACTCGCTCCAGTCCTCGTAGCCGGCATGTAAAGTGTCTTCGATCAACAGGCCGCGGAAACCCGAGCAGTCGATGAACAGGTCGCCCTCGATCGTGCGCCCGTCGCGCAGGCGTACGCCGGTCACGAATCCCGTGTCCGGATGCTGGTCGACGCCGGTGATCAATCCTTCGATGCGGGTCGCACCGCGCTCTACCGCGTAGTCGCGCAGGTAGGCCGCGTACAGGCCGGCGTCGAACTGGTAGCCGTACGAGAACGCGTCGGTCACGCCGGGCTGCGCGTCGGTCGGTAGCGCGAACTTGTTCGCGCGCGCCATCACGGACGGCATCGACCAGTTTTCCAGGTCCGGCATCTGCTCGAACGCGCGCGCCAGGCGCAGCCAGTAGTGGTGCGGCGCCACGCCGTTGATGGGCGGGCCGAAGTCGCCGAAGCCGTGGAAGAAGCGGTGGCCGACGCGGCCCCAGTCACGAAATTCGATGCCGAGCTTGAACGTGGCCTGCGTCTTCCTGATGAAGTCGGCCTGGTCGAGCTGGAGGGCGTTGTTGTAGAAGCGGATCGTCGGCAGCGTGGCCTCGCCGACGCCGATCGTGCCGATCTCGGGCGATTCCACGAGCACGATCTCGCAGCGGCCGCCGAAACCTTGCGCGAGCGGCGCCGCGGCCATCCAGCCGGCCGTGCCGCCGCCCACGATGACGATCTTGCGGATGGCGTTCTGTTGCATGGGTTGTCTCCTGTGTCCGCACCATGGCGTGCGGATGCGCCGGCGTCGGTGTCTCAGGAGTGTAGGGCAGGGCGAACCGGGCGGCAACAAAAATGTTTGCGCCCAACATGCGCGTCGCCCATGGTGTTACATGCCGCTCGCCCCGACCGGATTCGCGCCGCCGACGACGGCCTTGTCGACGAAGTAACTGGTTTCGCCGAAGCACGAGGTCGGCACGCCGACGTGCTGCGAATAGGTCAGCTGCACGCGCTGGCCCATGGCGGCCTGGAGCTGGCGCACCACGTTCTCGTCGCGCACGGTGAAGGCAAAGCGTTCGGGGATCGCGCCCGGCATGCTCGACAGCAGGATCTCGCCTTCCCACGTCTTGCACAGCCAGCCCTTGCGCGACAGCTTCTGCAGGTAGCCGGCCCGTTCGCCCTCCGAATACGACCAGCTCAGCACGGTCCACAAGTACAGCGCGAACAGCGCGGCGGCGGCCACGACGACGGAGGCGAGGATGGCGAAGGCGCGGCGCGGCATGGTCATGGGCATGGCGATATGGGGTCGTTGATGGTGTTGCAACAAGGCGCGCCCATTCTCACATGGGCGCGCCCGTTGTAAATTAAGCCAGACTTAGGCGCGGACTCAGACGTTCACGCCGAACGAGCGGGCGAGGGGACCGAGGCCGCCGTTGTAGCCCTGGCCGACGGCGCGGAATTTCCACTCGCTGCCGTAGCGGTACAGTTCGCCGAAAATCATCGCGGTTTCCGTCGAGCTGTCTTCCGACAGGTCGTAGCGGGCGATTTCGCGCTCGCCGTCCGCGTTCAGGCAGCGGATGTAGGCGCGCCCGACCTGGCCGAAGCTCTGGCGGCGCTGGTCGGCTTCGTGGATGGTGACGGAGAACGCGATCTTCTCGATCTCCGCCGGGACGCGCGTCAGGTCGACGAGCACGCGCTCGTCGTCGCCGTCGCCCTGGCCGTCGCGGTTGTCGCCCGTGTGCTGGACGGAACCGTCGGACGACTTCAGGTTGTTGTAGAAGATGAAGTCGGCATCGCCGCGCACCTTGCCGTCGCCGCGCAGCAGGAAAGCGCTGCCGTCGAGGTCGAAGGTGGCGCCGTCGGTGGCGCGCGGATCCCAGCCCAGGCCGATGATCACCTTCTTGAGGTTAGGATCTTCCTTGGACAGGTTGACGTTGCCGCCTTTCTGCAAACTGATCGCCATCTTGCTTCCTTTCTTGGACTAATTGACTATGCATATGCCGGCGCCGGGCGCCGGACGGGGTTCAGGTCGCCGATTCGAGCGCCGCGCGCTTCTTGTAGCGGATCGACGACCACAACGACACGAGGATGAAGGCCACGCCGGACAGGCCGGTGAACCACTCGGGAATTTCGTATTCGACGCTGACGAACATGATCAGCGCCAGGATGCCGATCGCGTAGTGCGCGCCGTGTTCCAGGAAGACGAATTCGTCCAGCGTGCCCTTGTGCACGAGGAACACCGTAAGCGACCGCACGAACATCGCGCCGATGGCGAGGCCCAGCATGATCACGACGACGTCGTTCGTGATCGCGAACGCGCCGATCACGCCGTCGAAGCTGAACGACGCGTCCAGCACTTCGAGGTACATGAAGCCGCCGATGCTGCCCTGCGAGATCAGCTTGCCGACGGACGGGTCGGATTCCTCTTCCTCGAGCAGGCCGCTGAACCAGTTCACGCCCACGTACACGAGCACGCCGACGACGCCTGCCACCAGGGTCGACAATTTGCTCTGCGGCGGCACGAGGTTCATGCAGCCGAACACGGCAAGCAAGGTCAGCAGGATGGCCAGCCCTTCGGTGCCGTATTTCCCGACCTTTTCTTCGATCCAGCCGAGCCAGTGGAGTTCCTTCTCTTCGTCGAACAGGAAGTTGAGGAAGACCAATAACAGGAAGGCGCCGCCGAATGCCGCCACCTCGGCATGGCGCGAGGTCAGGTTGCGGGCGTATTCGGCCGGGTTGTCGACCGCCATGTGCCACACGTCGATGAGGCCCAGGCCCGTCGCCACCGACACGATCAACAGGGGGAACAGGAGACGCATGCCGAACACGGCCACGACGATGCCGACCGTGAGGAACAGTTTTTGCCAGAACGCGTTCCAGTTGCGCAGCACGGAGGCGTTGACGACGGCATTGTCGAACGACAGGGAGATTTCCAGCACGCCCAGCACGGCCGCGATCCACAGGGCCTTGATCAGCCCAGGGGTGCCGCCGTGGGAGAAACCCCACCAGCCGGCCAGCGCCAGCAGGACGGCGGTGACCACGAACGACAACCTGAAATGTTGCATTTAATTCTCCCGAACAAGTTTTTTATCAACATTGACAAAATACCATATAGTGCGCAGTGTAACCCGGTTCCACCCGCAGCGGGCGCAGCGATGCCGTCCGGCACCCTAGTGGCAACGGCAAAATTGCTTACGCGACATCGCATCTGCCATAATGCCGCCAGCGTCACGCTCCCCGTTTTTTCGAATTGGATTTCACATGGACGTTTCTTATCTGGTCACCCCGCTGCTGACCTGGCTGGTGGTCGGCCCGATCAAATTTCTCATCAACAGCGCACGCCAGCGGCGCTGGGCGTTCAACCTGGTCGGCAATGGCGGGTTTCCCAGCAACCACAGCGCCACCGTCACCAGCATGGCCACCCTGATCGCCCTGCGCGAGGGCATCGGCCATCCCGCCTTCGGCGTGGCCGTCACCCTGTGCTTCATCGTGATGATCGACGCCAACAGCCTGCGCCAGCACGTGGGCCGCCAGGCGGCCGCCATCAACCGCCTCGCCGCCGGCGACGCGGGGCACAAGACCCTGCGCGAGCGGATGGGGCATACGCTGGTGGAGATCGGCGGGGGGATCGTGACCGGGATTCTGATGGGGAATCTGGTGTATCACCTGCTCGTCAAATAATTGTTGTTGTAGTTGATTGAGTCCCTGCCTGCGCAGGGCGTCGTTTCCGGCAGTGCCGGGAACGACGAGCTGTCCGCACTGCCTGCCCTTGCGCCGTCGTTCCCGCGCAGGCGGGGCCCACGTATCGAGTCTCCAGGTATCCAGCTGGCGCCGCCGTGCCGGCCGAGGCGAAAGCGGCCTCCACACCCTCTAGTCCCCCGTCCGCCCGGACGTCCGCCCGTCCGCCTGTCGCGCATTTCATACTCGGCCAGACGCATTTCATCCCGCGTATGCGCAGTTCATCCCATCAAAACCGCGCTTTGCCGAACCATCAATTGACGGTCAAGACAGGCTCATTGATACTGCCCGCTGGCCTTTTCTATTCTTATTTTTACAGGTAACGCGTCCATCCGGGGGAACCAAGAAATGCTGCGCAAAACTATAATCTTCCTTGCTATTGCCTCTGCACTGAGTGCGTGCGGCAAACACGACAAGGACCCAGCCAAGCCCGACGCCGCCACCGCCCAGGCGGATGGCAAGCAGAAGGATGGCAAGGCCGTCCAGTTGCTCGTGGCCCCCGAAGACGTGATGACCGTCCAGAGCAGCGCCCTGGCGAACGGTCCGGTAATCACGGGATCGATCCAGCCGGAACGCAAGGCCGACTTGCGCGCGGAAGTATCTGCCATCGTCCTGCAGGTGCTGAAGGAGAACGGCGACCCCGTCAAGCGCGGCGACATCCTCGTCAAGCTCGACGAGACGTCGATCCGCGACAGCCTGATGTCCGCCCAGGAAGCCCTGCGCGCGTCGACGCAGGCGTTCGACCAGTCGACCCGCGCGCTCGACCGCCTCAAGACGCTGCGCGCCTCCGGCATGACGTCCGCGCAGGCGCTGGACGATGCCGAAGTGCGCCGCAACAATGCCCAGAGCGACGTGTCCGCCGCACGTGCCCGTCTCGTGGCCGCCCAGCAGCAAGTCACGCGCACGGTCGTGCGCGCGCCGTTCGACGGCATCGTCTCCGACCGCAAGGTGTCGAACGGCGACACGGCCTCCGTCGGCAAGGAATTGCTGAAGGTGATCGATCCGGCCAGCATGCGCTTCGAAGGCCAGGTGTCGGCCGACAAGATCGCCTCCATCAAGGTCGGCCAGCCCGTCATGTTCCGTGTGAACGGCTACGGCGAGCAGCAGTTCGCGGGCGTCGTCAAGCGCATCGACCCGACCGCCAACGACGTCACGCGCCAGGTGGAGGTGCTGGTCGCGTTTTCCGGCGCCAACCAGCCGCGCGTGGCCGGCCTGTACGCCGAGGGCCGCGTCGACGCCGAATTGTCGGACGCGCTGATGCTGCCGGAATCCGCGCTCGTGCGCGACGGCGACAAGACGTATGCCTGGAAGGTCAAGGGCAACACCCTGGCCAGGACCGACCTCGCGATGGGGGTACGCGACCCGCGTACCGGCGGCTATGCCGTCAAGGGCGGCCTGGCCAACGGCGACACCGTGCTGCGTCATCCGAACTCGAGCCTGAAGGACGGCCAGAAGGTCGAGCTGTCCGCCGCCAGCAAGGTGGCCAGCGCCGCCAGCGCCGCCGGCACCGCGGCGCCGGCCAAATAAACCGGGGAAGACCCAATGTTCCTTTCCAATTTCAGTGTCAAGAAGCCCATCGCGACGCTCGTGCTGATCATCGGCATGATGTGCATGGGCCTGCTCGCGCTCTCCAAGCTGCGCGTTAACCAGAACCCGGACGTCGACATCCCGATCATCGTCGTCAACATCCCGTATCCGGGCGCGTCGCCCGAGACGAGCGAGCGCGAACTGCTCGAGCGCCTGGAAAAGCCGATGCAGGCGATCACCGGCGTCACCGAGGTCAACTCGTACGCGAACGAAGGCAGCGCGACGCTCGTGCTGCAGTTCGATTTCAAGCGCAACCTGATCGAAGCGTCCGACGACGTGCGCAACGCCATCGCCGGCGTGCAGTGGAAACTGCCGGCCGAGATGCGCGAACCGATCCTGCAGCGCGTCGATCCGTCGGCCCAGCCGGTCCTGAACCTGGCGCTGTCGTCCAGCACGCAGAGCCACGCCGAGATCTCGCGCCTGGCCGAGGACAAGCTGGCCGACCGCCTGCGCGCCGTCGACGGCGTCGCCAACGTCCAGGTCAACGGTTCGCTCAAGCGCGAACTGTCCGTGCTGCTGCACGCGCAAAAGCTGCGCGAGTACAACGTGTCGGTGAGCGACGTGACCAACGCGCTGGCGCGCCAGAACACGAACGCGCCGGTCGGCAAGGTGCGCGGCGAGCTGGACGAGAAGGGCATCCGCCTCGTCGGTCGCATCGAGCATCCGGAAGACTTTTCGCAGATCGTCGTCAAGCGCAACGGCGACACCATCGTGCGCCTGAACCAGGTCGCCGACGTCAAGGACGGCTTCGCCGACATCGAAGGCTATTCGATGCGCAGCGGCAAGGCCAACGTCGGCATCTCGATCATCCGCTCGCGCGAGGCGTCCACCGTCGGCATCGCCAAGAAGGTGCGCGCGATGGTCGAGGAGATCAACAAGGAACTTCCGGCCGGCACCCACCTCGACGTCACGCGCGACGGCGGCGACGAAGCGCAGCGCAGCCTGAACAACGTGATCGAATCGCTCATCTTCGGTGCCGTGCTGACGATCTTCGTCGTGTACGCGTTCCTGAACTCCTGGCGCTCGACCCTCATCACGGCGCTGTCGCTGCCGACCTCCGTGCTGGCCGCGTTCATCGCCGTCTGGCTGTGCGGCTTCACCCTGAACTTCATGACGCTGCTCGGGCTGTCGCTGGCGATCGGCGTGCTGATCGACGATGCCATCGTGGTCCGGGAAAACATCGTGCGCCACATGGAGATGGGGTCCGACCGCCGCACCGCGGCTCTCGAAGGCACCGCCGAGATCGGCATGGCCGTCGCCTCGACGACGTTCTCGATCATGGCCGTGTTCATCCCGGTCGCGTTCATGCCCGGCATTTCGGGCGAATGGTTCCGCCCGTTCGCGCTGACCGTCGCGTGCTCCGTGATCGTGTCGCTGTTCATCTCGTTCACGCTCGACCCGATGCTGTCGGCCTACTGGGGCGACCCGCCAGGCCACCACCATGCGCCGAAGCGCGGCATCGAGAAATCCCTGGCGAAGTTCAACGTCTGGTTCGACCACCAGGCCGACCGCTACGGCCGCGTCATCGCGTGGGCGCTGCACCACCGCCGCTGGATGGCACTGATCGCCGTCGCCAGCTTCGTGGTGGCCATCGTCCTGCACGCCTCGTTCGGCGGTTCCGCCTTCCTGCCGAAGCTGGACGCCGGCCAGATCGCCATCGAGGTACGCACGCCGGCGTCGTCGTCGGTCGGCTACGCCAAGATGAAGATGGAAGAGGCCGCCGCGCTCGCGCGCACGCTGAAGGAGACGAAGGAAACCAACAGCTCGATCAACTCGTCGGGCGGCCGCATCTACGTCGACATCGGCAAGCGCAGCGAACGCCACCGTACTGCCGCGCAGATCGCCGTCGAACTGCGCCAGAAGATTTCGCGCCTGGTCGGTGCCGAATACACGGTCACGGACGACTTGAACGGCAACGGCAAGCCCGTGCAGATCGAGTTCACCGGTCCCGATTCGCGCAGGCTGATGGAACTGACCAACGCGTACATGGACAAGCTGCGCCAGGTACGGGGCGCCGTCGACGTCACGCTGTCGCAGCAGGACCCGAAGGACGAGCTGCAAATCGAGCTCGACCGCGGCCTCGCGAACATGATGGGCATCTCGGTCGGCGACGCCGCCACGGCGCTGCGCGTCGCGTTCGCCGGCATCGAGGTCGGCGACTGGGTCGACCCGACCGGCGAGACGCGCGACGTCGCCGTGCGCCTGGCGCCGGAAGACCGCGTGGGCGCCGAGAACATCGAGCGCCTGCCGATCGCCGTCGCCGGCACCAACACGATGGTCCCGCTCGACCAGATCGCGAAGATCACGATGGGCAAGGGCCCGTCGGCGATCGAGCACAAGGACGGCAAGCGCGTGATCACCGTCTCGGCCAACGTCGAAGGCCGCTCGAACGGCGAGGTGACGGAAGAGGCGATGAGGCTGGCCAAGGCGATGGACTTCCCGCCGGGCTACGGCCTGTCGCTGGGCGGTGCCGGCAAGGACCAGGCCGAGGTGTTCAAGCAGATGACGATCGCGCTCGTGTCCGGCATCGGCCTGATGTACCTGATCCTGGTGATGCAGTTCGGCTCGTTCACGGCGCCGCTGTCCGTGATGCTGTCGCTGCCGCTGTCGCTGATCGGCGTGGTGCTGGCGCTGCTGCTGACCAAGGGCACCCTCAACCTGATGAGCTTCATCGGCATCATCATGCTGATGGGCCTGGTGGCGAAGAATGCGATCCTGCTGCTCGACGCGGCCCGGACGCGCGAGGCCGAAGCCATGCAGGGCCGGATCCTGACCGACGACGAACGCTACCGGCTGCGCGAGGAAGCGCTGATGGCCGCCGGCCGCGCGCGCCTGCGTCCGATCCTGATGACGACGTTCGCGCTGATCGCCGGCATGTTCCCGGTCGCGCTCGCGCTGGGCGACTCCGGCCAGTTCTACCAGCCGCTCGCGATCGCCATCATCGGCGGCACGATCACGTCGACGATGCTGACGCTGCTGGTCGTGCCGACGTTCTACGACAGCATCGAGACCGCGCGCGACCGCATGGCTGCCAAGTACCATCGCCGCGCGAAGCGCTACACGGCGCTGCCGGCGTTCGTGATGACGTTAGTCGAAGCGATCCTCACGTTGACCCTCGTGCGTCTCGTGTTCCGCCTGATCGTCAAGGCGGGGCGCATGGCGTTCGGCCGCGGCCGTCCGGCGACGGCGTGATGGCGTGACGATGTGACGGCGTGCCGGCTGCGGCCGGCACGCATGGTAAAAGGGCCTGCTCGCGCAGGCCCTTTTACGTTGGACTGATTCTCTGCATCCGATCGCCGAGGCGGCATGCACTAGGGCCGCATCCGAAGCCCCCAGTGCATGCCGGAACGATGCCGGCGCGTGCCGATGCCAGCCGGAAGCGCTGGCAAAGTCAGGGCGAAGGGCCGTTCCCGGCCCTTCGCCGATGCGCCATGGCGATCAGCGGCCCGACGTGCCCGACGAGCCCGACGAGGTGCCGGTGCCCGTTGCGCTGCCCGACGTGCCGGTCGAACCCGACATGCCCGACGAACCCGACGAGCCGGTGCCGGTGGTGCCGGTCGCGCCGGTACCGGTGGTGCCGGTTGCGCCCGTGCCGGTGGTGCCGGTGCCCGTTGCGCCGGTGCCGGTATCGCCGGTGGTGCCGGTCGCGCCGGTACCGGTCGTGCCCGTACCCGTGGTGCCGGTGGTGCCGGTTGCGCCGGTGCCCGTGGTGTCACCCGTCGTGCCCGTGCCGGTCGCGCCGCTCGTGCCCGAGCTGCTGCTCGGCGCGGTGGCCGACGTGTCGCCGGTACCGGTCGTGCTGGTGGTGTCGTTTTTCTTGCAGGCGGCCAGGCTGGCCATCAGGGCTGCGGCAAACAGAACTTTCGATGCGGTGTTAAGAGCTTTCATTTGTTTTACTCCTCGTTCACGTCTATCGTGTGCCGCCGTCTCCAGGTGAGGCGCTGGAGGGTCGGCGGTGCCAGTTGGGTTCCCGATGGACCTTGCGGCCCAAGCGCGAACCATCAGGGAACCGACGCAATACGCGGCCCCGGTGGAGTACGAATCGGCTCGTCAGGCTTGGACAGCCATGTCCGCGCCCGGTTCGTCCGATTGCACTCCTTCTGCTTGGGGAAACGCCGGCACCGTGCCGCCGTTTCCTTGCGGGGGACGAACGTCATCGTCCGTCCCCCGTTCCACCGGCGAAACTGCCGGATGGTCATTGCGGCTTGCCGGCAGTGTCGCCGGCGGCCTGTTCGAGCAGCGCGGGAATGGTGTCGCACAATTCCCGCGCCAGATAACCCAGTCGGCCGAAGCGCTCGGCCAATCTTTCGCCGGCGCGCGCGTGCAGCGCGACGCCCCAGGCCGCGGCCTGTTCCAGTGACGCGCCGCGCGCGGCCAGCCCGGCGATGATTCCCGCCAGCACGTCGCCGGAGCCGGACGTCGCGAGCCCGACGTTGCCGCCCGCGTGCTGCCAGCGCCGGCCGTCCGGCGCGGCGATCACGGTGCGCGCGCCCTTGAGCGCGACCACGGCGTTCCAGCGCGCGGCGGCGTCGAGCGCGTGACGGTCCGGCGCCTCGCCGATCGCCTCCTTGGCGATACCGGTCAGGTGCGCCATCTCGCCCGCGTGCGGGGTGAACAGCACCGGCACGTTGAAGCGGAACGGCGCCGCGCCCGCCGGCGGGTTCAGCACCGCGCCCATCGCCTCGGCGTCCAGCAGCACTTTCGTGTCGCTGCCTTCCAGGCGCGGCAGCAGCGCGTGCACCAGATGCGCCGTCGCCGCTTCGTCCTGCATGCCGGGGCCGATCAGGATCGCGCTGATCTTGTCGGCCAGCGGATCGAGCGCCGCCACCGCTTCGACCGTGAAACCGCCGGCATCGTTCTCGGCCAGTCCCAGCACGCGCGATTCGGGAATCGCCAGCGCGACGAGCTGGGCCACGCTGCGGCCGGTGGCGATCGTCAGCTTGCCGGCTCCGGCGCGCAGCGCCGCCGTGGCGGCCAGGATCACGGCGCCGGGCATCTCGCGCGAGCCGCCCAGCACGAGCACGTGGCCGCGGTCTTCCTTGTCGGCGTCGTCCGACGGGATGGGGACCGGCCAGCTGTGCAGCAGGCTGGCGTCGACGTCGCGCGGGCGGGCGTGGTTGTGCAGCGTCATGGGAAGGAAACCTCAGGCCTTGGCAGCGGTGGGCTGGTCTTTGGCGACCGTGACCGGCGTGCCGCTGTCTTCCAGCGGCGCGACGAAGTTGACCAGGCGCACGGTGAGCTTGCCGCGCTTGCCCAGCGTGGGATCGAACGTGTACGACGTGACGGAGCAGTTCGGCACGTCGCCGGCCTTGTCCTGCGCGAGGATCGTCGCTTCGTCCATCCGTTCGATCAGGTAGCGGAAGCAGTTGACGATGACCTGGTGGCCCACGATCAGCACACGCTCGCGCGGGTATTCGCGCGTGAGCATGTCGAGTACGCTGCGCAGGCGCAGGATGACGTCGCACCAGCTCTCGCCGCCGGGCGGGCGGAAATAGAACTTGCCGACGTGGTGGCGTTGTTCGTGCAGTTCGGGATACTTTTCGGCGATGCCGCGTACGGTCAGGCGGTCGAGGATGCCAAATTCCTTTTCGCGCAGGCGTTCGTCGGCATGCACGGCGAGCAGTTCGTCGCGGTTCAGGCGCCGCATCAGGATATCGGCCGTCTGCGCCGCCCGCACGTACGGCGAGTGCAGCACGACGTTCGGCTGGCCGTCGCCCGGCAGCGCGGCGAACCAGTCCGCCAGCGCCTGCGACTGCCGCACGCCCAGCTCGGACAGGGGCACGTCGACGTCGCGTTCGGCGATGTCGATGCTCAGTCCGGCTGCGGCCTCGGCGGCATCGCGCGCGACGTTGCCGGCGCTTTGTCCGTGCCTGACGAGCCAGATCTCCTGGGGCCACTTCTGATCCATCATCCGACCGTTTGTGATTTTGACATGACGTCATCATAGACGGATTCGGCGGGACTTCCGCGCACGATTCCGGACGAAAATGTATTTAAAAACAACGTGTAGGTGTGGTCTTACGCCGGAGTTGACGCGACATTGCCCGGCGATATCGAAATACGGGTTTTCCTTGTTTCAGGCCATCCGGAATACGGCCACGGCGCGCGCTTGCTGAGCCGCGTCATTTGCGCCGCCCCCGGCCGGCCCCATGCTGGCCGCATGTCCCTTCTTGATGGAGATGCCCATGCAGCGCTCGTGCCGGTTCCTGCTCTTCTACGCGGCCGCGGTTTTCGCCGGCGCCGCACCCGCCGGGGCCGTTCCGGTCGACGACGCGATCGTCATGGCGCTCGCGGCCGGCATGGCGCCAGGCAAGGAACCGGCGTTCCCGGTCGACGCGGGCACGATGGCGGACCTGGACGCGCTGGTCGACCCCGCGTCCGGCTGGGACAGCAAGAACGCGGCCGCCAGCGACGACCCGGGGCGGATCGCGGCGACCGCGTGCACGGACGGCGTGTGCCGTGCCGCGCGGTCCGGCCGCGTGCCGGCGGTGCCGCAACCGTCCGTGCTGGCGCTGCTCGGCGGCGGGCTGGCCCTGCTGGGCTGGCGCCGTCGCCAGGCATGGGGCTTTACGCCACTTGCTCCTCGCTGTCCAGGTTGACCTCGGCGTCGCTGTCGAACACGCGCATGTCGGTCTGGCCGAGCACGCGGCTGGCGAAGGTGCCGGCCGTGATCGAGCCGCTGACGTTGAGCGCCGTGCGGCCCATGTCGATCAGCGGTTCGATCGAGATCAGGAGGCCGGCCAGCGCGACGGGCAGGTTGAGTGCCGACAGGACGATCAGCGCGGCGAACGTCGCGCCGCCGCCCACGCCGGCCACGCCGACGGAACCGATCGTGACGATGCCGATCAGGGGCAGCAGGAAGCCGCTCGTGAACGGATCGATGCCGACGGTCGGCGCGATCATCACGGCCAGCATGGCGGGGTAGATGCCGGCGCAGCCGTTCTGGCCCATCATCGAGCCGAACGACGCGGCGAAGTTGGCGATGCCTTCCGGGGTGCCCAGGCGGGACGTCTGCGTCTGCACGCTCATCGGAATCGATCCGGCCGACGTGCGCGACGTGAAGGCGAATGCCAGCACGGGGAAGATCTTCTTCACGTAGCGGCCGGGATTCAGGCCGACCGCGGCGACGATCAGCAGGTGCACGCCGAACATCAGGATCAGGGCGCTGTACGAGGCCATCACGAAGCCGATCAGGTTCAGGATGTCGTGCAGGCTCGAGCTGGCCAGCACCTGGGTGATGAGGGCGAACACGCCGAACGGCGTCAGGCGCAGCACGAGGGTGACCATGCGCATCACGATCACGTGGGCGACGTGGACGAATTCGCTGAACTTCGCGAACACGTCCGGCTTCTTGGCGGCGATGCCGGTGGCCGAGACGCCCAGGAAAATGGAGAACAGCACGACGGCGATCGTGGACGTCTTGCGCGCCCCCGTCATGTCCAGGAACGGGTTTTCGGGAATGAACGACAGGATCATGCTCGGCAGCGAAATGTCCTGCGCGGCCGCGATCTTGCCCTCCAGGTAGTGGCCGCGCGCGACTTCGGCCGCGCTCGACGTCAGGCCGACGGCGGACAAACCGTACAGCTTGGCCATCAGGATCCCGATCGATGCCGCGATGGCGGTCGTCAACATCAGCATGCCGATCGTGAGGACGCTGATCTTGCCGAGCGAGGAGGCGTCGCGCAGCTTGAGGACGGCCTGGATGATGGACACCATGATCAGCGGCATGATGATCATCTGCAGCAACTTGACGTAGCCCGTGCCGACGATGTCGAGGTAGGCGTTGGTCTGCGCGATGACGGGCGACGCGTTGCCGTAGGACGCCTGGAACGCCGCGCCCAGCACGATGCCGAGGCCGAGGCCGGTAAACACGCGTTTCGTGAACGATACATGGCGCTGCTGCATGATGTAGAGCAGGCCGCATGCGGCAAGGGCGATGGCCAGGTTCAGGATCAGGGGGAGACTCATGGTGTCCTCGGGTATGTCGCGAACGCCTTATGTGCGTACGGGAATATAAAACCCGCATTTTATATCCAACTGCACGGGTTTGCATGCAGGACATCATTTGCCGCAGGCACGGGCGCCACGGCAGTCCGGAACATCAATTGCAAATGTTAAATGTTGTTGACGCGGCAATAAAACTTTGCAACACTCAGCCGTCGTTTGCCGTCCTTTTCAGGAGATACCATGGCTGTCCTGCCGCGCGCGTCGTGCCGTCTGCTGTGCTTCCTGTCGTGCCTCGCGGCGTTGTTCTGCTGGCCGGCCGCGTGGGCGCAAACCACAGTCACCGGTTTTTCGCCCGACGGGCAGGTCACGCGCGTGCGCCAGGCCGTCGCGCGCTTTTCGCAGCCGATGGTCGCGTTCGGCGACCTGCGCGCCGACACGCCGTTCGACGTCAGTTGCGCCGTGCCCGGCAGCGGGCGCTGGGTCGACGCACAGACGTGGAGCTACGATTTCGAACGCGACCTGCCGGGCGCCACGGCGTGCCGCTTCACGCTCAAGGCCGGCGTGCGCGACCTGGCCGGCCAGCCGCTGGCGGGCCCGCGCACGTTCGCCGTCAACACGGGCGGCCCCGCCGTGCTGGCATCGCTGCCGCGCGAAGGGGACGGCAGCATCGACGAGAAGCAGACGTTCGTGCTGGCACTGTCCGCGCCCGCGGCCGAGGACAGTATCGCCAGGCATGCATGGTGCCGCGCCGACGGCGTCAGCGACAAGATCGGCGTGACGGTGCTGCACGGCGAAGTACGCGAGCAGGCGCTGCGCAACGACCGCTGGTTCGTGCGCGAGGCCGCGGCCGCCGACAAGGGCGACGGCGCCGGCGACAGCGGCGGCTATTCGGACGCGAAGATGCGCGCGGACGAGAAGGCGGGCCGCCTCGCGCGCATCGTCGCGCTGCAGTGCCGCCGTACGCTGCCCGCGGATACCGCGGTCGCGCTCGTGTGGGGCGCCGGCGTGGCCGCCGTCAACGGCATCGCGACGGCCGAGGACCAGACCCTGGAATTCAAGACCCGGCGCGATTTCACGGCCCGCTTCAGCTGCGAGAAGGTGAATGCGCGCGCGGGTTGCATTCCGTTCCAGCCGATGCTGCTCGGCTTCAGCGCGCCCGTGCGCGCGGCCGACGCCG
>Ga0308161_1003116_pt1 | contig 16497 bp, 11 predicted proteins | sample PhyFR2_FD_201034 | JGI IMG/M metagenome (GOLD analysis project Ga0308161, IMG submission 201034) | Phyllosphere microbial communities from UC Gill Tract Community Farm, Albany, California, United States - DLSLF.R2 | ecosystem: Host-associated > Plants > Phyllosphere > Unclassified | place: USA...
GAACCTAACGATAACGCATATCCGCTGCTTTCGGCGGGCATTGGAACTGACGGTGCTACACTATTAGAGGTCGCTGAAACCATCTTGCATTCGTATGCAATATGGCGCGAATTAAGTGCCGCGATCGAAGCGATCCGGTTGAAAGCGAAGTCTGAAATTGCCAATGCGGCCACGGTCGATGAGGCTCAACGCATCGCAGATGCAATCGAATGGCCGAAGCCGAATGGTTGATCTGGCGATTTCTAAGGAGAGCAATGTCACTCGTACAGACCTTGAAGAAGAAAGTTATCTTGCAACGATGATCGGTAAAGTCTTTAATCGCTTAGCGGAAATTACACTGTCAGGTTTTCCAGTTACTTTTAAGCTAAAACCTACGGCTGAACAGATTGACAAGACACGATCAATTCTCGATCGCGCCCGGGCAATGCTTGAGATCAAAACAAGTTTTCAGGAGATTAACACGGCCTTATCGCTGCTAGCCAACGGACTGAAATTACCCCGGTTATACCAGCACGAGACCATGGCCAGTGCTTACTATATCGCATTGATGGACTATTCTTCGTGGGCAATTCACCAGGCGGTCTATGATATTTTACAGGGAAAAGCCGAAGGGCTTTCGCGAACCTTCCTACCGGCCGCGCCGGAACTTGCTGCCTATTGTGACACTATCGAAAAGGCAATGAAAATGAAACTTAAAACGATCGAACGGGCACTTAAACATTTCTAGTGGTCGGGCTGGTTTAACCCAGCCAGCGGGAGAGTCACAAAATTCCCCGCCCAGCGTGACCAGCAATAACGCTGCGACCGCTTATCACCACCTTCTGAAGACGATGATGCGGTTAAGCATAATTAAAAAGTATTAAAGTATGTTAAACGTTCAGCCTATCGAGCCTGCTGCAAGCTATGTTGGTGGCAAGAAAATACTATCATCACGCATCTGCAAAATTATCGAAACTGTCCCACATAAGCTTTACGCCGAGCCTTTTGTTGGAATGGGCGGAGTATTTTTCCGCCGCCGTTTAGCGCCAAAATTGGAAGTAATTAACGATCGCTCAGGCGACATTAGCAATTTTTTCCGAATACTACAGCGGCATTATCCGCAATTAATGGATACGCTTAAATTTCAAATTACGAGCCGCCGTGAATTTGAACGGTTAAAGGCTGCAAATCCCGAAACATTAACCGATTTAGAGCGAGCAGCTCGTTTTATCTACATGCAAAAGATTGCATTCGGCGGCATAGTTAACACAAGGAGTTTTGGGATAAGCTATGACTGTGAAGCACGGTTTAATCTTTCGAAACTAGCACCAATGCTTGAGGATATTCACGAACGGCTGAGCGGCGTGATCATTGAAAACTTAGACTGGACAAATCTTATTGATCGTTACGACCGCCAAGGTACGTTGTTTTACTGCGATCCGCCTTATTGGGGGAGCGAACATTACTATGGAAAGGACCTCTTTAATAAGGAACAGTTTGCTTTAATGGCGGATAGATTGGGTAAGCTTAAAGGATCTTTCATTATGTCAATTAACGACGTGGCCGAAATACGCAAGTTGTTCAGCGCTTTTTTGATACACGAAGTAAAGGTAAGCTACTCATGCTGCGGTGGAACAAATATTAACCGAGCAAAAGAATTAATCATCACAAATTTTCCCGAGGTTTAACACGCACTCAAGTATTTGGATATCCGTATAGTTCAGTGATCACTCGGATCGGTCGAAGCTTAACACCCTTTGACGATGCTTTAAATCCGTTCAAAGAACCCTTTAAAAAGCCTCTATTCTGACGAGGCTTTTTGTTGTTAGAAACTTGTAAAACTAGTGTCAGAAAAATGTGGCTAGGTGCAAAACCGCGTGTCAAAAAGTGCAAAACCGCGTGTCAAACTACATTTGGCTCGAACCTCGGAAATATACTCAGACATCTAGTAAACATGGTGGGCCCGGAGGGACTCGAACCCCCAACCAAGCGGTTATGAGCCGCCGGCTCTGACCAATTGAGCTACAGGCCCACGCGTGTTTCCGTCTAAACCAAAATGCTCTGATACACAAGATAGTTGGCAAACTTTTACCCATTTGTTGCTTTAATTTTGACAGCGCAGCAAAATCCTATATTTTTAAACCAAGACCATAATGCCTTAAAAGGAACTCTATGTTTTTAAATCCCAATTCCGCAAAAATTTTTCTGTTAAAACTTACATTTACGGTTGCTACTACAACCTCGCTGTTAAGTCCGTCGTTGGCTATTGCACAACAAGCCACACAACCACAGCCTCTAAGACAGATTGTGGTTGATGCTATTGGCATCGCTAAAACGCAACCAGATATGGCAACACTGCGATTAGGTGTAGTCAATCGAGCCGCCAGCGTCCAACAAGCACTTGAAACCAATAACGAAACAATGACAAGGCTCTTCAAAAAATTAAGCGAAGACGGCATTGAAAAATCTGACATTCAGACATTCAACCTATCAGTCGATACCGTATTGCCTTCTGAAAATAATCAAAAAATCGATCATGTACAAAAAGTTGAATATCAAGCTGCCAATAATGTAAGCGTAAGGATACGAGATTTGGCAAACCTTGCTAAAGTTTATGATGGGGCCGTTGCCGCTGGTGTTAATGACAGCAACGGATTGGAATTTAGCAACGCGAACCCAGCACTCTACCAAGCAGCCGCGCGGAAAAACGCTGTATTTGAAGCCGCTGCGAAAGCTAGGACAATCGCTGATGCAGCCAATCTTAAATTAGGCCCGATCCTGTCGATCGTTGAAGCAGACGGCGGTGCGACCCCGCGCCTATTACATGCCGGACTAGTGGGACGATCGATGAACAACACACCTGTAGCAAATGGTGAACTGACTTATCAAGTTAATATCACTGTCACCTACGCCATCGAATGAACGCCTCTGAGGCGCATACTGTGTTGAGGCGGCATTTTGGAAGCCTATCCACGTTTAACCAATTGTTTGCACTGTACGGTTTTATTGACCTTTGGTGAACAGTCTTAATAGCTACCGATATCAGGGGATGAATCCATCCTAGTGGGTGGGCGGCCTCCATTAAGCTGGCGATAGGCCTAGCCAAAATAAAACTAAGGGGAATTGGTAATAACGGTATCAGCCGATTTAAATAATCTTTTCGGTTTTTATCCTAACGATGGTTTATTTAAAAATTCGGGCCAATAATGTAATTGAGATAATCGTCCTCGCTGTTCAGCTCATCTTCTGATACTTGGGCAATACCCTGCACAGATATACCTGCCTGGTGAATGGTATCATGAGATCCCGATAATAACGGGTGCCACCATTCAAGTGGGCGTCCTTCATGTAACTGCCTGTAAGCACAACTATAGGGTAGCCACGGTGCATTGCGAAGGGTATTGAGGGTTAGTTTGATACAATCTTTTACGATAGAATTCCGATTTTCGTAATCCTTACACCGGCAGCTCTTCCTATCAAGGAGGCGGCAGGCGACGCTTGTCATGAATATTTCTCCGCTATCTTCATCTTCAAGCTTCGTCATACAGCAACGGCCGCAGCCGTCACAGAGACTTTCCCATTCAATCGCCGTAAGTTCGTCCAATTTTTTATAGTGCCAAAACGGCAGATCATTATTCATTGTATTCAAACCCAACCGAGGTGGTCGTTAATTAAACCAACGCGCCCAGTTTACCCTATTGCGTCTAGATAAGAAAACACATTAAAGATTGGTCGATACACTTCGACAGGGATTTGTTGGTGGCGCCAATCATCGGCGGTTTTTCCAGCATGATTGTCTTTTTTGCGCGCTCCAGCGGTGGACAGCTGCTCAACAACCTTGAGCGCTGCAATAACCAACAATCACAACTAGGCTAACAACACCCAGTACAGCCCGAGTGCGCAGCGAAACGACCAAGCACAAGTTTCATTGATCGGTGAATAGTTTGTCTCCTTGCTCATCGATAATTTGTCGAGCCTTTATCAGGATCATTTGACGGGCATCATCCAACGAAGAGAAGCGATCAACACGAATGAAGCGATGCTCTACCAATTCACCAGCTATATTTTTAGATATCACACCACATGTCTGATATTGACCGCCATTCTTTATTGGCGTCGCATGAATCGTGAAACCTAAATATTCGCCGTCCACCTCATTCCTACGCAGTTCGACATCACTTTTTGTTTTTTTAGCGAATAAGTTTGCCCAAATTGACATTTTCTTAGTACTTCAATAATCCTGTGACTGGCGTTTTAAAAAGGCGCATCGTGTTAGCACGCCTCTTCACGGCCTATGAATCTAAGAAGCTTCGTAATTTACGCGAGCGGCTCGGGTGTTTCAGCTTCCGCAGCGCCTTAGCCTCGATCTGTCGAATACGTTCGCGCGTAACAGAAAATTGCTGTCCAACTTCTTCAAGCGTATGATCGGTATTCATCCCTATACCAAAACGCATGCGCAAAACACGTTCTTCACGCGGCGTTAGTGAAGCAAGCACCCGTGTCGTGGTATCCCTAAGGTTTGCTTGTATTGCTGCATCAATGGGTAACAACGCATTCTTGTCTTCAATGAAGTCACCAAGATGCGAATCATCTTCGTCACCAACCGGCGTCTCCAGTGAAATCGGCTCTTTAGCTATTTTGAGTACTTTACGAACCTTTTCCAAAGGCATCGCTAATTTTTCGCTCAACTCCTCCGGCGTTGGTTCTCGCCCGATTTCGTGGAGCATCTGCCGCGATGTTCTAACGATCTTGTTGATCGTTTCTATCATATGGACAGGTATGCGGATTGTCCGAGCCTGATCAGCGATTGAGCGGGTAATAGCCTGTCTGATCCACCATGTTGCATAGGTCGAGAATTTATATCCGCGCCGATATTCAAATTTGTCGACGGCTTTCATCAATCCAATATTGCCTTCTTGAATAAGATCTAAAAACTGTAGGCCCCGATTGGTATATTTTTTCGCTATTGAGATGACCAGTCGCAGATTGGCTTCAACCATTTCCTTCTTAGCAATACTTGATTCACTTTCACCCTTTTGAACTTGGTTGACGATGCGGCGGAATTCACCGATGGATATGGCGGTCTCCTGAGCAAGACTTTGGATCTCACCACGCAAATTTTGTATAGATTTCGCCTCTCTTGTCGAGAATTCCTTCCATCCACGCCCGGGAAGCTTTGCAATAAAACTGATCCAATCAGCGTCGAGCTCCCTACCCTGATAATTTGCTAAAAACTCTTCATGACGCACCCCGTAGGAATCAGCCAAACGTTTTAATTTGCCTTCATTCTGAACCAGCCGCTTATTAATGTCATAAAGTTGTTCAACCAATGACTCGATACGATTTTGATTGAGTGATAACGATTTCACCGCTTTAATGAGCTGGTCTTTCAGCTCTTTACATTTCTTCTTCTGGCCGGGCGACAACGCGTCGTCATTATGGGTCGCAAGGCTACTTTCAACCTGCTGATCTTGTAACTTGCGCAATTTCCCATAACACGCTGCTATAAAATCAAGCGTTTGCATGACTTGTGGGCGAAGCTCGGCTTCCATCGCCGCAAGCGAAAGATTGGCCTCGTCATCATCCTCATCGTCTTCCTCAATAATTGTGTCACCACCAACATCGGTGATATCGCCTTCGTCACGGCGGGAGCGCAATTGCGGCTCATCTATTGGTGCTTCGGTTTCAATCCGCTCAATGACTGGTGCCTGCTTCGCTTCAGGGCCAGCATAAGTCGTTTCCAAATCGATAATTTCACGCAATAAAATGCGTTGATCATTAAGTTCCTCACGCCAAATGATGAGTGCTTGAAAAGTTAACGGACTTTCACATAGGCCAGCGATCATAGTTTCACGGCCCGCTTCAATCCTTTTGGCGATGGCAATTTCGCCTTCACGCGACAATAGCTCCACCGCGCCCATTTCCCGCAAATACATCCGAACGGGATCATCGGCACGGTCACCGGCCTCGCGTTTTTGGGTGGTTGCAACTGCACGACCTGTCGTCTCTACAAGATCGCCACCAACAACGACCTCTTCTGCCTCGGCTTCAGCCTCTTCATCGTCCTCGACAACATTGATACCCATATCCGATAGCATGGCCATCGTATCTTCAATTTGTTCTGACGTGACTTCTTCAGACGGCAAAACAGCGTTCAACTCATCCATTGTTACATAACCGCGTTTCTTGGCGATTTTGATCATTTTTTTTACAGCATCATCAGAAAGATCAAGAAGCGGGCTTTCCGCGTTATTATCGCGCTCTACTTCCTCACTCTTACTTTGCTTCACCTTATTTGCCATGCCGCATCAACTCCACACAACCACCACGTTTTACGCGGGAAACTTTACTCAATTTACAAGGTAATATTGGTATCCATTACCTAATTAAACCAATTATGACGTTCCGCCCTACATCCATTCGAAATTTCCAGCAAACTGCTGTGTCATGTTTCGAAAAATCCCAATGCTTGAACCCTTTGCGAATTAACTCGCTGATTCGCGCCGAAAAAGCGAATCATTTTGCAAAATTTGCCAGTAAACCTGCCATTTTGCAGTTAATTGATCCTAAACTCAGGTCGACGAATCATCGATTCCCCATTGGCCAAACCCTTCGATTATGGCTTGCGTGTCTTCCGCTTCCTCGAGCTCACGCTTCAAATCTCTCAGGTTGGCGAAAATTTCCTCATCTGGCGTCTCGATGAGTTTTTCCTCAATTTCCTTCAACCGTTTATTTAGGTTGTGCGCGCGAAGATGCAAGTATACGGCCTGATTTAATGCTGTTTTTGCATCTTCATAAGGGGCATCAAGGTATGCACTACGCATTCCCGCTTTCTTAACGGTTGCTTCTAATTGCTCAATCACGTTTAACGGTATCTTCTTCAAAACAAGTTCACGCATTGCCTGATGATCGTCAGGTCGCCACTCAGCCATAATATCAAGCATCGCGTGATAAAGCCGCACAAGATCACCGTGGTCGAATTCCATGGTGGCAAGGCGCTCGAAATCCTCGTCCCAAAGCTGGGGATGATTGAGCAATGTCACCAAAATTGCAGCGTCTCGCAGTGGTATCGACCGATGTTGCTGCGTATGTGTCGCAAGATCAGTTAAAGCGAGTTGTTGGTTTTTATTGATACCGGGATGAAAGGAAGAGTGACCTCTAGGCAATGTTTTATACCTTTGAGTGTTGCGATTTGAAAAAAGCAATCTGAGGCGCTCTCTTATGTCTTGGAAATAATAATGGCGAAGCGATTCGTCTTTGATCGAAAATACCGTCTGGCGAAGACGTTTTTCTAAACCAGCGCGTTCTTCCGGCGTACTGAAACTGCGCCCTTCAGTTTCCTTGAGCCATAGCAGCTCGGATAATGGTATTGCCTGAGAAAGCAATTGGCGCATATCGTCAGCGCCATTTTTGCGAATGATATCATCTGGATCCTGACCGTTTGGCAGCAGAGCAAAGCGAATGTCGATTTCTGCCTTAAGGAGTGGCATGATCCGATCCATTGCCCGATAGGCCGCTTTTATCCCAGCAGCATCGCCATCGAAGCACAAAACAGTTTTTGGTGAAAAACGCCATAAAAGTTCTATCTGCTCTTCAGTTAACGCTGTACCAAGGGGTGCAACCGCTGTCCTGATGCCTGCCTGATTGAGCGACAAAACATCAATATAACCTTCTACGACGATTATCGGTTGTACCCCTTGACCGTTTTTCGCCCGGCAGGCGCGGCGCGCTTCGTAGCCGTGATATAGCATCTGCCCTTTTTGGAAAAGCTCGCTCGTTGGCGAATTTAAATACTTAGCTCTTATATCCCCGTCTAAGCTGCGGCCACCAAAGGCAACCACCCTGCCCCTGAGATCTGTTATCGGAAACATGATGCGATTACGAAACCGATCGTAGGGTTGTACTGCTGATTCTGAAGAGGCAACCAGGCCACATTGGTTCAGTTGCGCGAGCGTAACGCCGCGCGCCACCATAAAATCAATTAATGTTGTATTACCAGCTGGCGCATAACCAACGCGAAATTCCGCTTGCGACTGAACGCTGATTTCGCGGTCGCGTAGATATTGGCGTGCTTTGCCCGCTTTTTCGTTGGAAAGCGCTTGTTGATAAAAAACAGCCGCCATCTCTACAATCTCAAGCAGGCTTTTTTTATTAATTTCACGTTCTTGGGTTTGTCGGTCAAGTTGGGGAAGCTTTAAACCCGCTTCAGCGGCCAGCCTCTCAACAGCTTCAGCAAAGCCCACGCCGTCAAGCTCTGTTATAAATGTAAAGTGATCACCGCTCGCTCCACAGCCAAAGCAGTGATAACGCCCGCGGCCGTCGTCACAATGGAAACTTGGTGTTTTTTCGCCGTGAAAAGGGCAACATGCCCAAAAGTCGCCGCGAGATGAATTGCTTTTTCTCGGATCGAATTTAACCCTTTGCCCGACAATTTTCGAAATAGGCAAACGGTTTCGAATTTCGTCAAGGAATTCCGGATTAAAACGCATATGCTCTCGCGGTTATGATTTAAAACTAATATTTATTTAATTGCTTTCCACCAAAGATCCAATAGAACATCATTAAGCGAGTTGTCCAAAGCTTTATCGAAATTCTGCTATCCGTCGCCATTGTCGGGATTAATGCGGTGGTTTGTTTCCAAACGTGTGACAACCAAAATTGGTAAATTACCATACTTTACCACTGTGTTTGCCCTCATCATGATTTTATCATGATTTTATAAGCGTCTAACGTTCTTAAGTTAACAATCTGTTTTTTCTTTGAGGCCGAGATTGCGCGAGTTCTGATTTAACGCCACAGCAAAAGTAAGTTTAGACAAGCCAAGTTGACCACTCCATCAAGCACTTATATTGTAAAACCAAAGCTGCGAGGGTTTGACATCAATGTCAAAAAATGACCGGCTTATCCAGTTTTGTATAGCAGGCGCTCTTGTCAAATTCGTGGCTATGCGTAAGTGATACTTATAAAGTTGATGAAAGTTTGATTGGTGGTGGCAATATCAATTCGCCATTGCGGCAATATTTTACGATTACTCTTTAATTGTTTGCATGTGGGGAGTAGGTTGCATTGAGTGGCGCTGGTTGCTAATCGTTGTCCAACCAAACAATAGTGCATAATTGATTAAGCAGAATTGATTGAGCTCGCTATGGTTTCTTCACGGGTTTCATCACGGCGAAATTGTTTGCTTATTTAAGTTTGATCTTGCATGAGTCTGGTTCATGTCATCGCTGATCTAAAAAAGTCGATTGAGGTAATAGAATGAATGGCGCACTGATCTTTCTAAATTTGGCGGGCGCGGTCGCTCTATTATTATGGGCGACAAGGATGGTCCGTACGGGTGTCGAACGCGCTTATGGAGATATTTTAAAACGCAAATTACGCAACGTTATCTCTAATCCATTTTTTGCAGTCGGTTTCGGCCTGTTCATGGCCGTCATTTTGCAAAGCTCTACGGCAGTTACCCTGCTCGTCGGCTCTTTTGTTGGATCTGGCTTTGTAAGCGGCCTTGCTGGGTTACTTGCGGTGCGCGGTGGTGAGCTCGGTTCTGCATTGGTTGTGAAAATATTATCGTATAACCTCACGGCTCTTGTCCCGCTATGTATTTTAATTGGTACTTTTATCTTTATGACAACGGAAAGGCGGGATTGGCGGCAGTTGGGCCGAATTATCGTTGGCGTTGGGCTATTGATTTTGTCGCTGGAAATGACGGGGACAGCCACTGAGCCTCTTAGGGAGAGTGCCGTTTTACCAGCCGTCATCAGCTATCTGTCTTCTGATCCTTTTTCGGCATTTCTTATCGCGGCCTTGCTTACCTATTTTTTTCATTCTTCAGTTGCAGCAATCATCTTACTGATTAGTTTTGCAAGTCACGGGCTTATTCATGCGGAGTTGTGTTTGGTTATGGTCTTGGGAGTCAATCTTGGTTCTTCGATCATCGCGCCATTATTAACACGCAACGCCCCACCCGAATCACGTATTGTACCTATGGGAAACCTACTTATGCGTGGATTGGGTTCTTTGATCGTGCTAAGTTTGGTTTTAATTTTCAAACCGCCCGTAAGTTTTCTTGGCAGTGATGCTGTTACACAGATCGCCAACGCGCATATTTTGTTTAATATCATCATTCTGTTGTTAGGCATTCCGCTATCTAACACCATATTAAAATTGACGCGAAAACTGGTCTACCTCAAGAAAACGTTTAAAACTGATGTGAGCGATGCGATCGACCTGATAAAACTCACTTCCTTAGATGAAACGGTGTTGGACCGCCCGCAACTTGCGCTTGCCAATGCAACTCGTGAGGTTGTTCGTATCAGCGATATTGTCGACATTCTTCTGGTTAAAATTATCAGTCTTTACGAACATCCAGACAAACTAGTCGTAACGGAATTAAACCAGCTTCACACGGTCCTAGATAAAAAACATCGGGCGATAAAACTCTACCTCGCAAAATTATCCGGGCAAAAATTAACCGATGAAGAGGCGTTGCGAACCCAGGAGCTTTTAAGTGCATGCATCAAACTTGAACAAGCTGGTGATATCATCACACGCAACATGTTAAGTACGGCTAAACGCAAACAGCAAAAAAAGTTGGTATTCACCAATGATGGCTGGCTAGAGTTAACCCGATTTCATTCAACGGTTTTAGCGAATGCTCGAATGGCTTTTAATGTTCTCATTTCGCGCGACACCCGTACAGCCCATCTCCTCGTTGAGGAAAAAGACAATTTGCGTAATCTCGAAAAAGAAAGCAACGAAAAACACTTTCAACGATTGCGCGAAAACGATGAAAAAAGTGTAGAATCGTCGAGTCTGCACCTAGATACGATAAGGGATTTAAAACAAATTAATTCTCTTTTGACATCAATAGCTTACCCCATCTTAGAGGAACAAGGATTATTGAAAAGTTCGCGACTTAGAAAAGTTCCATCAACGTAAAATTAAGTGTAAAAACATTCTTAGAGACGACGGGTGCGCGCGCAATAGGAAATACCCGCCAAAAACCGATTGGATGCAATAAAATTGTTCACCGTTCAATAAATACAAATTGGTTTGAAGAACCACTTAGTTTTGTTAAATCGGTATCTGCCTTTGAGACGGGCGAATTCTTTAATGAGTAGAGGTATTTACCATTCTAACGAAGGAAACGGTCATTATCTTGCCATCGGCAGCAGCTGCGCTATTTAAAAAGCTATGAGAGGCACCACGCGATGTGGTAGTATAGGAGACTTGATATGGACGATGCAAGTGTTGGTTGGATAGCAGCCATTATCATTGGCGGCATAGCTGGTTGGCTTGCGAAGCGTGTCATGAACAGCAATACTGGTTTGATATTAAACATAGTTTTAGGTATCGTCGGCGCATCACTTGCGAGTGCAGTGCTCAGTTTTGTTGGCGTCCATTTCGCAGGGTGGCTTGGCTATTTAATTTCCGCTTTCGTGGGCGCTTGTATTCTGATAGCCATCGGCAGAAAAATTAAAAATTAAATTATCATTGTTATGAGTTAAGTTAAGGCCGTACTACTTTTGCAGTAACGGCCTTTTTGTAGTTCGTTTAAATTAGGCTTGCAACTTCCTACGAAGTTCGGCGCTCGCCTTGGAAAAGTCCATTTGACCGGTGTATTGTTCTTTTAGAATCGACATCACCTTACCCATGTCCTTAATTGTTTCGGCTCTGATCTGTTTAATCGCTTGATCAATGGCAAATGACATTTCGTGTTCCGTAAGTTGCCGGGGTAAAAACTCGCGGATAATGTCTGCTTCCAGCAACTCATTCTTTGCCAATTCGTCTCGGCCACCTTCATGATACATCCTTGCAGATTCTTCGCGTTGCTTAATTAACCGCGCTAATAACGCATGTAAGTCTCTATCTTCTGCAATTGGTTTACCCTGACCTCTACTGGCGATATCTGCATCTTTTATAGCTGCATTGATTAGCCGTAACGTTGACAGTCGGAACTTGTCTTGTGTTTTTAAAGCAGTTTTCTGGGATTCGATTAATTGTTCGCGCAGCATAATAAATATTCCAGTTCGAAAAAGTGATCGCCATAACAAGTCTTTCAAATACCGAACGATTGTATATTATCGAAATGAGCTACACAATTGGCGATCACGATGTCCTCCGTTTAATTATGTTCTCAACCAGGTACTCTTTACCTTTTTGATTAACCACCCTATAATCTCCTACTTAGCCGATATAACGAATGATTTTATGCCGCTCGTCTGTTAACAATTAGGCGCGTGCCCGTTACACTTGAGAAATGAGAAGTTTTATGCCTGTGACTTACAATTCTAAACCATGGACAAGAACTGTACCCACAGCCGTTCTTGTATTGGCGGATGGAACAGTCTTTCATGGTCGTGGGTTGGGTGCAAATGGGAGCATCGAAGCCGAAGTTTGCTTCAATACAGCGTTGACAGGCTACGAAGAAATTCTGACGGACCCATCCTATACTGGGCAAATTGTCACTTTTACCTTTCCGCATATCGGAAATGTAGGTACCAATTCCGAGGACATTGAAGATCTTAACCCTGCCAATCAGTATGGGGCCGTCGGAGCGATTTTCAAAGCTGACATTAGCGAGCCTTCAAGCTACCGTTCGCAGCAAAATCTAAATGATTGGCTTAAAAAACGGAATATCATTGCACTATCAGGGGTTGACACCCGCGCCCTCACCCAGCTCATAAGAAAAATTGGTGCACCCAATGCCGTCATCGCCCATGATCCCACAGGTGAGTTCGATATTGAAGCACTTACTTCACGAGCCAAAAATTGGTCGGGATTAGTAAATCTTGACCTCGCTGAGAAAGTTACATCAGGCCAATCTTCCCAATGGAATGAGCTTCCTTGGGAATGGAACAACGGTTACCAATCTGAATTCGATAAATCTTTTCATATCGTCGCGGTCGACTATGGAATTAAGCGAAACATATTACGGCTGCTGGCAGGCCTTGGTGCCAAGGTTACGGTTGTGCCGGCCAAAACCAAAGCTGAAGATATTCTGGCACTCAAACCTGATGGTGTGTTTTTATCGAATGGGCCGGGCGACCCCGCTGCGACTGCTGTATATGCCGTTCCGATGATTAAAGAGTTAATGACTACCGATATACCGATTTTTGGTATTTGCCTTGGTCACCAGATGTTGGCTCTTGCTGTTGGGGGTAAAACGTTGAAAATGCATCAAGGCCATCATGGTGCCAATCACCCCGTTAAAGATTTCACCACTGGAAAAGTAGAAATTGTTTCTATGAATCACGGCTTTGCAGTTGACAAAACTACTCTCCCTGCAGGCGTTGAAGAGACGCATATCTCATTATTCGATCATAGCAATTGCGGTATTCGCGTTGCAGGACGCCCAATTTTTTCTGTTCAGCACCACCCAGAAGCCTCTCCCGGGCCGCAAGACAGCCATTATCTATTCCAGCGGTTTCGCGATCTGATTATTCAATATAAGAAATCCGCTTGAGACGTCGTTGGCATTTGCAACCAATCATTGAGACGCGCAATTTTGATAATCGCTTGTTGCGCGTCACTGAATTAATCCAATCCAATCGCTTCTTCTCAAAAAAAGTTTTGATTGCTGCTTTATCGTACGTCACCCTATTTTGCGTTGATAAATAGTTGCCATGATCCAACATTTGATAGAGAATGGCTCTTCAATATTTTTGCTATTTAGCCTCTGATAGAACTAAAAGTCTTAAGACTTTGCAAATTGAAGTCATAAACGGTTTTGACCAAAAACATGATGACGATTGCTGCCAATCAACGCAATTTTAGATGAGCCTTTTGTAACGCCGTAGTCAAGCGTTGGTTGCCGTGCTCGTTATCTTAAATTCTCATAATCGTTGGGGGAAAGACGTTTCATTGATATCGATTAATCTTACTAATGTGTATAATCGTTCTAAGAATTTGCAATAACTTCGCATCCGTTTTATGAAAGATGTTAAAATTTTAATATATTATAAATATTTTTACGTTTATTATATATATTGATTATTATATTTTCAGGTTTCACAATTATATTTCTACAATATTAGTTTTTTATAAAGTAAATAAATTCCCCATTTATTCGTTGATAATAAGAAAATTTCGCGTTTCTTTTAATCTTTAGATACTTTTTAAAAATATTATCCACGATTTTTGTCATAGATATTGATTTTCGGTTGCTCTCCGTTAGATATTAACACTGTGAACTTGTTAATATAAGAGACAATGCAGGAGAATTTTTCGTCTAAAAATCATGCTATTACCGTTTCTAATACGCGTGAAAAGCACTCACTGATTTTTCATCGCATAGGCTATATAGCTATGTCTATCGCGTGCCTATCAATTTTGGCACCGGTCAGCATATCAGGTGCTAATGCATTTACTCTTCTTAAAATTCCAATTATTGATGATATACTTGGCATTGATTTAGACATAAATCTTTTTGGATCGTCAGCCTCGAAGGGCACCAAGCTAAGCGATATCACCATCAAACCGGCTGCCTCGTCATCGTTGGCGGATGCTGCGCAGGCGATGTTTAATTCCGTCGATCAATATATCAACGTTCCTGATGCGGCCAATAATACAAAGATCGTTACAACTGCGGATCAGTTCAATAATACGCTGGCAAGCCAAGATAAGCATTCACTCTTCCAAATTATCGCAGATGTAACCGGATCTATTCTTGCAAGCAACAATAGTGACGACCAGCGGCTACATGTTGATGTCGGCCAGATCGTTTCGGTTGATGTTAACGCCAATAGCGTATTGACGATCGGCGGTAATAAAAGTCAAAATCCGGGCGGCGCGGTTTACAACAATGGTGGACTGATTACGCAATCAGGCAAGGGTAAACTTATTTTCGACGGCAACGAATCCACCATTGACGGTGGAGCTGTTTATAACAACGGAACCATAGTATTATCTGACAGTGCGTTTAAATCAAATAAAAGCGCGGCAAATGGTGCTGCAATCTTCAATGTTGGAAGCTTGGCGTTCATTGGAGAAACTGATTTCGATAGCAATGCGGCGGCCAACTCAATCATTCGTAACCAAGGCACTATGTTTTTTTCTAAAAAGGTCAGCTTTTCTGGCAATCAGGCAAATGAAGGCGGAATAGCAAACTTTGGCGATTTAGTGTTTTTGGACCAAGCCATTTTTCAGAAAAACAATGCGACCAATGGAGCCGCATTAGCAAATGCCGGCACAGCGGTTTTCGGCGGAAATACCACTTTTACTGATAATACAGCGGTTCAAAACGGCGGAGCAATTTTCAACTATCGTTCATTACGAATTGTCGGAAGCGCCAACTTTTCTAATAATTCTTCTGAAGGGCTTGGTGGGGCTATTTACAATGCTAATGGCAGCGAGTTGCTTTTGGCAGCCCCTGAAGGGGACACAATAATATTTAAAGGCAACCAATCATCCGGCTCAATGGCTAACAGCATCTTTTTAGCTGATAGCGCGCTCACGATAAGCGGTGCTGGCAGAGTAGATATGCTCGATCCAATGGCTGGTACAAGTGCTAACGGGGATATTATAATAAACAAAACTGGTAGCGGCCTTTGGTCTCTTGGGGGACAGAATATTTTTACAGCTCAGTTAAATGGTAAAACTAATATCACGATCGGAGCAGGTGAATTACATCTTTATGGCAAGAACGAGGTCTCAGATGAATTCAACAACGGAGCGGGGTCTATCATTCTTGAGGGTGTAGATTCGCATTTTTCGTTGGAAACGGGCGCTGTCGTTTCACTCAATAGCGGTGGGCACGAAATCAAAGTCGACGATGGCACAATTAACATCAGCGACAATTCAGCTTTCAAATATAATCTGGCAAGGCTAAAAGCGACACAAGAACCATTATTGAACCTTTCTGCAAAAACAATAAACCTAGGTCAGCATATCGCTTTGAGTGTCGATATGACCGAAAGTGGCGTGGATGCTGGCCGCTACAATCTGTTACGCGTCAATGCTCCGAACCAGTTGCAGGCTGGTAATTTTGACTTGCAAATTAACGGCAATTTAAAGCCGAATACTCCAAGTTTCCTGCGTGGCGTTGAAAAACAGGTCGATGGTCAGAGTATTGCCCTTATCGTCGGTGGTTTAACATGGAATAGTAATGTCTCGCTTCATGGTGAACAACAAACTTCAGCAAGCGGAACGTTTGATGTTCAACAGGGGGTTTACATAGTCAAAGAGGATCTGAAAGATCGTGAAGATATCCTTTCGGGCGTTGTAAATGCAGATTGGAACGGAAAAACTCTAACTAAAACTGGTTTAGGAACACTTACCTTAACAGGAAACAATTCCTATAGCGGCAATACAGTAATCGACGACGGAATTTTGCAGATTGGCGCTGGTTCGACGTCGGGTTCGGTCGAAGGTAACATACTCAATCACGCCCATCTAATCTTTGATCGCTCTGACGCTTCGACTTATGAAGGTGTTGTCAGCGGTCAAGGTGACTTTACCAAGAGTGGTGCTGGCAAACTTATTCTCACTGGCGAAAACACTTTTACGGGTGGCACAACC
>Ga0308161_1003117_pt1 | contig 16489 bp, 16 predicted proteins | sample PhyFR2_FD_201034 | JGI IMG/M metagenome (GOLD analysis project Ga0308161, IMG submission 201034) | Phyllosphere microbial communities from UC Gill Tract Community Farm, Albany, California, United States - DLSLF.R2 | ecosystem: Host-associated > Plants > Phyllosphere > Unclassified | place: USA...
GAAGGATCCGACGAGACGCCGGTCGACGGCGCCCCCGACGACCTGACGGTCGACGACATCCTCGGCGCGACCCAGACCGGCGAGGCGGCGGCAGAGGATGCCGTGCTCGCCGACCTGGAGTCGACGCTCCTGAATGACCTCAAGCGTCTTCAGGCCGAGTACGCCAACTACCGACGCCGCACCGAGGAGCAGCGCCAGATCGAGAGCGAGCGCGCGAAGGGCGAGGCCGCCAAGGGTCTCATCCCCGTGCTCGACGACCTCGACCGCGCGGCCCAGCACGGTGATCTCGTCGAGGGCACGCCCTTCGCCGTGATCGCGGGCAAGGTGCGCGCCGTGGTCGAGCGGCTCGGCGTGGTCTCGTACGGCGAGAAGGGCGAGGAATTCGACCCTCAGCGCCACGAGGCCATCTTCCAGCAGCCCACCCCGGGCGCCGACAAGAGCACGGTGCTCGAGGTCGTCGAGGTGGGCTACCGCCTCGGTGACGTCGAGCTGCGTCCCGCGAAGGTCGTCGTCGCCGTACCTGCCGAGTAGGTGATCCATGGCTAGCCAGGACTGGTTCGACAAGGACTTCTACAAGACCCTCGGGGTCTCGAAGGATGTCAGCGACGCCGATCTCAAGAAGGCGTACCGCAAGCTCGCGCGCAAGTACCACCCCGACTCCAATCAGGGTGATGCGACCGCCGAGGCGAAGTTCAAGGAGGTCAGCGAGGCGTACTCGGTGCTCTCCGATGCCGAACAGCGCAAGGAGTACGACGAGATCCGCGCGATGGGCTCGGGCGCACGCTTCACGGCGGGCGGCTCGGGTGCGGGCGGCTTCGAAGACGTCTTCAGCCGGTTCGGGCAGCAGGGGCGCGGGCAGCAGCAGTCCGCCGACTTCGAGGACATCTTCGCGATGTTCAATCAGGGTCAGGGCGGTCCGTTCGGTTCCGGCCGTTTCGGGCAGACGTCGGGCGGATTCCGCGGCTTCGGCGGCCCCCAGAAGGGCGCCGACGTCACGGCACGCACCACGCTCGACTTCGCCACCGCCGTGCAGGGCGAGACGATCAGCCTGCAGGGCGACGACGGCAAGCCGTTCAAGGTGAAGATCCCCGCCGGTGTCGCCGACGGTCAGAAGATCCGGCTGCGCGGACGCGGCAGGCCCTCGCCGGACGGCGGGGAGAACGGCGATGTCGTCGTGCAGATCGCCGTGCGACCGCATCCGGTGTTCACCCGCGAGGGGCTCAACCTGCGCGTGGTCGTGCCGGTCACGTTCACCGAGGCGGCCCTCGGTGCGACGATCGAGGTGCCGACGCTCAGCGGCGACACCGTGAAGCTGCGCGTCGCGCCCGGCACCCCGTCGGGCCGCGTGCTGCGGGTCAAGGGACGCGGCGTCACGACGACGAAGGGCACGGGCGACCTGCTCGCCGAGCTGCAGATCGCGGTGCCCACGCACCTCGATGAGGCCGCTCGCGAGGCACTGGAGAAGTTCCAGTCCCTGGAGCCGTCCGAGAACCCGCGCGCCGAGCTCATGGCGAAGGCGCGCCGCTAGAAGATCATGCGGCGAGAAGATATGACGAGCATCGCGAACACCGAGGCAGGAGGGATTCACCGTGACTGAACGACGTGTGGATGCCGACACCCCGGTGTTCGCGATCGCCGTCGCCGCCGAACTCGCGGGCATGCACCCGCAGACGCTGCGACAGTACGACCGCATCGGCCTCGTGGTGCCCGGTCGCACCTCCGGCGGCTCACGACGGTACTCCCGCCGCAACATCGAGCAGCTCCGCGAGGTCGCTCAACTGTCGTCGGAGGGAGTGAGTCTCCCCGCGATCGCGCGCGTGCTCGATCTGGAGGACGAGAACCGGATGCTGCAGCGACGGGTACTCGAGCTCGATGCGGCATTGCGCGCAGAGCGCGAGAACCGCCCGGGTGTCCGCGTGTTCGCGGCAGGATCCGCGGGCGTCATCCCGATGCCGGGTGGTCGCCGCCTGCGCAGGTCGACCGACGTGGTGCTCTGGCGCCCCGGCAGCGGCAGGGGCTGACAGCTCGCGGCTCGCAGAGTGCAGCCGGCACGCGTCGTCCATCCGCGCGCGGTATCGTTGCGACACGATGAGGATGACGCGTCGCACACTGCTGATCAGCGCCGGAGCCGGTGTTCTCGGGGTTCTTCTGGCCTCCTGCACGCCCGAACCGGCGCCGTCGCCCACGCCCGACCGCTCGCCGACGCCGCAGCCGACCACCGACACGATCACGCCGGCGGCTTTCGCACGCAGCGCGTGGTCGACCGACGCGTTCGCACTCGGAGCGGCCAGCTTCACGCCCGTCGGGGTACTCGCCGGCGCCCGCGACGCCCTGGCCGAACCGATCGACGAGCGCCTGTTCTTCGCGGGAGAGGCGACCGACGCAGAGGCCCCAGGCACCGTGGGGGCCGCGATCCGTTCGGGGGAGCGTGCGGCCGCACAGCTGCTGCGCGCCGCCGGTCGGAACGAGCGCGTGGCCGTCATCGGCGCGGGCCTCGCCGGGGCGACGGCGGCGTCGCTGCTCGTGGCCGACGGCCTCGAGGTGACCGTGTTCGAGGCGAGGGATCGTGTCGGCGGGCGCATCCAGTCCGTCGTGGACGACGAGGCCTGGCCGTTCCCTGCCCAGCTCGGGGGCTGGCTGCTCGGCACGTCCGATGCCGCACTGATCGAGATGCTCGAGAAGCTCGACGTCCGCACGGCCCCGATCGCCGGATCCTGGTGGCGATCGGAGGAGGGCGACGTCGACGCGCCCCCGCTGGAGCCCGTCGAGTCCGCCATCACGGCCGCGCAGCAGGGGCTGACCGACTCGTCTCTCGAAGACGCGCTCACCGCCGCCGGAGTCGACGTCGAGGAACCGGGGCTCTCCGCGCTCCTCGCGGCGATCACCGCCTCTTCCGGCGCCGATGCCGACGAGCAGTCGACCTGGTTCCCGCCTGCCCTCCCCGCCGAGGGCGACGTGGCTCCTCTCGGCGACCTGACTCCGGTCTTCGACACCCTGCTCGAGGGCGCCCGGCTGAGCCTGTCGTCGCCCGTCGGCCGCGTCGCCTACGACGATGCGGGCGTCAGCCTCGGGATCGCATCCGGGGAATCCCTGTCGTTCGACCGTGTGCTGGTCACCGTGCCGCTCGGCGTGCTGCAGAGCGACGGCCTGCAGTTCGCCCCCGCCCTGCCGTTCGGGCATCGAGGGGCGATCGCCGACCTGGGCATGGGGCGCATCGAGACCGTCTGGCTGCGCTTCGACGACCCCCTGGTGACGGCTGCGCCTCCCGGGGGCGCCGGGGATGCGGAAGGCGGAGAGGGCGCCGAGGGCACGGAAGGCGACGACGCGGATGCCGATGCGGCGCCCACCGTCTGGCATGCGGTCGGCGGCGATGCGCTGATCCGCACCTGGGTGAATCTCCACCCGGCGACGGGGGAGAACGTCCTGGTCGGGATCGTCGGAGGCGACGCCGCGGGAGAGTTCGCCGAGCTCGATGATCAGAAGGCCCTGGAGGCGGCGATCTCGTCGCTCGCCCCGTTCCTCGCCACGACGCCCTGACCTCGCACGCCTGACCTCGCACACCGCTCTCCGCGCGCGGCGAGCGGTGTGCGTCACACCTCGGGACGTTCGCCGCCGCGTCTGCGCATGCGGCTCACCAGCACGATCACCGTGGCGACGAGGGCGAAGATCGCGAGCGCGATGCCGCTGGTGAGGAGGAACTCCGGCGGACCCGACACCTGGCGCGGGTCGAGGAAGTAGTAGGGATACCAGCCCACCGAGGGGCCGCGCCACAGGGTCACGCCGCCCCACGCGAGGGGGAATGCGAGAGCCGTCGGAACGACCCACCACGGCACGCCACGATGCCCCGGTGTGAGGACCCAGGCGAGCGCCGTGCACGCGGGCAGCCAGAAGTGCAGCACCTGATCCGACCAGGGCACGTCGACGCGGATGCCGCGCAGGCCCGCCTGCCAGACGATCAGCGCGAAGGCGAGCCCTGCGGTGATGGTCCAGGTGAGCACGAGGGCCAGCGACACGGTGAACCACCGCGGATCGGTCGCGCGCACGAAGGCGAGCACGGTGCCGGTCAGCAGAACCACCACGAGCGCGCAGTTGGACTGCACCGTCAGGTAGGCGAAGAAGTTCTCGCCGGCGATCGTGCGCGAGCTCAGTCCCCAGAAGAGGCGGTGCACGAGCGCGACCGTGCAGACGGTGGCTGTGACCAGGCGCAGCACGCCGAAGAGCGATCGTGCCCTCACCTTCGCCCCTGCCCCTTCCCGGCTGCGCCCATCGTGTGTCCGGACGCGATTCGCGCCATCCGGCGAGTCTACGGAAGGTGCCGGTCAGCGAGCGCGTCGCGCGCTGCGCACAGGAGAGGGAAAGGTCGGTTTCCTAGCGTGGACAGAAGGGATCCACCCTGCTCCGCGCCTGGCGCGCGGTGTCCTGCCACGAAGGAACCTCTCCTCATGACGAACACCACCGCCCCCTCCGCCGCCGCCTCGCTGGGACTTCTGGTCCTGCGCATCGTGGTCGGCGTCATCTTCGCCGCCCACGGCGCGCAGAAGGTCTTCGAGTACACGATTCCCGGCACCATCGGCAGCTTCGAGGGCATGGGCATCCCGTTCCCCGAGATCGCCGCGCCCCTGGTCGCGTTCGTCGAGCTGATCGGCGGCATCCTGCTCGCTCTCGGTCTCTTCACGCGCCCCGTCGGCGTCATCCTCGCGGTCGACATGATCGTGGCGCTGTTCGCCGTGCACCTGCCGGCCGGACTCTGGGTCGGCGAGGGCGGATACGAGTTCGTCGCGGTGCTCGGAGCCGCCGCCCTCGCGCTGGCCTTCAGCGGTGCGGGGCGCTTCTCGCTCGACGGTGCGTTCCTGCGCGGACGGGCGCCGGCCTGGCTCAGCTGACCACGAGCGGATCGCCGACAGGGAGCGCCGGAGGGCGCTCCCTGTTCGTGTGTATCCTGTCAACAGTTAACAGGAGGTCACCGTGACAGAGTCAGTGAAGCGCGGGGAGTCCCTCGGAGCGCAAGTCGCCCAGGTGCTGCGTCAGCGCATCGTCCGCGGGGAGCTCGCACCCGGAGCCCGCATCACCGAGGAGGCGCTGGCCGAGGAGTTCTCGGTGAGTCGCGGTCCGATCCGCGATGCGCTCACGCAGCTGAGCTTCGAGAAGCTCGTCGAGGTGCAGCGCCCGCGCGGCGTCTACATCACCGGTCTGTCGCAGGATGACGTCGATCAGCTCTACAGTCTGCGCGGCGCTCTCGAGCAGCTCGCGCTCTCGCGGGCGATGCGGGTCGAGGACGACGAGCGCTGGGCCTCGATGACGGCGGCGGTCGAGCGGATGGGTGCGGCGGCCGACAGCGGGGACCATGCCGCCTTCGTCGCCGCGGACCTCGAGTTCCACTCCCAGATCTACGCGCTCGCCGACCACCCGCGCCTGCAGGGAGCATGGAGCCAGTACCTGCCGACCTTCACCGCACTCCTCGAGGTGACGATCAATCATGACGACGACCTGCACGAGTCGTCCGAGGATCATGTGCGGCTGATGGACGTGATGCGCACCGGGACGCCGAAGCAGGCGGCCGCCGTGCTGACCGCGCACCTCGACGGCGCTCGCGATCGGATGCTGAGCGAGCTCGCCGACCGCCCGGCCTGATCGGGATCGGACGTCGATGAGTGTTGACTGTTAACAGTCAACACTGCTACGGTCAGAGGGTCGACAACAAGGTCGACCCACGTAGAGGAGCAAAGATGCCCCGCATGCGCATCACCCGGGCCGCCGCCGCGATCGCGGCCGTCGCCGCCACCGCCCTCGTCCTGTCGGCCTGCACCAAGGTCGAAGAGGGTGAGGATGCGGCATCCGCCTTTCCCGAGAACGACATCCGTCTGATCATCCAGGCGAACCCCGGCGGAGGTTCCGACCTGTCGTCGCGTGCGCTCGCCACCGAGCTCGAGGGGATCCTCGGCGTCAGCGTGATTCCCGAGAACATGCCCGGCGCGGCCGGCGCCCTGGCGATGGAGTACGTCGGTGCGCAGGACCCCGACGGCTACGTGATCGGATTCGCGCCGGTCGAGATCGCGATGCTGAACACCACCCAGAGCGCCAATGTGCTGCCGGAGGACTTCGATCTGCTCGGTCAGATCATGCTGGCTCCCGGCGTCATCACGGTCGGCGCGAACAGCGGCATCGAATCGCTCGAAGACCTCGTCGCCCAGGCGAAGTCCGGGGCCGTGACGGTCGCGAATTCGGGCGCCGGATCGATCTGGGAGGCGGCGACCATCGGCCTCGGCGACGCGACCGACGCGACGTTCTCGCCCGTGCCCTACGACGGCGGCGCGACGGCGGTCGCGGCCGCGGCATCCGGAGAGACCGTGGCCGCCGTGTCGGGCCTCGGCGAGGCACTGGCGCAGGGCGAGGCCGTGCGCATCCTGGCCGTCATGAACGACGAGCGCCACCCCGACGCGGAGGACGTGCCCACCGTCGACGAGGCCATCGGCGAAGACGTCGTCTTCGGCGGCTGGGGCGGCATCTACGCCCCCAAGGGCCTGCCCGACGACGTGAAGGGCGAGCTCGAGTCGGCCGTGAAGCAGGCGGTCGAGTCCGACGGGTACCAGACCTTCCAGAAGGACGCCGGCAACCTGGTGGTCTACCGCGACTCCGCGGAGTGGACCACGTTCGTGAACGAGCAGTTCGACCTCTTCAAGGACCTCCTGGGCTGACCGGCCCGGGAACGCGGGGCCGGGCTCATCTCCGGCCCCGCATCACCCCCGCCGCAGGTCGAACCAGCGAAGGAGCATCATGTCTCACGCCGACGTCACGAGCCCGGCCGTGCCGGACGAGCATCAGGGCGCCCCCGCGTCCCGGCCGCTCGAGATCGTCTTCGGGGTCGTCGCCCTCGCGTTCAGCGCCGGGTACCTCTTCCTCTCCACGCAGATCCCGCTGCGCCGCGAGGCCGCACCCGGTCAGATCGACGCCCGCTTCTGGCCGACGGTCATCGCGGTCACCGCCGTGGTCATCGCCCTCGCCGTGCTCGCGATGGCGCTCGCGCGCCCTGCCCCCGGTCGCGAGGACCTCGACCGCATCCAGCGCGGAGGGATGCTCCGCGTCATCGCCACCCTGGCGATCGCCGGCGTCTTCATCGCCGTCTGGTCGCTCGGAACCGTCATCCTGTTCGGCTATCGCATCGAGGTCTTCCCGGTCGCCGCCGCGCTGCTGATGGCCGCGCTCATGCTCCTCTACGGCCACCGCCGCTGGCTGAGCCTCATCATCTACTCCGTCTCCGTCACGGCGTTCGTCTACGTCGTGTTCGGCATGCTCCTGAGGATCCCGCTGTGAACGCGCTCATGGAGGGGCTGAACTCGCTCCTCGACATCTCGATCCTGCTCTACATGCTCGTGGGGCTCCTGCTCGGCTTCATGGTCGGCGCCTTCCCCGGCATCACGGCGACCATGGCCGTCGCCCTCGCCGCCGGCTTCACGATGACCCTCGAGCCCGTCCAGGGCCTCGCCGTGCTGCTCACGATCTACGTCGCCGCGAACTTCGGCGACCGGGTGCCGTCGATCCTCATCAACACCCCCGGCACCCCGGCGTCGATCGCCACGACGCTCGACGGCTATCCGATGGCCAAGCAGGGCAGGGCGGGCCTCGCGCTGACGATCTCGGCGCTCGTCTCGGCCGTCGGCATCCTCGCCTCGCTCGTGCTCTTCGCCGTCGCCGCGGTGCCGATCGCGAGCTTCGCCCGCGACTACTTCAAATCGCCCGAGCTCTTCGCGCTGGTCGTCTTCGGCATCTCGATCATGATCGGCATCTCGTCGAAGTCGATGCTCAAGGGCATCCTCGCCGGTCTCTTCGGCCTCATGCTCGGTACCGTCGGCACCTACGCCGCGACCGCCGATCAGCGTTTCACGTTCGGTGTGCTGGAACTCGTCGAGGGCGTCAACTTCATCGCGGTGATCATCGGCCTGTTCGGCATCGCCGAGCTGTTCGACCAGCTGCTCACCCATCGCACGAGCAACGTGCGCCCGATCTCGAGCCTCGGCCGCTGGTGGCCGAACCGCTCGGAGCTGAAGCAGAGCGGCCGTGCGACCGCGGTCGGCGGTGCCGTCGGCCTCGGCGTCGGACTGATCCCCGCCGCCGGCGGCGACATCGCCGGGCTCATCGGCTGGGAGCGCGCACGCAAGGTGTCGAAGCACCCGGAGATGTTCGGCAAAGGATCGATCGAGGGCGTCGCCGCCTCCGACACGGCCTCCAGCGCCACACTCGGCGGATCGCTCACGACCACGATGGCCCTCGGGATCCCCGGGGACTCGGTGATGGCCGTGATGATCGGCTCGATGATCATCTGGGGCATCACGCCCGGTCCGACGCTGTTCACCAACCGTCCCGACCTGGTGGTCTCGATCGTCGGGATCATGCTCGTCGCGACGCTGCTGTCGCTCGCCCTGAGCCTCGTGCGCATGAAGGGCATGGTGAAGCTGCTCGACGTGCCCCAGCCGTACCTGTGGAGCGGCATCCTGATCTTCTGCATCATCGGCACGTACGCCACCTCGAACAGCCTGTCGACCGTCGTCACGATGCTCGTGTTCGGCGTCATCGGGGTGATGCTGAAGCGGATGCAGGTGCCGGCCGGGCCCATCGTGCTCGGTCTGCTGCTCGGCCCGCTGGCCGAGGAGAACCTGGCCAGGACCCTGGCGATCCTGCCGACGCGTCCGTTCTTCGAGGTCGTCAGCCCGATCGCGCTCGTGCTGCTCGCGCTCGCCGTGCTCTCGATCGTGATGCCCGCGATCCGTGCCGCGCGCTCGCCGCGCGGTGAGCGCGCGTCGCTCGAGGACTCGATCCTCTCCGCATCGACGGTCGAGCAGATCGAGAAAGCCCATGGCGAGCTCGCCGCGGACCCCGACCTGCTCACCTCGACCGTCCGCAACGTCGACACCTCATCCCGTGCGAGCCGCAGGGCGCGCAAGAACTCCAAGGAGAACGAGAAGTGACCCGCTACGACATCGTGACCGCCGTTCCCACGGCGTTCCACCGCGACGGCAGCCTCGACCTGGAAGGCTCGCGTGCGATCTTCCGCTTCGTCGGGCAGTCGGGCAACGAGGGCGCGTTCGTGCTCGGCACCACGGGGGAGTTCCCCGCCGTCGACGTCGCGGAGTTCACCGCGCTCGTGGGTGCGGCCGTCGAGGAGCTCGCCGACAAGATGCGCGTGATCGTGCACGTCGGCCAGCCCAGCACCTTCGAGGCCGTGCGTCTCGTCGAGATCGCCAAGGGACTCGGCGCGACGGAGTTCGCCGCGCTCACCCCGTACTACCTGAAGTCGACCGAAGACGCGATCTTCGATTACTACCGAGCGGTGTCGGATGCCGTCGGCGACGGGCGCCTCTACGTCTACATCTACCCCGCGCGCAGCGGCAACACCGTCTCGCCCGATCTGCTCGTGAGACTCTCGGCGCTGCCGAACGTGGTGGGAGCGAAGCTCAGCGAGCTGTCGCTCGACGAGATCGCCGCGTACCGCGCCGTGGTTCCCGCCGACTTCGACCTCTACACCGGTGCCGACCGCGACCTGATCGCTGCGGTGCAGGTGGGCGCGCAGGGCGTCGTCTCGGGTGTCTCGTCGGTCACCCCGAAGCCGTTCCGCGCTCTCGCGGATGCCGGTCGCTCGGGCGATGCCGGCGCGATCGCCGCGGCCCAGGCCGCGGTCGACGACGTCGTGTCGCTGATCGGCGGGGACATGGCCCGCATGAAAGAGGCGTACCGCGTGCTCGACGTGGTCGACACGCACTGCCGCATGGCGATCGCCGAGCCGTCGGACGACGAGTGCACCGCCGTGGCCGAGGTGGTCGCCGCGAACCGCTGAGCGCTGTGTCGAAGGACGGATGCCCGTGGTCGGGCATCCGTCCTTCTGTCGTTCCGGGGCGGGCCCCGGAGACCGCCGGAACGATCGGCATCGCCCGAAGGACCGGCATATCCTGCAGGCGAGCATGAACAACTTGTCGGACAAGAAGGAGATCCTACCGTGGTGCAGACTACTCCTTGACGACAACTTGACGGACAGATAGGCTCAATCTCGGCGCTGAGTCCCCAGAGAATCGCGAAGGAGCGGTGAAATATGTCAGACAAGTATTTCGGTGAAGACACTGACTTGTCTGATGTTCTCTACCGCCGCCTCGCCCGGCACCTGCAGCGCTCCGGTCTTCAGCCCGGCGACCCGCTCCCCACCGAAGCCGAACTCGGGCACGACCTCGGCCTCGGTCGGCAGCGTGTGCGCGAAGCCCTCGGTGTGCTCGAGGCCTTCGGCCTGGTCGTCTCGAGGCAGGGGGCGCGCCGTGTGTGGCGGGGCTTCCGCGCGTCCGATCTCGCGACCCGATGGATCGCGTTCGTCGACGACCCCGAGGTGGCGACGCGCGAGCTGCTCGAAGTGCGGCACGCGCTCGAGACGTCGCTTCTGCCGATGGTCATCCCTCGGCTCACCCCCGACGATCTGGCGCGCCTGCGCGCCCTGTCGGAGGAGATGGTGGAGCGGGCGCTGCGTGGCGAGAGCTTCGCCGAGCAGGACCAGAAGTTCCATCGCGGACTTCTGGCCCCCATGGGCAATGCCTTCGTCGACCAGTTCCTGCACTCCTTCTGGGTGGTCTTCTCTGCCGCGGAGAGCGACAAGGTCGAAGAAGACCCGGCGATCGCGGCGATGCACGGACGCATCATCGATGCGATCGAAGCCGGCGACGCGCGCCGAGCGGTGCACGAGCTCGATGTGCACTTCTACGGCGTGCGCAACCGCTACCCCGACATCGCCTTCGGGGCGACGGCGGATCTGACCGTCTGAACCAGGCGGATGGACCGTCGTTTCTCTGCGTGCGGCATGAAATCGATTTCACCCCAAACGAACACCCTCACCTGATGAACGAAGGAGTACACATCATGAGCTTCACGAAGAGATTCCTCCCTGCAGTCGCCATCCTCGGCGTCGCGGCGCTGACGGCGGGCTGCGCGGGCGGCGCCCCCTCCGAATCCCCAGGATCGGGCCCGGTCGAGATCACGTACTGGCTCTGGCAGGATGACGCGACCGATGCGACCTGGACCGAACTCGCCGAAGAGTTCAACAGCTCGCACGACGACGTGGAGGTCGTGCTCGAGACCATCCCCCTCGACCAGTACCAGAACCAGCTCGTGTCTTCGGCGATGAACGGCACCGGCCCCGACGCCGCACGCAGCAAGGACTGGTGGCTCGGACAGTTCGCGCCGGAGGGCGCCATCGCCGACCTCACCCCCTACATCGACGGGTGGGATGCATCCGATGACGTCGTCGACTCCCTCTGGGCGACCGGGGAGCTGCCCGGCGACGACGCGGTCTACATGCTTCCGCACCAGTACACGACCCTGTACCTGTACTACCGAGTCGACTACTTCGCCGAGCTCGGCCTCGAGCCGCCGAAGTCGCAGCAGGACCTGCTCGATGCGGCAGCCGCCCTCACCGGCGACGGACGCTACGGCATCGACGTGCGCGGCGGTGCGGGTGGACAGGACCAGTGGCTCGCCTGGATGTACGCCGGCGGGGCATCGGTGGTGGACGACAAGGGCGAGGTCGTTCTCGACGACGCCGACGCCGTCACGGTCAACGAGGACTACCTGAGCCTCGTCACCGACCTGCAGGCAGCCCCTCCCGGGTCGATCACCGCGGCCTTCGCCGATGTGAAGACGAACTTCGTCGAGGGACTCACGGGCATGATGATCCACCACCCCGGCTCCCTGAAGGAACTGCAGGGCGTCTTCGGTGACAACCTCGGCGTGATCCCGATCCCCACGGGCGACGGCAAGCCGGGCGCGACGCTGGGCAGCATGAGCGGGAACGTCATCCTCGAAGGATCGGACAAGAAGGATGCCGCGTGGGAGTGGATCTCCTGGCTGAGCGAGGAGCCGCAGATCGAGAAGATGTCGGCGTCGCCGCAGGGTCAGCTCCCCGTGCTGGAATCCGTCATCAGCTCGGACGCGTATACGAGCGACCCGCAGCTCGCGGTCGCCGTCGATGCGATCCGCACCGCGAAGACCTGGCCCGCCCTCGCGGGTGTGGCCGAGCTCGCGGCGAAGGAATGGAACCCGCTGATCCAGCAGGCGTTCCAGGGCGAGATCAGCAGCCAGGACGTGCTGACCAAGATGGCTGACGTCCTGCGCTGAGAGTCGACATGACAAGCTCCACACTCACTGAAGCCGTCGTCACCGGCCGGCCGGCACCGCGCCGGCCGGTGACCCGGCGCCGTCGCCCGGCCCGACGCGGCTCGATCGCACCGCTGGTGCTGCTCGCGCCGGCGATCGTGCTGGTCGCCGTGTTCGCCGGCTACCCGCTCGTGCGCTCCATCTGGTTCTCCCTCAACGATGTCAGCGTCTTCACGGGGGTGCTGGACTTCGTCGGATTCGAGAACTTCGCCAGCGTGATCGGCACCGCGGAGTTCTACCCGACGCTCGGCCGCACGGCGGTCTGGACGTTCGGTGCGGTCTCGCTCCAGCTCGTGGGCGGGCTGTGCCTCGCGCTCATGCTCAACAACCGGTTCCCGATGCGCGGCGTCTACCGCGGGCTCATCATGATCCCCTGGGCCACTCCGAGCGTGCTCGTCGCCCTCATGTGGAAGTGGATCCTCGACCCCAACAACGGAGTCCTCAACCAGTGGCTGCTCGGCACGGGCATCATCGACGCGCCGATCGAGTTCCTCTCGCAGAACAGCACGGCACTGCCGACGCTCATCATGATCGACGTCTGGCAGGGCATCCCGCTCTTCGCCATCATGATCCTCGCGGCGTTGCAGAGCGTGTCGGGAGAGCTCAAGGAATCGGCGCAGATCGACGGATGCGGACCCGTGTCGGTGTTCCGCCACGTGGTTCTGCCGGCGATCCTGCCGACGATCCTCATCACGACCCTCCTGCGCCTGATCTGGACCTCGAACTACGTCGACCTGATCTTCATCCTGACCGGCGGAGGCCCGGGCACATCGTCGACGACCCTCGCTCTCGAGTCGTACCTCACCACTTACAAGGCGAGCGACTTCGGTTCGGGTGCCGCCTACGCGGTCATCCAGGCGCTGTTCCTCGCGGTGTTCATCGCGCTCTACGTTCGCCTCACCCGGAAGGACGCCAACCGATGAGTACCTCGACGCCCACCCGCATCCGCGTCGGACGCTACGCCGGGAAGACCGGATTCGGCATCGCCCTGATCGGAGTGCTCGCCCTCGTCCTCGGGCCGTACCTCGTGATGCTCCTCACCTCGCTCACTCCCCGCGAAGAGCTGGTGGGAGCAGGGGCGAACCTGATCCCGTCGGAGTTCACGATCGCCTCGTACGAGGAGCTCGTCACGACGACGCCGTTCCTCAGCTACCTCCGCAACAGTCTCCTGGTGGCGGCGATCGCGGTGCCGATCACCTTGATCGTGTCGACCGGAGCCGCGATCGCGATGTCACGATTCGACTTCCGTGGCCGCGGGGCCGTGATGATCGGTCTGCTGCTCGCCCAGATGTTCCCGGCCGTGCTGCTCGTCATCTCGCTGCAGGGGCAGCTGCGCGGCATGGGGCTGATGGACACGACGCTCGGGCTCGCGCTCGTGCACGCCGCATTCGCCACCCCGTTCGCGACCTGGCTGCTCAAGGGCTTCGCGGACTCCATCCCGCGCGAGATCGAAGAGGCCGGGCAGATCGACGGAGCATCCTCGGCGCAGATCATCCGCATCCTGCTGCTGCCGCTGCTGCGGCCGGGAATGGTCGCGGCGGGAACATACGCGTTCATCCTGACCTGGAACGAGTTCCTCTACGCCCTGACGTTCACCTCGCAGACCGCGACCCGCACTCTGCCGGTGGGGCTGCATCTCTTCATCGGCGAATACCAGATCCGTTGGGACCTGCTCACCGCCGGAGGAGTGCTCTCGGTGCTCCCCGTCGTGATCGGCTTCCTCCTCGTGCAGAAGCGCCTCGTCGCCGGCCTCGCAGCGGGCGCCGTCAAGGGCTGACCCCGCACATCCCTCATCCCCACATCCCTCGGAAGGACCACGCGTGAAAATCGAATCCATCGACATCCAGCTCTCCCGGATCCCCCTGCCCAAGGGGCCGTGGGGTGATCAGATCCACAAGGTCACGCACATCGAGATCATCCTGGCCGACATCACGACCGACACCGGTCTCGTCGGAACCGGCTTCAGCCACACGTCGGGCGTCGGCGGGCAGATGATGATGGCCGCGCTGCGCGAGCTCATCCCCACCCTCATCGGCAGAGAGGTCAACCCGCGCGGCATCTGGCACCACTCCTGGCAGTACCTGCGCGACAACGGCCCCGGCGGCACGACCACCCTCGCGATCGCCGCGATCGACATCGCCCTGTGGGATCTGCTGGGCAAGAACTACCAGCAGCCGCTCGCCACGCTGCTCGGACAGGTGCGCGATCGCGTCGCTCTCTACGGGAGCGGCATCAACCTCAACCTCTCGGCCGAAGAGGTCGTCGACCAGGTCAAGGGCTGGAAGGCCGACGGCTACGCCGCCGCCAAGGTCAAGGTGGGCAAGCCCGACCTCGAAGAAGATGTGTACCGCCTGACGAAGATCCGCGAAGCGGTCGGGGAGTACCCGCTGATGGTCGATGCGAATCAGGGATGGACATACGGCGAGGCCGTGCGAGCCGTCACGCGCTTCCGCGATCTCAACCTCTACTGGGTCGAGGAGCCGCTGCGGGTCGATGACGTCGAGTCGCATGCGCGCCTGCGCGCGCGCTCGCCGATCCCGATCGGCCTCGGCGAGAACGTCTACACACTGCAGCAGTTCAACCAGTACCTGGTGGCCGACGCCTGCGACTTCATCCAGGCCGACGTCGGGCGCGTGGGCGGCATCACGCCGTACATGGACATCGCCGCCCTCGGTCGCGCCTACAACGCCCCCATGACGCCCCACTTCGTGATGGAACTCACGGCGAACGTGCTCTGCGCGGTGCCCAATGCGCTGTTCGGTGAGATGACCGACGGAGGGACGCTCACCGACCTGGGCGTCATCGCACCGCAGCTGCCGCAGAACGGCTTCTTCGTGCCGAACCAGACTCCGGGCAACGGCCTCGAGTACGACCGAGAGAACCTCGCGCGCCTCGCGGTGCGCTGAGCCGAGGAGATCACGCCATGACAGACATCTTCGACGTCTCCGACCGCATCGTCCTCGTGACGGGCGGCCTCGGCCAGATCGGCGCCGCGTTCGTGCGCGAACTGCATGCGCGCGGTGCCCGGGTCGCCGTGGCATCGCGCACCGCCGACGCCGAGCGGTTGCGCAGCGTCTTCCCCGACATCGCCGACAGCGACCGTCTTCTTCCCGTCGCGATCGACATCGTGTCGAAGGAGAGCGTCAACGCCGGGCTCGACGAGATCGAGCGCCAGTGGGGTGCGGCGCCGGATGCCGTCATCAACAACGCCGGCATCGACACGCAGCCCAGCGCCCCGCCCGAGGTCTCCGGACCGTTCGAGGACTTTCCCCTCGAGGTGTTCCGCGAGGTCGTCGACGTCAACCTCGTCGGCACGTTCATCGTCACCCAGGCGGCCGGCTCGCGCATGCGGGCTGCGGGGCGGACGGGGTCGATCATCAACGTGGGATCGATCTACGGGATGGTCTCGCCGGTGCAGGACATCTACGCCTACAAGGAGGAGCAGACGGGCGTGCCGTTCGTGAAGCCCGTCGCCTACTCGGCGGCCAAGTCGGGGCTGTACAACCTCACGCGCTACTGCGCCACCTATTGGGGTCGGCAGGGCATCCGCGTCAACACGCTCACCCCGTCGGGGGTGGGGCGCGACACTCAGGACGCCACGTTCCAGAAGAACTACACCGATCGCATCCCGGTGGGACGCATGGCCGACCCGACCGACTTCAACGGGGCGGCCGTCTTCCTGCTCTCGGATGCGTCGAGCTACATGACCGGCGCCAACCTCGTGATCGACGGAGGGTGGACGGCATGGTGACCGCCGCCGACCTCGGCGTGCTGATGGCTGCCGTCGCCACTCCGTACGACGCCGACGACGCGGTCGACACCGCCGCCATCTCGACCCTCGTCGACGACTACGTGTCGCGCGGAGTGGAGGGCATCTACTGCTGCGGGTCGTCAGGAGAAGGGCTGCTCCTGACGGCCGACGAGCGTACGGCGGTCGTCGAGGCCGCGGTCGGTGCCGCCGCCGGACGCATCCCCGTGGTGGCGCACGTGGGCGCACTGTCGACGCGAGAGGCGATCGACCTGGCGCAGCGCGCGCATCGGGGCGGAGCATCCGCCATCTCGATGATCCCGCCGATCTACTACTCGTACGGCAACGCCGCGGTCATCGATCACTACCGGGCGGTGCTCGACGCGGTCGACCTGCCGCTGATCGTCTACAACATCCCGCAGTTCACCGGAACCGAGTTCACCGTCGATTCCGGCGCGGAACTGCTCGGCGACCCCCGGGTGATCGGGGTGAAGCAGACGGCGCACAACATGTACGCGCTGGAGCGGATGAAGGCGGCGTTCCCCGACAAGGCCTACA
>Ga0308161_1003119_pt1 | contig 16480 bp, 14 predicted proteins | sample PhyFR2_FD_201034 | JGI IMG/M metagenome (GOLD analysis project Ga0308161, IMG submission 201034) | Phyllosphere microbial communities from UC Gill Tract Community Farm, Albany, California, United States - DLSLF.R2 | ecosystem: Host-associated > Plants > Phyllosphere > Unclassified | place: USA...
GGCTGCCTCCGATTGGTGCTACAACGGCAACTGCTCCCAGACTGGCTGCTAAAGCGGTGGACAACATTACTTTTTGAAATTTACTGTTCATTTTGAATTGCTCCTCTTTTTTAATTTAATATAATAATCTTCTTTAATAAAGTGATAAACATTTACTTCGTAACCTTATGAACTAAATATACCATCAATTAAAGAAGATTGCAACCCTATTTAAATATATTTTTATTATATTGGACAAAATTAATTACCATACTATATTGGTAACCAACCTAACTATATTCTAAACACTAATTTTACAAATTACAACTTTAGTTAGCGATTGATCAACTACTACCGATTATCTTCATACTCGCACTGTTTCACCAGGTGTACGGATTTGCAAAAAATGCTACAATACGTAAGGTATGTTACTTGGAAACACAGCATCAGCAGATATGATAATAATGACTGATAGGTATATGATGGAAAGCGAGGAATTCAATTCTATGATTATTAAACCAAGAACTCGAGGATTTATCTGTACGACTGCTCATCCGGACGGCTGTGCCCGTCAGGTTCAGGAACAGATTGAATATGTACAATCCCAGCCGAAAATTCAAGGACCGCGTAACGTGCTCGTTATCGGTGCCTCCACAGGATACGGACTGTCTGCACGCGTTGTTGCTGCTTTTGGTGCAGGGGCAAATACGATTGGTGTCTACCGTGATGGCGGCTCTGTCAAAGGCCGTACAGCTTCTGCAGGCTGGTACAACTCTGCCGCTTTTGAAAAGGCTGCACAGGAAGCAGGCTTGAAGTCCCTCAGCGTAATTGGCGATGCTTTTACCAATGAGTTAAAAGCCAGCACGATTGAAGCGATCCGTCAGGAATTCGGCAAAGTCGATATGGTTATCTATAGTGTGGCTGCACCGCGTCGCACCGATCCAAATACCGGCGAGACCTATACTTCCACATTGAAGCCTATCGGCGAGACCTACACGAACAAAACGGTTAATTTCCATACGGGCGAAGTGACAGATATCAGCATCGAACCTGCTTCCGAAGAAGAGATCGAAGCAACTGTACGCGTTATGGGCGGCGATGACTGGCAGTCCTGGATGGATCAGCTGAGTGCTGCAGACGTCCTTACTGACGATGTAGTAACTGTAGCCTTTTCCTATATCGGCTCGAATATTACTCAGGCGATCTATCGCCAGGGCTCTATCGGCCGTGCCAAAGATCATCTGGAAGCGACTGCACGTCATATGAATGAACAATTTGGCGTTAAAGGCGGCCGTGCGTATGTAGCGGTATGTAAAGCACTGGTAACCCAGTCCAGTTCCGCGATTCCAGTTGTTCCGCTTTATATGTCTGCCCTGTATAAAGTCATGAAAGAAAAAGAACTGCATGAGGGCTGCATTGAACAAATGTACCGGATGTATGCGGAACGTCTCTACATGGAAGGTGATACGCCTGTCGATGAGAAGCAGCGTCTGCGTCTGGATGACTGGGAGATGCGTGAAGATGTCCAAACGGAAGTATCCCGTATATGGAACGAGATCAGTACGGACAATGTATACGAATTGACTGATCTGGAAGGCTATCGCAGCGAGTTTTTCCAATTGTTTGGCTTTGAGACAGAGGGTGTCGATTATGAAGCAGATGTCGATCCGGATGTAAAAGTTCCTAACGCTCGCTAATAATAAGTTAACTTTTCCAACAGTTTAATTTAATCAAAAAAGCACGTGCTCCGTTTACAGGAGACGTGCTTTTTTGGATATAGCGGAATTTGTAAGGTATACATAATGGAATTGTACAGTATACATAGTAATTTGTTTTATTCGAACGAATGCATATGCCGCTTTTGAAATTTGAAATTATACTTTGAAACGGTGTACGAGTACTTGCAGCTCTTCTGCCAGATCGGTCAGGGAAGCAGCAGAGTACATAATCTCTTCACTCGATGCCAGCTGCTCTTCGGTAGCTGCTGCAATTTCCTGCGTGCTGCCTGAGATATCGCGTGTGCCCTGGTTGACCTGATTCATCGCCTGGGAAGATTCGGTAAAGTCATGATTCATCTGGACGGTATGCTGGGCAATCTCGCTGGTTTTGCCGGAAATATCTTCAACCGCCTGCAGAATACGGGTAAACTGCTCGACCGTAGAGCGGGTAACTTCACTGCCTGCAGCTACATCGGCTTTGACCGTTTGGATCGCTCCAAGCGTAGACTGGGTCTCGGTCTGAATACGGGTAACCAGATCTTTGATCTGCTGGGTGGCGGCAGCAGATTGTTCAGCCAGCTTGCGCACTTCATCGGCAACAACGGCAAATCCTTTGCCATGTTCACCGGCGCGGGCAGCTTCGATCGCTGCATTGAGGGCCAGTAGGTTCGTCTGTGCAGATACTTCATTGATCAGTGTGGTCATCGCATCGATCTGACTGGCATGAGTAGCCAGCACAGATACGCTCTGATCCGCCTGATCGACAGATTGATGAATCGAGTGCATCTGGTCACCCACCTGACGAATCGAATGGGATCCCTCTTCAGCCTGCTGACGCATCATATTGGAGAAATCTGCCATATCGGTAGCATTAACAGAAATCGTCGATAATTTATCCAGCGAGTTCTGAAGGGTCTCACTGGTACGATCCAGTTCGCGTGTCTGACGACCAGCCTGATCGGCAATCACCTGCATGGATTCGGCTACCTGCTGTGAAGTCGCTTTGGACTGGCCTGCACTGGCAGAGAATTCTTCTGCTGATGCAGCAACCATTTCGGAAGAAGCACCAATCTGGCTAACAATATCCCGCAGAGAAGCGACGAATTTGTTGAAGCTTCCTGCCAGTATACCAAACTCGTCTTTTTGCTTGATATCTATCTGCTGAGTCAAATCTGCTTCGCCTTCGGCAATATCCATCATCTGCTTGTTCAGCAGATTGAGCGGCTTCAGAATCGAACGCAGCAGGATAATGCCCAGTATGATCCCTACTACAGAAGCAGCAATCGTCACAATCAGCAGAATAAGATTGCTCATTTTCGCTTGTTGATCATTATGGGTTTTCAATTGACTGACATCATTAGCAAGTGTATTGACCAGCGTGTCGACAGCCGGAGTGAGTACTTCCTTGCGCAGTGTGCGCTCTTCTCCAAAGTGCAGTGAAGTGGCGGCCTGTTCATCCTGTGCACGCAGAGCAACCATTTTCTCGTTCATGGCAATAGCCTGGGTAAGAGTATCGTTTAATTTTTGTACAGAAGCCAAGTAATCCTGACCATAAGGCGACTGCTGAATCGTTGTCAGTGTTGCCTGGATATTCTGGATTTTTTCCTTCATGCCATCTACATAATCCTGTTTGCCGGTTAACAGATAACCACGTTCATCATTGGATAGTCCGGAGAGCAGGAATTCCAGCTGCTTGGTCTGCTCCTGCAGTTCCATTTTCCCCTGCAGCTCGCTGCTTTGTTTAACAGACTGTGCAATAGTGCTAACGGACAGTGCACCGCTGCCCAGAATTGAAATAATGAGTATAGATAAAATTAGTATTAGCCTTGTTTTAACCTTCATTTTGCGTTCCCCCGAATTGTTGATCTGTAACTAACTTTATTATCGGGTTTTTCACAATATAATTTAGCTAAACATTTTGGTGTAATACGACTAAATACCCATTTATATCCATATTATTCATTGATATTGGATATGAATCCATAGAACTATATTAGGGAAATAAGAACCATATGTATTTATACTCATTTTATTTCACCTATTAACGTTTTATTTCGTTGTTATGAGAATTATATAGCTATTATGTATGCTATTTCATATTATTGCTAATTTGTATTGAATTTCAATAATTCGTAACTTTATGAGCAGATTTTTATTCTTTTATACGCTATATTTAAATTATTAAAATTCTTGTTATTTCATGTAAAGGAAACGCACTGTATTCCTTATGGGTGAGGTAATGAATAGGAGGAAATGCAACAATGTTCAAAAATGCAATGTCACTGCTACGGATCGTCGGTAATGTGGAAGCATTATCCTACCTGCTGTTGGTATTGGTAGCCATGCCGCTTAAATATTTGGCTGATCAACCATTAATGGTTACTTATGTGGGTATGATTCATGGTGTACTGTTCGTCAGTTATGCTGCTGTTATCGCTCTTACGCTGATTATTCGCAAATTGACTTTCAAGCAAGCTGTACTCGCTATGGTTGCCTCTATGTTGCCTTTTGGTCCCTTTGTCTTCGACCGTTATCTAAAACGCCAGGAACCGTCCCTTGTGCCGGAAGCTCGCATTCAAAAAGGATAAGCATGGAGTACGCTACATAATTATTCATTTACGGCTATGTACGCATAGCCGTTTTTGCATGTTCTGTGTACAATGGGGAAATAAGAATTATACATAATAGAATCACAGGAGGCCAGGGATGCAAGTTGATGTTAAAACACAATCTCAGCCTGCTGAAGAATCCGTGTCCATGATCGCCCGTCTGCTTTCTCCGGTTCGGCAGTCACGGGCTTTTACTTTTTTATGGATTGGGCAGCTGATCGCCATGCTGGGCAGTTCGGTTACGATGATTATTTTGCCAATTGTCGTCTAAAATCTCACCGGTTCTTCTACGATTATGGGATTGGCAATGACTATTTATATTTTACCTAATGTACTGGTGCTTCCCGTATCTGGCTGGATTGTGGATCATACGGACAGGGTCCGGCTTATCCTATTTACCAATACCGTACGATTCGCGGTAATGCTGACAGGCGCTATACTGATTTTTACCGATCAGCTGACTCTGCCCCGTTTATATATCGGACTGGCTTTGTATGGATTGATGGATGGGATTTTCAATCCGGCTTATGCGGCGCTTCGTGCAGAGATATTCACGCCGGATATTCGTAACGCTGCCAATGCGCTGACACAGATGAGCATACAGGGAGTACGCCTGCTTGGTCCTTCCCTTGGAGGATTGCTGGTTACATTCACTTCTCCGGCCAGCGGCTTCGCCCTGGATTCGCTTACTTATCTGATTTCACTGTTTTGCTTTATCATGCTGGGCCGCCATTTTGTATCCAGTCGACGCTCTATCACAGCCAGGCCACTGTCAACAGCTGCTGAGAATAAGCATGCAGGGCATCTCCCTGCCCGTTTCTCGATCTGGAGAGATCTGATGGAAGGGATCTGGATTCTGAAAAAAGTCCCATGGCTGTGGATTACAATCGTTATCTTCTCCCTGCTGAATATTTGCTATCAGGGCATTATTGCAGTAATGGTCCCATGGCTGTTCAAAGTCCATTATCAGCTGACACCCCTGTTGTACGGACTAGCGATGGCAGCGACCGGCGTCGGGGCTATTATCGGTGCACTGATCTTCGGTTCACGAGTGTACTGGCGACGGCGTGGATGGATAGGCTATGGCGGAGCATTATTGAGCGGAATCGCATTATTTCTATTATCCGTGATTACGTGGGCACCGGGTCTAATTATGGTAATGATGCTGGAAGGATTCGGGCTGATGATGTTTGCACTTGTATGGGAGACAAGCCTGCAGGAAATGGTACCGACAGAAAGCTTCGGACGGGTAGTCAGTCTGGATATGCTAGGCTCTTTTGCACTGCTGCCGGTCGGTTATCTGCTGGTCGGATGGCTGGCAGATCAGGTTGGAGGTATCTTCACAATCGGGCTGTTTGCTGCTGTAGGGATACTGCTTGTTATACTGGGATTATGTATACCCGCTATTCGGCGATTTGATTAACAGCATCTCCAGCATGCAGCTGCCATAATAAAGGGCATAAAAAAAGAAGCATCATCCCGTAGAATCCGCTTCTTGTGTTTGATTTTTTGCATCCGTTCCTGCTTGCTCGGGGTAACCCTTGTATGCTGCGAGATCGCTGCATATTCCTGATTGGATCTGCGTTCCAAAGTTGGTGCTATACTGCCGCTTCGCAGTGCTTTACGAGCTGCCTTTTGTGTCTGTGTACGTGCCATTTCTATTCACTCCCAGGATTATAATTATGAAGTAACTCTTTTTATTTTATCACTTCTATCCTGAATATCCCAGCTTTTGATACAAAAGCTGCTGCCCTATAGGACAGCAGCTCTTTTTTATTTATCGATAATCAGAAATCAGGAATTCAGTGTAATTGTCTTGCCTTCAGCTTGGGACTGGAATGCAGCCAAAATTACATTCAGGGAACGACGACCTTCTTCACCGGAGATAATCGGCGCTGTACCTGTCTGAATACAGCTGACAAATTCGTCCATTACGCCGCTCGCTACCTGCTTCTCGTTGGTAGCAATCTCACCGATCTGATAGCGCTCGATTGTACCGTTGCGAAGTTCTACGATAACCTGATCCACTGGATCGGTACCGATCTTCATAACGCCATTCTCGCACCAGAGTACAGTACCATTATCTTCACCACGATAGGATGTCCAGCTTGCTACGAGAGAACCGATAGCTCCACTGGCCATACGCAGCAGACAGATGGCATTATCATCCACATCCGTATCGGTTTTATCAAGAGTTCCAATAAATGCGCTTACGTTAACAACTTCATCATCCAGCAGCCAGCGGATCATATCCGACTTATGTACGCCCAGATCGCCCATTGCGCCCATTACGGCTTCGCCTTTACGGAAGAACCAGCTATTCTTGCCATCAATACTCCAACCTTCTGGACCAGCATGACCAAATGCTGTACGGAAAGTAAGAACGCGGCCCAAATGACCCTGTTTCAGGATTTCCTTGGCTTTGATATGCGGAGGCATCAGACGCTGATTATGTGCAACCATCAGGAACACATTATTCTGTTCAGCTGCCGCGATCATCTCCAGCGCTTCTTCATCCGATACCGCCATTGGCTTCTCGACGAGTACATGCGCACCTGCTTTGGATGCGGCAATGGCTACTTCGGCATGCAGTGCATTCGGTGTGCATACGCTTACAGCATCGAACCCACCAGCCGCCAATAATTCTTTATAATCGGTATAGGCTTTGGCATTGTACAAATCTGCATAGCCCTGTGCTCTCTCCAATACCGGATCAGCAAAAGCAACCAGCTCTACATCCGGGTTCGCTGCATATTCCGGAATGTGACGACGTTCCGAGATGCTTCCGCATCCGACTACTGCTACTCTGACTTTACCCATGAATCCCATTCCTCCTAGAATTGAAGTGAAGTGCTCAACAGTTATCTTATCGAATTCCTGCCTATTAATCCAGCACCTGGGGAATAATTACCCAAATTTAGATAAGTCAGACGAAGATTTACTATTATAGAGAACCAGAAAATAAAGGTTCGGCTCCCACTTTATTTCGATATATAACAAAAAGCAACCTCTTCCAGTCAGTACTGGTAGAAGTTGCTGAATAGTTCATCTATACGTGGTTCACTCGTATCCTATTAACAGAAAGCGCGTGAATTCAATCATTATACGATGCCGGCATAGGCCCATATAACGCCTGCATATCTCTATTGCTTAAATATCTTCACCGCTAATTCGATTCATAAACTGCTGTGCACGAGCACTCTGCGGATGGTTGATAACCTGCTCGGGAGGCCCCTGTTCGATAATATGCCCACCATCCATTAGGATAACATGATCGGCTACATCGGCAGCAAACTTCATCTCGTGAGTAACAATTACCATTGTGCGCCCTTCCAGTGCCAACTGCTTGATTACACGCAGCACCTCACCAACCAGCTCAGGATCAAGTGCAGAGGTAGGTTCATCAAACAGCAATACATCCGGCTCCATTGCCATCGCACGGGCAATACCGACACGCTGCTGCTGTCCACCGGAGAGCTGATGAGGATAATAACTCCCCCGATCTCCAAGCCCTACTTTTTCCAGCAGTGCCTGTGCTGTTTTGAACGCCTGGGCTTTATCTTTTTTCTGCACGACGACAGGGCCTTCCATAATGTTATCCATTACATTTTTGTGCGGGAACAGATTATAGGATTGGAATACCATACCGGTATGCTTGCGCAGCTCGGTCACTTCACGGCTGGAAATTTTGCGTCCCGGTTGAAAATCCAGCTCCCGATCACTTAGCTTCATTGTTCCCTGATCCGGCATCTCCAGCAGATTGATGCAACGAAGCAGAGTTGTTTTCCCTGAACCGGAAGGTCCAATAATCGCCAGTACTTTTCCTTTTTCCAGATTCACATCAATTCCCTTGAGCACTTCCAGGGAACCAAATGCTTTGTGCAAATTGCGAATCTCCAGCATCATCGTTGAATCACTCCTTTGCCTCAAAATAGAAAGATGACTAGTTTATTCATCATGATTGGAATTGAACGTAATCAGCTGGAAAGTGAACGACCCAGCCGTTTCTCCAGATAGCTCTGCAGTACAAATAGTACCGAGGTGAAAATCAGATAAATGACAGCTGCTTCCGCATATAAAATCAATGCTTCATACGTGCGCGCTACGACCTGCTGCGATTTGTAGAACAACTCAATATACGTAATACTGGAAGCCAGTGAAGTATCCTTTACCAGTCCGATAAAAGAGTTCGCCAGCGGCGGTACCGATACACGGGCGGCCTGCGGCAAAATAACCCGGCGCAGCGCCTGACCGCGTGTCATCCCTATCGAATACGCTGCTTCCCACTGTCCTTTGGGTACGGACTGGATAGCAGAGCGTACAATCTCCGAACCGTAAGCTCCTACACTCAGTGAGAAACCGATCAGAGCTGCCACAAAAGCAGGCAGAATGATACCAATCGTCGGCAGACCATAAAAGATAATAAACAGCTGTACGAGCAGTGGTGTTCCCCGGATAATCCATACATATGCACGGGCAATAAATTTCAGAATACGTACGCCGGAGATTTGCGCCAGCGCGGTCAGCACAGCCAGTAGCAATCCGATAGCAAAAGAACTAATCGCCAGCGGGAGGGTGTACTTCAGTGCGGCTTCAAATAAAGGCCAGAAGGAGTCGAGTACAATTTGGATCTGGCGGTCATTCATCGCTATTCCTCCTCAGAGTAAAGTGTAATTTCATATATTCCGATCGGTTTACAAGACTTCTCATAAAAACACAATATCTTGACGTCCTATAGGAGCGTCAAGATATTGTGCTGCAACAGGCTGAACGGCAGTAAGCCGTTCACTGTTCGTTATCAATTATTTGGATACATCTTCACCAAAGTACTTTTTGGAGATTTCCAGATAAGTACCGTCTGCTTTCATCTCTTGCAGCGCTTTGTTTACAGCGTCTACCAGATCCTGACTGCTCTTATTGAAAATCGCTGCGCTCTGGGAAGCATCATCCTGCTCGGCTACCACTTTGATCGGTGAATCCGGTTGCTGCTTTTTCATATCCAGATAGGACAGATTGTCATTAACTGTTGCATCTGCACGTCCGGATGCCAGCAATTGTACAGCTTGTGGGAATCCATCAGCTGCTACCAGTTCTGCACCATTTTGCTCGGCAATTTTACCGAAGTTACTGGTCAGGGACTGCGCGGATTTTTTGCCTTTCAGATCAGCAAAGGTTTTGATATCCGTATTGTCGTCGCGTACAATCAGTACGCCTTTGGAAGTGATGTAGGGATCAGAGAACAGATATTTTTCTTTACGTTCAGGAGTTACGCCTACTTCATTGAATACTGTATCAAAACGATTAGCATCCAGACCGGCAATCATACCGTCCCATTTGGCTTCAACGAATTCAGGCTCTACGCCCAGACGTTTGCTCACTTCTGTAGCAATATCTACATCGAATCCAGTCAGCTTGCCACTCTCATCATGGAAAGTAAACGGAGCATACGTACCTTCTGTACCAATGCGCAACTTACCGCTGGCTTTAACGGATTCCAGTGTTGGACCGCCAGAAGAAGAAGGCGTAGTTTCGGTAGTCGCTGCCGATTGATCGGCACCGCTGCCTGTTGTTGCTGTATTGGAGCTGTTACCACATGCAGCGATTACCAGCATGGTCAGAATCAGCATCAGAGTTAAAGAACCCCATTTTTTCATTTGTAATACTCCCCTCAATATGAATGTTGTGAATATCTATACATTCGACTCCAATAGGAGTCCCTCGATCGCTGTTTGTTGAAACTTCTGCAATTCATACAATAGTATTTACTCACTTGGTCTCAAAAAATAACGAACTGCAAATTGTATAGTACACCGTCTGACATTATTCGTCAACTCTTTTTCCGATAAAAATGGTTGGTTTAATTAATTTATCATAATTTGCCCGTTTTGACTATTTGATAAATAACATAACAGGGATAAATTGTGAAAAATTAATAAATCCATTCCACCTCATTCATAGCCAAAAATACGCTTATTCAAACATTATTTCGTTATATGCAGGCGAGGTTGTCTATGCATAATATGCAGATATCGCCTTAACTGAAACCCAAAGATCATTAGCCGGGCATGTTATAGCTGTACATTACCTATAAGATAATCTGTATAGCAGCATAAAGACTCCAACCCTGCTTCAGGAATGGAGTCTTTTATATGACTGCAATAACTGCTATTTTTTCTGTTCCAGCATTCGGATCTGATTCATATGATTAAGGATATACAGATAGTGCTCGGACTTTTTGTCTCCATTGTAGATCAGTTCATCAATATTCTGGTTCTGCTTGCTGGACAGGTCAGCGATATTGGAAATGTTTCTGGCGATATCGTTGATACTTTTGAGCTGTGAAGATTTTACAGCCTGCAGCTGCCGGTTTACCTGCGCTTCGGCAGTCATGACACTCTCAAAGCTCTCAGCGGAACGCTTCATGGTATCGCTGGCTACTTTTACAATATCTTTTCCTTTATTTGATTCCAGGCGGATCGATTCAAGGATATGGCTCATGTCTCCTAGCAGATCAAGAATATCAGTGGCGCTTTTTTTGGTCGTATCGGACAGAGATTTGATTTCACTGGCTACGACAGCAAAGCCTTTTCCTGCTTCTCCCGCTCGTGCAGCTTCAATCGAGGCATTAAGCGACAACAGGTTGGTCTGGGTGGCAATACTGGTGATCGTGCTGGCAAATTGATTGATCTCTTTGTATTTCACTTCGATCGCATTGAATACGGCAACCATATTCTCGAAAACAGTAGATACTTCATTCATATTCCCAGCGGACTGATTCACCAAATTCTGTGTATCCATAATCGTATCCTGCGAGACTTCGATGCTGGAAGCTACCTCATTGATGATCGTCTCGGTTTCTTTATCCAGATCATGCAGTACATTCTCGATACTTTTAATTTCCTCTGTCGTTTCGTTCAATGAAGCGGCAGCTTGCTTGAATCCGTAGGTGATATTGCGTTCCTCGGCCAGAACCAACTGAACATTCTTTTCTATTTCATGCGTTAACATATATACATAAGGCAGCGCCGAAAATGGCTTCTCTACCTGAAGTTGCTGGATCTCGGGTCTAATCTCGATTACATCCGGCTTTTTAATTTTAAATACGCTTTTCAGCATTTTGCTTCCCCCTATTCAAATGCCAAAAGTACCATCGTCTGGTTAAAGTGCTTGTTGTGAATCTGCTCGCCATAACTAATAAATCCTGCCTGGTTGCGGCTCACACTGAGCAGTTTGTCATCCAGGCTTTTCCATGTGTTTTCATTTTTGAATTTCAGGCTGCGCAGAATACAGTGCACCGACAGAATAAATGCTGGCTGGAATTCCATCGCATTGAGCGTTTCCTGAAAACATTGGTGAACATCTGACGGCTGCAGCACATCGACATACGTGTTGGGAGCAATCTGAGAGTAGAAGGTAATCGACTTGTCCGGGTTTACTTTCATCGGTGAGGTGATATAGGTGCTATCCTTGATTACCTTGCCCAGCGGATTGTTCATAAATGCCTGTTCCAACTGGTGCTCAGGGATACCGAGTACATTCGCATATTCTACGGCTGCCGGACGGTTATTGAAGGTGCGTACGAGCCGGTTGAGAGGTTCCGCATCGGTCACGAGCAGACGCTGACCTGTAGTGTAGTAAAGATTTTCCTTGAGCAGCTGGGTTCGTCTTGGCCAGTTGAAATAAAGCGCTACTCCGTTTACTTTGCGGCTACCGATATAGACTGCTGTTTCCTTGAACTTCACATAGTCGCCGGAACTACCACCAATAACCTTGAACTTCTCATCCATAAAGAATAGCGTTGTCATTACACTTTCCTCTTGTCCGGATAATCCATCGTACAAAATAAACATGAACGCATTTTTGTTATTGCGTACTTTGTTGTAGCCGGATTGCAGCTCTTCAATACTGAGGATGGCTGGTGATTTGATCTCGATGACCTCTACCAGATCTCGCTGATAGGCAAATCCGCTGATAACGCCTTCCTTGAATCCTTCAGAAGTGTATTCGCCGGCTGTGGAGCACAACACTACATGCTCTGTGGCAAACGTGCTTATTTCCTTAACATTTTCGACAGTTGTAAACAAAACAATACCTTTATCAGGGTTAGACTCGATGTAGTCTTTGGCTTGAATGGTTGTTTTGAAATATAGTGATTTCATCGTATCTTCCTCTCCTTACAGAGATAGTGGCGAGCAGGCAGTATAGTATGGCTACCGGAATTAATATAAGACTATTAAATAATTAAGTTAATGAAATAATGATTGATAAAAAATACATATTACCTAAACGCAATATGTAACCTTTTCTTCAAATTAAAAGTCATTCTGCAAACGATGGATAATTCTTATATCGTCTGCAGAATGACTGTTTAATCAGCAATTTATTTAGTTATCGGCTTTTCCTCGACTAAATTTTATACAAGTAAATAATTAAATGACAAATTTCGCTAAAATTAGGCGTGCGTATCAGAATCGCTGTTTTAATTTATCAAACTGTTCACGTACCCGGTCGCGAATATCTTCTGCTTTGTCTTTGAACTCTTCCAGACGCTGACTACGCATCCGCTCGCGTGCTTCCTTCTCCAGTTCACGTTCTACCTGACGTGCCTGATCTACCTCGGCACTCACCTCATTAACTTCCCGACGCATCATAAAAGCAGGATCGAGCGGGTTCAGTACCTGGTTCAATCCGTTCATGTTCTCTTCCTGCACAATAGCAATCAGAGCGAGCTGTCCTTCGTCCAGCTGACGGACAGTGGCCTGAATCATGCCCACATCCTCTGACAGCTTGTCTGCTGCTATGGAAGCTCCGATCATGGAGCCGATACTACCGCCCAGAAGCACGCCCAGAGGTCCGCCCAATATTCCGATCAGCGACCCGAGCAGACCGCCTGTGATCCATTTGCCGGCTACTGCACCATCTGCGCTAAATCCGTCTTTGAACTGTACCTGTCCGCCTTCTTTTTTGACAATTGCAGCCTCGAGAACAGTAAATTGCTCGCTGAGACGCAAATTTTTGAGCTCGGATAGGGCTTGATACGTTTTGCTCTCTTCTTTGAATACGACCGTCATTACATTTTCCATCATGCACCTGCTTTCTTTGTAAGAAAATTGGATGATTAAGAAGATGATCGGTGTGTCTTATGTATATTACCCGTTTGTAGATGCGCAAATAATAAGTTAGGTGAAGAAGATGTGATCATTACGAGGATAGTTAAGCATATGTATGTTATTAAGCATTTATACGAATGACTTTTGTTGGAGAATGAAATGAGCATAACCAAAAAAGCCGATCCATTAATCTGTTGGGTCAGCTTTTTGATTACGCTCCATGAGTAGAGACCATTCTTTTAATACTTTAAGTAATTCCGGATATTCGGTGAACTCACTTTTTTTGTTGATCTGATTGGCGATAGCGAGACATTTGGACATATATTCGATGCCTTGAGAATAGCTTGCTTGGCGGAAATAATAAACTGCGAGCTGGCGATATAGCTTTTCCATCATATCCATTGTATTGGCATTATCGTAATAATTATCTTTTAAATGGGCAGCACTCTCGATATATTCGAGATGCTGCAATAACGTTGCATATACATCATCAAGAGAAAAGTCATGCTTATTGGCTGCTTGCAGAACAGTAACCATGCCCGGCAAAATTTCATGAGGATGCTGTTCGAGAAATTGCAGGTATTCTGGAAGCTTGGATACATTCCCCATCAAAACATGTAAATTCAATTCATTTGCTCTAGCTATATTATGAATTTTTTCTAATTCCTTTTTTCCATCTGCATCTAATCCTTCAAACCAATCCAGATTTTTATAAGATTCAATATAAGTTAATGATTTAGCATAATCTCCTTGTTCGTCTGCTATTAATCCTTCCATCATAAAGCTATGTGCATAATATACAATCAGAGGACGTTCGGTCATTAATAACCGCTCCCCATTTTTCTTGTGTTGAATATGCAGACGCTGCTCATAAGCTTTTGTAGCAAGTTCTCGCATCTCGATACAATACTTGTACATCTTTTGCCAATCGCGATGAATGAAATAAATATTAATAAGCTTTAGAAGTGCATCCAATCTATAATCTAGATCAAGCTCATCACAATAAGGCTCGAACCTGATAGCAGCATGCAATTTATCATCAAAATTGGTACTCATTGAAGTCAATAAAAAAATACGATAATGACTAATTATATTACGTTCACTATGACGATTTTTTTCATTTTTAATGACAGTTTCATAAAATAAAATCAACTCTTGGCGCTGACCTTCTGTATACCAATGTTCGGCTAAATTAAATATATGCGATACTTGAGATTCATCTTCTATGAGCCAATTTAGTATTTTTTCTATTTTTCCAGAAAAGTTTAATTGAATACATCTATGTAATAGAGGCTTCAATTTTTTCCAGTGAGGTGTATGATCCTGAAAGTATTCCTCAATATAATGATCATAAAACCATCCTTCAGGATAGCCTAAAGCTTGAGTAATTTTATCCAGATGATCAATAGAAGGTAGTTTGGAAGCATCTTTTCCTAATACAACACTTAAAGTTCCCCGATTGATACCGGTTAGTTGGCTGATTTTATTTAAATTAAGTTTTTTGTTATTTAATTCGTTAGTGATCACAGTATGGAAATAGAACTTTCTCATAATATAAATTCTCCATATTAAGATAAGTATTTTTATTAACAAATGTAAATGATTAATATCTACTTATTTCATGGTATATACTTCTAATTAATATTAATAAATTAAAAATCCAATATAAACAAGACGACTTATAAAAATAGCCTTGTCTATACTGGATTTAGATTTCAATTTATTATGATCCTTCTCCATGCCCTTTAGTTCCATATTCCGAATTAGCATGATCAATAGGAAGTAACGGACTAAATACGGTGACATTATATGAAATCATTAATAGCAGGACTACTAAGCCGACTTTCTTCAATAAATAACACCTCTCTCATAATATTTTGAAATCTTTTTTGTTGATTTAATACAGAATGCTCTTTGTAAATTTCAAACATAGCTATACAAGCGCTAAAATGCTTTTTGTCATTTACTTGAATACTTAACTCTAAACTAATCAATATACTATTTATACCATCATTATATTGAAATTTCCTAAAAAAATAAACGGCTAATTTTCTATGTAGACCTATATAACGATCCACAATAAAGGTATTTGAATAATAATTTCCATCAATTTGCTCATTGTTCTCAAATTTGTAGATTTCGTTCGCGAACTGATCTAAAATATCATCTACGAAATATTCATATTTATTTGCCGAATCCAATATAGTCAATAGACCAGATAATATTTCCATAGGACGTTCTTTTAAAAATGTTATATACTCCGGCAATGCCGTTTTGTCACCTTGCAGAATTCGTAAATTTAATAAATTAGCATATGAAAACTCGCAAAATTTATTGACTTCAATTTCACCTTGAAAATTTAAGCCTTCAAACCAGCTTAAGTCTTTATATAATAATACATAATGCATAGCTTCCTTGTATTTTTGCTGTTTTTCTAATGAGTTACCTTTGAGTAAATAACCTTGACCATAATATACTACAAGATGACGTTCTGTTTTTAAACCTCGTTCGCTACTTACATCTTGTCGAATATGAAGTTTATTCTTATAAGCTTCCATTGCAAGTTCGCGTAATTCGTCAGCGAAAAATTCTACTTTCTCCCACATATGCTGATTGAAATAAATGTTAGCAAGCTTCAATAAACCATCCAACCGAAAACCCACAGGCAATTCATGACGATACGGTTCAAAGGTGATCGCTGCACGGAGATTATTTTCAAAGTTTTCGCTTTGACTCAGACGGAAGATCCGATAATGGCTAACAGCCAGACGTTCCGCATGACGGTATTTCTCATTTACGGTGACATAGCGATAGAAAGGCAGCAGTATCTGCCGATGTCCTTCTTCATACCATTCTTCAGCAGCATCAAATACAGCCGCGGTCTGGCTGCAATCTTCCATCAGGCGATAAAGCGCCTTGTCGATGAGTTCTTCTTTATCCAACTGAATACAGCGGTACAGGAAATTCTTGAGTCGCCGCCAGTGAGGGACTTCCCGGTCAAAGCACTCTTCTAGGTATAGTTCGTACAGCCATCCTTGCTCATAGCCCAGCGCTTCGGCGATCT
>Ga0308161_1003120_pt1 | contig 16478 bp, 14 predicted proteins | sample PhyFR2_FD_201034 | JGI IMG/M metagenome (GOLD analysis project Ga0308161, IMG submission 201034) | Phyllosphere microbial communities from UC Gill Tract Community Farm, Albany, California, United States - DLSLF.R2 | ecosystem: Host-associated > Plants > Phyllosphere > Unclassified | place: USA...
TGCGCTGGGAGGGCTTCGCGACGAGGTTCGCGAACACCTGCACGACCAGGATGCCGACCACGAGGGCGACGAGGACCTGCCAGCTCGCGATCCCGAGGGCGAAGAGCGACCCGGCGGTGACGTACCCGCCGACCGAGTGCACGTCGGACATCCAGAACGCGAAGATGTTGTAGCTCGTCCACCGCTGTTCGCGCAGCGGGGCGAGGTCCTCGTTGGTGAGCGACGGGTCGTACCCGGGCTTGACGACGCCGGCGCCCGCACGGGCGGTCGGCGTCGGGGTGGGGGCGTGGGGCGCGGCGACCGGGGTCGCGATCTCTGTGACCAAGGCGTCCTCCGTGGGAGTGGCGGCGGGGGTGGGTCCCCGCTCGAGGACGAAGCTATTGAGGCTCCCGACACCGCCCGTTTCCCTCGTGTAACGGTCGTGTGTCGCGTCGTCCGGTCTGGAACGCCCGTTCCGACCGGTCCCCGGTCCGCCGCGCCTGAGCGGGGCCACAGCCTCTGCGGCTTGCCGCACCGATGGCGCAGCCGGGGTCCCGGGACGGTCCGGTCCCGCTCCCCGGTGGGGATCATCGGGGGATGACCAGGGGCATCAGGATCGACCACGTCGGCGTCACCGTGCCCGACGTCGACGCCGCGACCGCGTTCTTCGTGGCGGCCTTCGACGCCGTCGTCCTGTACGACGTCCGGTCGCGCTGGGAACCGGTCAACGGCACCCCGGAGGCGCACCGCTACCTCGGCATCCCGTCGTCGATGGCGCAGGGGGCGATCCGGATGCTCGCGTTCCCGGAGGGTCCCGGCCTCGAGCTGTTCGAGTACGCCGGTCCCGAGCAGCGCGACGCCGCGGCCCCGTCCGACCTCGGCTGGCAGCACCTCGCCCTGTACGCCGACGACCTCGACGCCGCGCTCGCACGGGTCGAGGCCGCGGGCGGCGTCCGGAACGCCGACCCCCGACCGCTGCGCGGCGTGGAGGCCGGCGAGGGCAACCGCTTCGTGTACACCCGCACCCCGTGGGGGTCGACGCTCGAACTGGTCACCTACCCGACGCCGCAGCCGTACCTGCTGCACGCACCGCGCCCGAAGTGGGCGCCGTGGCCGGACGTCGACCAGGTCCGGTTGCTCAGCCCGGCCCCCTGACACCTGCCCTGCCGTCGACGGCGACGGGCTCCGTCCGGCGGGACGCGGTCGGTCCACCCGAGACGCGCGCCGACTCGCGGGGCGGACAGACGGACGGGAGGCCCGGATCACCGCAGCCCGTCCGCTGCGGTGGTCCGGGCCTCCCGTCCGACCTCCGGGGTGCGCCCGTCAGAACGCGTGCGTCCCGAGCAGCGCGCCCGCCGCGTAGGTCGCGGCGAGCGCGAGCGCGCCGCCCACGAGCACCCGCGCGGCCGCACGACCGCGGCGTGCGCCGCCGAGCGTCGCGCCGGTCGTGCCGGTCACCGCGAGTGCGACGAGCACGGCGACGACCGTGACGGGGACGCGGAGGCCCTCGGGGGCGAGCAGCAGCGCGACGAACGGCAGCAGGGCGCCCACCGTGAAGGTCGCCGCGGAGACCCAGGCCGCACGCCACGGGCTGACGACCTCGTCCTCGGCGTCGCGCAGGGCGGCGGCGGCCCGACGTCGACGGACCTCGGGCCGCGTCAGTTCGCGTGCCACCGCGTCGGCCACCGAGTCGTCGACGCCGAGCGACCGGTAGTGCGCGGCCAGGGTGGGTGCGTCCTCGGCGTCGGCCTCGAGCTGGGCCTGCTGCGCCGCCTGGCCGGTGCGCTGCGCGTCGCGCGCTCCGCTGACCGAGACGTACTCGCCGAGCGCCATCGACACGGCACCGCCCACGAGCGCGGCGGTGCCGGCGGCGACGACCGGACCGGTGCTCGCCCCGGCACCCGCGACCCCGACGAGGACGGCGGCGACCGAGACGATGCCGTCGTTGGCGCCGAGCAGCCCGGCGCGGAGCCAGTTGAGGCGGGCGGCGCTCGCGGCGTCGTCGTGCTCGGAGACGGGGAGCGAGAGGTCCGTTGCGGTCGACATGTCGGCCATCGAACCACCGTCCGGGGGATCGCGCCAGCAAGGGAAGGCTGCCCTGACCGGGGGTTTCCTGGTGAGGTTCGCCTTACCTGACCGGCTCGGGTCCGGTCCGCCAGACCCGGGTCGGACGGCCGCTCAGGGGGTGCGGGAACGGCGGGCCGACGGGCGCGAACCCGGCGCTGCGGTAGAGCGCGACCGCGGGGGCGTTGTCGTCGAGGGCGTGCAGCTCGCAGCGGTCGTGGCCGGCCGCTGCGGCTGCCTCGACGGCGGCGGCGAGCAGGCGTCGGCCGAGGCCGTGCCCCTGCGCGTGCGGCGCGACGGCGAGCAGGCTGAGGTACGCGGCGTCGCTCGCCGGGCCGCCACCGGTACCGGGGGCCGACACGAGGGCGAAGCCAGCGACCGGCGCCGTGCCGTCACGGGTGCCGTCGGGGCGCGGGCCCGCGTCGGCGACGACCAGGGCGACGCGGTCCGCGGCGAACTTGTCGCGGGCACGCTCCCGCACCGCGTCCGACGGCGGTTGCCCGTCCCGTGCGGCCACGGCGGCGACCCAGAGCTCGGTGCAGGCCACCGCGGTCGTCTCGTCGTCCGCGGTCCGCACGACGAAGGACGAAGGACGACCCGATCACCGTTCCACCCTACGCCGGGCCGCCCCGCCGACCGGGTCAGGTGGTCGCGCGGGCGCCGACGCGGTACCCGGCACCCCGGTGCTCCTCGGGCAGCCGGTCCCCGCGGCCGTGCAGCTTGTGCCGGAGCGACCCCGGCGTGTAGCCCTCGGGGTAGGCGCCGCGTGCGCGGAGCTCCGGGACGACGAACTCGATGACGTCCTCCCACGTGCCCGGGGTCACCGCGTAGGCCAGGTTGAACCCGTCGACGTCGGTCTGCGCCTGGATGTCGAGCAACTGCTCGGCGATGGTCGCTCCCCCGCCGACGGCCACCGGACCGAGCCCACCGATCGCGGTGTGCCGGGCGAGGTCGCGGATCGTCCACGCGGTGCCGTCCTCGCCCGTGGCGGCGGAGATGTTCGCCGCCGCGGACTGGATCGCGTTCGACTCGACGTCGCCGAGCGGCTCGTCGAGGTCCCACTGCGACAGGTCGACGCCCATCCAGCCGGAGTTGAGCACGAGCGCGCCGAGCTCGGAGGCGTACGACAGGTAGTCCTCGTACTTCGCCTGGGCGGCCTCGTCGGTCGCGTCGGTGATCACGGTGAGGAGTGTGTAGATCTTCGCGGCGTACCGGTCGCGCCCGGCGGCCTCGAGCGCGTCCCGGATCCTGCGCACGGTCGCGGCGAGCTGCGGCAGCGTCGGCGCCCCGACGAAGATCGCCTCGGCGTGGTCGGCGGCGAACGCGATGCCCCGCGGCGACGCACCCGCCTGGTAGATCACCGGGGTGCGCTGCACCGACGGCTCGGACAGGTGGATGCCCGGGACGTCGAAGTGCCGGCCGTGGTGCTCGATCGGGTGCACCTTCGCCGGGTCGGTGAAGACGCCGGACGCGCGGTCCTCGACCACGGCGTCGTCCTCCCACGACCCCTCCCACAGCTTGTAGAGGACCTCGAGGTACTCGTCCGCGACGTCGTAGCGGTCGTCGTGGCCGAGCTGGTCCGTCTGCCCCATGTTCCGTGCGGCGCTCGGCAGGTAGCCCGTGACGACGTTCCAGCCGACGCGGCCCTTCGTCAGGTGGTCGAGCGTCGACACACGGCGCGCGAACGGGTAGGGGTGCTCGTAGGCGGTGCCCGCGGTGATGCCGAAGCCGAGGTGCTCGGTGACCGAGGCCATCGCGGACACCAGCAGGATCGGGTCGTTCACCGGCACCTGGGACCCGGTCCGCAGCGCGGCCTCGTTCGAGCCGCCGTACACGTCGTAGGTCCCGAGCACGTCGGCGATGAAGATCCCGTCGAAGGCCCCGGCCTCGAGCGTGCGGGCCAGGTCCGTCCAGTACGACAGGTCCCGGTAGCTGCGGGAGCGGTCGCGGGGATGGCGCCACAGCCCGGAGGACTGGTGCGCGACGCAGTTCATGTCGAACGCGTTGAAGCGGATCTGCCGGGGCGCGGGCTCGTTCGTCGGGGTCACGCCGCGACCGTACGACGCCCGGGACGGTCCGGTCACGGACGGTGACGATCCGTGACGCACCGCGACGCCGTGTGACACGACCGGCGGCGGACCCGACCTGGCACGATGGCGACATGCCCGTCGTCGAGTCGCGCGTCACCGTCCCCGTCCCGGTCGAGGTCGCGTTCGCGGTGTCGCAGACCCAGGGCGCGACCCGGAAGCGCTGGGACCCGTTCATCCGCCGCCAGCACCTGATCGACGCGACCGTGCCCGCGAAGGGCGTCCGGACGTACACGGTGCAGCGGTTCGGGCTCGCGATGGAGAGCGAGTACGTGTCGTACAACCCGCCGTCGAACGTCGGGATGAAGATGACGAAGGGCTCGTGGTTCTTCGAGAAGATGGGCGGCGGCTGGCGCTTCACCCCCGTCCCCGACCGGCCGGACAACACGCTCGCGGTCTGGCGCTACAACTTCACGTGCCGACCGGCCTGGCTCGCGCCGATCGCCGAACGGATCGGCACGGTCGTGCTGCAGCGGGACATCGACCGCCGGATCCGGGGGTTCGCCGCGGGCTGCGTGGACCCCGTCGTGCTCGCCGCGATCGACGTCTGACCGCGGGCCGGCGTCAGCGGGCGAGCGCCTGCTGCGCCGCCGTCTCGGCCGCGACCCACGCGAGCATCCCGCACTTCACGCGCATCACGAACTTCGAGACGCCGTGGAACGCCACGAGGTCCTCGAGCACGTCTTCGTCGGGCTCCCCCGCGCCGCGCGACCGCATCATCTCGCGGAACGCCTCGGTGAGCGCGAGGAGCTCGGGAACCGTCCGGCCGACGGCCATGTCGGTCAGCACCGAGGCCGACGCCATCGAGATCGAGCACCCGTCGCCCTCCCACGCGAGCGCGGCGATCCGGTCCGTGCCCGGTTCGAGCCGCACCCGCACGGTGATCTCGTCGCCGCACGTGGGGTTCCGCTCGAAGTGCTCGGCATCGGCGTCGGTGAGCGGCCCGTGGCCGTGCCGCGCCTTCGCGTGGTCGAGGATGACCTGCTGGTAGAGCGCGTCGAGGGAGCTCATGCGCGGTCCTCCCCGGTGGTGCCGGCCGCGGGGTGGGCCGCGTCGTCCGCCCCGAAGTAGCCCCGCACCTCGGCCACGGCCCGGACGAAGCGGTCGACGTCCTCGTCGGTCGTGTACACGTACGTGCTCGCCCGGCTCGTCGCGGTCAGGCCGAGTCGGCGGTGCAGCGGCTGGGCGCAGTGGTGGCCCGACCGCACCGCGATGCCCTGCGCGTCGAGGTACTGGGAGACGTCGTGCGCGTGCACGCCCGCGACGTCGAACGCGACGAGCCCGGACCGGGGCACCCCGACGGGCGGCCCGACCACGCGGACACCGGGGACCGTCGCGAGCCCCTCGAGCATGCGCTGCGCCAGGGCCTCCTCGTGGTCGCGGACCCGGTCGGTGCCGATGCGCTCGAGGTAGCGGACCGCCTCGGCGAGCGCGACCGCCTGCGACACGGGCTGCGTGCCGGCCTCGAAGCGCTCGGGGGCGGGCAGGTAGTCCGACGACTCCATCGTGACGGTCGTGATCATCGAGCCGCCCGTGCGGAACGGCGGCAGGGCGTCGAGGAGCTCGCGCCGGCCCCACAGCACGCCGATGCCGTTCGGGCCGAGCATCTTGTGCCCGGAGAACGCGGCGAAGTCGACGTCGAGCGCGCGGACGTCGAGCGGACGGTGCGGTGCGGACTGGCAGGCGTCGAGGACCACGAGGGCGCCGTGCTCGTGCGCGGCGGCGACGACCTCGGCGACCGGGGCGACCATGCCGGTCACGTTCGACACGTGCGCGAAGGCGACGACCCGGGTGCGCTCCCCGATCATCCCGACCATGTCGTCGGCGGTCCAGGTGCCGTCGTCGGCGACGGGCACCCAGCGCAGGGTCGCACCGGTGGTGGCGGCGAGCTCCTGCCACGGCACGAGGTTGGCGTGGTGCTCGGCCTCGGTGACGAGCAGCTCGTCGCCGGGTCCGATGCGGAAGCGCTCGGCGGCCGCTCCCCCGCGGCCGTGGCTGGCGTTGGCGATGCCGTACGCCACGAGGTTCAGCGCGTCGGTGGCGTTGGCGGTCCAGACGACCTCGGACGGGCTCGACGCCCCGACGAAGCGGGCGACGGTGGCACGGGCGTCCTCGTAGGCGTCGGTCGCCAGGGCCGCGAGCGTGTGGGCACCGCGGTGCACTGCGGCGTTGTCGCGCTCGAGGAACCGGCGCTCGGCGTCGAGGACCTGCACGGGCCGCTCGGCGGTGGCCCCGGAGTCGAGGTACGCGAGCGGGGCGCCGTTGACCTCCTGGTGCAGGATCGGGAAGTCCCGGCGGATCGCCTCGACCTCGGCGGCGGTCAGTGGCCGGGTCGGCACGTGCGGAGCGGGGGCGTCGGTCACCACACAATCGTGGTCCCCGACGGCCCCCGCGTCCAATCGCCCAGAGCGGACACCGACCGCGCGGCCGGTCCCCGCGCGGACGGCCTACTGGTTGCCGATGTGCTCGTCCGCGGTGTCGCGGGCGCCGTCGATCTTGTCGTCGTACTTGCCCCCGGTGGCCTTCTTGACCGCGTCGGCGACCCCGTCGAGCACCTTGTCGCTGATGCCCTCGGCCTTCTCGCTCTTCAGGGCGTCCTGCACCTTGCCGTCCTGCAGGAACTGCTGTGCCTTCTTGGTGATGTCGTCGAACCCGGCCATCGTGCCCTCCTCGTCGTGCGGCGGAGCGGTGCACCCCGCGCTGCCGCCGATGCTAGGCCGACCGCCCCCGCGACGTCCGCGTCGGACAGAGCGGCCCCACGACGCCCGCGTCGGGCCGACCGATGCCGCGACGTCCGGCGGTCCTGCACCCGGCGCGTCAGGTCATCTGCGCGCTGCGCCGGCGGGCGAGCAGGTACCCGACCGCGACCGAGCCGGCGACCGCGAGCATGGACGGCACGAGGACGTCCGTGCCCTCCTGGGTGAACTCGACGACGAGCACGAGCGCGGTGAAGGGCGCCCGCATGGTCGTTGCGAGGAACGCCGCCGCCCCGACGAACGCGAAGGACACGAGCGTCGAACCGTCCGCGGGCCAGAGCAGCACCCACGCACCGCCGAGGGCCGCACCGACCGCCGAGCCGATCGCGATCGACGGGGTGAGCGTGCCGCCCACGGCACCGGCGCCGATCGTCGCCGACGTCGTGATGGTGCGGAGCACGGCGAGGAGGAGCAGGAACACGATCGGGCCGACCCCGGCGAAGTCGGGCGCACTCGTCGTCGCGTTCATCGCGACGAGCCCGAGCGCGCGTCCGTTGCCGAGGATGTCGGGGAACGGCACGGCGATGAGGCCGACCATCGCGAAGACGACCGGCAGCACGACGAGCAGGTGCCACCCCTTCGGCGCGGTCGCCTGCAACCGGTTCGTGAGCTTCACGAACCCGACCCCGGCGAAGCCCAGGAGCGGGCCGACGACCACCGCCCACACGAGCAGCGACGGCGACAGGTGCGTGGCCGGCACGTGGTAGAGCACCTCGTCGGGGATCACGAGGCGGGCGGTCACCGCGGCGATCGCGCTCGTGGCGAAGGCGGGCAGCGCGGTGGCGAAGGTGAGCTCGCCGAGCAGCACCTCGACCGCGAAGAGCGCGCCGCCGAGCGGGACGTCGTAGACGGCGGCGAGACCGGCCGCGGCACCGCACGCGACGAGGATCTTCCGCTCGCGGTCGGTCAGCCCGGCCTTGACGGTGACGACCTGGGCGAGCCACGCCCCGACCTCGCGCGGGGCGACCTCCTTGCCGATCGAGGCGCCGAGCCCGACCGCGAGGATCTGCACCCCCGCGTTCGCGAGGGTCGCCAGCGCCGGCATCCGCTTCCCGCCCACGGCGGCGGGCACGGAGACGACCGGTCGCCCCCAGCGCCGGAGCGCCCACCAGGCCACGCCCGTGAGGACACCGGCGGCGGCGAGCGCGAGGAACCGGTTCCACCCGGACGGCGCATCGGCTGCCTCGAGGTGTCCGCCGAACGGGTACCCGAACGCGACGAACTGGATGAGCTGCAGCGCCAGCCAGACCGTGATGCCGGCGACGCCGCCCGCCAGGCCGACGAGGGCGGTCACCACCGCGAGCTTGACGGCCCAGACCGGCGTGGACGTGCGTGTCGCGGTTCCGGTCTGCGGCATGCCGGGAAGCCTACCGGCCCGCCGGGGGTCGCCGGGGGCGACCGCGTCACGGACGGGAGGCGCGGCGCGGGCCCGCCACGCGCCTCCCGTCCGCCCCACGGGGACGACGGGAGGGACGGGGTGGGCCCGGCACGCGCCTCCCGTCCGCCCCACGCGGACGACGGAAGGGACGGGGTGGGCCCGGCACGCGCCTCCCGTCCGCCCCGTCGCGGTCAGACGGCCGTGACGTGGAACGGCACCACGCAGTCGGCCGGCAGCAGCGGGACCTGCAGCCCGACGGTCTGCAGCACGCGTCCGGTGGCCGTGCGGTCGCCGCTCCACCACGCCGGCGGCGTGACCAGGTGGGCGTCGCCGAGGACGACCGGATCGACGCGGTACCGCGTGTCCGGGTCGAGGTCGCGGAACAGCATCGGGCCGGTGCCCGACACCTCGGACCGGCCGACGCTCGCGAGGAAGAACACGGCCTCCCGCCGGTCGGGTGCGACGACGCCGTACACCCGGCGGGTCGGGTCGACCTCGTCGACGCGGACGAGGTCCCCGCCGTGCAGCAGGGCTCGCCACCGCTGGTGCAGGGCGATCCACTCGGCGAGCACGGCTTCCTCGTCCGGCGTCGCGAGGGTGAGGTCCCACTCGATGCCGAAGTGCCCGACGAGCGCGGTCCCGGCGCGGAACGACACGTCGTGGACGCGTCCGGTCGTGTGGTTCCGGCCGCTCGCGACGTGGGCGCCGAGGAGCTCGGGCGGGAGCAGCTGCTGCGTCCAGCGGTGCATCTCCTGGCGCTCGGCCGGGTCGATGTCGTCGGACACCCAGACCCGGTCGGTGTGCTCGAGCACGCCGAGGTCGACGCGCGAGCCGCCCGACGAGCACGACTCGATCTCGAGCGCCGGGAACCGCTCCTTGAGCGTCGCCATCAACCGGTACGTCGCCAGGGTCTGCTCGTGCACGGCGGCGCCGCCCCCGGGGTGGCCGGCCTCGACGAGGTCGCGGTTGTGGTCCCACTTGACGTAGTCGACGCCGTACTCCCCGATCACGGCGGTCATCCGCTCGAGCACGTACGCGAAGGCCTCGGGGATCGCGAGGTTGAGCACCTGCTGGTCGCGGGAGCGCACCGGCAGGCGACCGTCGGCCTGCATGATCCACTCGGGGTGCGCGCGGGCGAGGTCGCTGTCCTCGTTCACCATCTCCGGCTCGAACCACAGCCCGAACTGCATGCCGAGCGTACGGACGCGGTCGACGATCGGCCCGAGGCCGTCGGGCCAGACGTCCTCGTCGACGTACCAGTCACCGAGCCCGGCGTGGTCGTCGCGGCGGTGCCGGAACCAGCCGTCGTCGAGCACGTACCGCTCGACCCCGAGTCGTGCGGCGCGCTCGGCGAGGTCGGTCAGCCGGGCCAGGTCGTGGTCGAAGTACACGGCCTCCCAGACGTTGATCGTGACCGGGCGCGGCGAGGTCGGGTGCTGCGGGCGGCTCCGGAGCCAGCGGTGGAACCGGCGCGCCTGGTCGTCGAGGCCGTCGCCGTAGGCGCCGTACACCCAGGGGCCCTCGTAGGTCTCGCCCGGTGCGAGCCGCACCTCGCCGGGCAGGAGCAGCTCGCCGCCGCCGACGACCTGGCGCCCGGTCGCGAGGCGCTCCGCGAGGTGACGGTGGTTGCCGCTCCACGCGGTGTGCACGCCCCAGACCTCGCCGCGGGCGAAGCCGAAGCCGGGCTCGCCGACGCTCAGGACGGTCGCGGCGTCGGAGCCCGTGCGGCCCTTGCGGTTGTCGCGCTCGTGCGTCCCGACGACCAGGGCCCGGCGCTGCGGCGTGCGCTCCTTGCCCCAGCGGCCGGCGAAGTCGAGGACCTCGCGGGCGCGGGGCGGGACGGGCAGCGCGACCGTGAGGTCCTCGACCGTGTAGACACCCTCGCCCGTGTTCGTCACGGCGGCCCGTGCGCGGACGAGCCCGGAGACGAGCACCTCGACCGTGACCCGCACGGCGAGCCCGGCGGTCCGGTCCTCGGCGTCGGCGACGACCGCGGTGTCCGTGACCTCGAGCGCCGTGACCGTGAACGCGGGCGACCAGTCCCGACCGTCCCGGTGCCCGGACAGTCCGGGGCGTCCGGTCCAGCCGCGGTGCGGCTCCGGCAGCACGGCGAGGCGCACCGGCACGTCCATCTCGTTCGGGGCGACCGGCATCACGTCGGCCGCGGCCATCGCTGCGAGCGCGGTGTCGTCGAGGTCACCGAGCGCCGCACCCCAGTGCAGGACGGCGGGCAGGGCGGCGTCGCGGCAGTCGAGCACGAGGGACACGCCCCCTGCGGTCAGGTGGACGATCCCCGAGGTCGGCGCGGAGGTGGTGTCGGTGGGCATCGTTGCTCCTGTCGGCGGCGGTGGCAGGACGAGCCTCGCGGGTCTGGGAGCGCTCCCGCAACCCGACGCGCCAACGCGACGGGAACCGCGGCGCCCGGACCGGGCCGCGGTGCCCGGTCAGGGATGGTGGCGCCCGGTCAGGGATGGCGGTGCCCGGTCAGGGATGGCGGTGCCCGGTCAGGGATGGCGGTGCCCGGACGGCGGGCGCGCCGCCGGGTGGGTCAGAACCAGCGTTTCACCTTGAACACGACGTACAGGACGACCGCGAAGAGCACCATCGCGACGATCGACAGCGGGTAGCCCCACGTCCAGCTGAGCTCGGGCATGTGCGTGAAGTTCATGCCGTAGATCGCCGCGATGAGCGTCGGCGCGAACAGGATCGCCGCCCAGCCCGAGATCCGCTTCGTGTCGTCGTTCTGCTTCTGCGCCGCCAGGGTCGCGTCGACCGTCAGGGCGTTCTGCAGGAGCTGCCGGAACGTGTCGAGCCGCTCGACCGTGCGGATGGCGTGGTCGAGCACGTCCCGGAACCGCCGCTGCATCTCGACCGGCAGGTGGTACTTCTCGGCGCCGCGGTGCAGGTTCTCGATCATGCCGATCAGGGGTCGTGCGGCCCGCTGGAAGTCGACGACCTCGCCGAACAGCTCGTAGATGCGCTTCGAGACGCCGGGGACGCCCGCGAACAGCTGGTCCTCGATCTGGTCGATGTCCTCCTCGAGCCCGTCGATCACCGGGGCGTACCCGTCCACGATCGAGTCCATGAGCGCCCAGAGCTGCGCCTGCGGGCCGACCGTCACGAGGCCCGGCTTGCCGCTCATCCGCTGCAGGGCCCGGGGCACCGCCTGCGGACCGCGCGGGTCGGCGGGCACGACCGCCAGGAAGAAGTCACTGCCGACGAACGCGTGCACCTCGCCGAATTCGACCTCCTCGCGGTCGTCGTGGTACACCGCGGGCTTGAGGACCGCGAACAGCGTCGAGCCGTACCGTTCGAGCTTCGGGCGCTGGTGCCCCTCGGCCGAGTCCTCGACCGCGAGCTCGTGCAGGCCGAGTGCGACCGCGACGTCGCCGAGTTCCTGCGCGTCGGGTCGGTGCAGCACGATGCACGCGGTCGCGCCCTCCTCCCCCACCATGCGGAAGGTGGTCTCCAGCGAGGGGCAGACGATCGGCGCGATCCGGTCGACGTAGACGGTGTTGAGCTCGACGGTCACGCTGGCCACCGTACGCACGGCCGGACCCGCGCGGACGGGACGCGCCCGCGGGGGTGGGTCGCGCCTCCCGTCCCGCCCGTCGTTTCCGGGGAGCCCGGTCCCGGCCGGGGCGCGTCCGGACGCGGACACCGGGTCCGGCCCCGGTCGTCCCCCGCAGGCTGGGCGCGCGCTGCGCGCGCGGTCGGGCGGACGGCCTACGGTCCAGGTCATCAGCATGCTGACGATGGGAGTGGACATGGGCAAGGCCTGGAGGATCGTGGTCGCGGCGAGCGCGGTCGTCGCGGTGGTCGGCGGCTTCCTCGGATCCGGCGCGGTGGTCGGGACGCCGATCGCGCAGGCGTCCGGCGGGGCACTCTCGGCGTCGTCGACGGCCATCGCGCCCGACGGACCGGCGTTCTCGATCTGGAGCGTCATCTACCTCGGGTTGGTCGCGTACGCGGTGCGGCAGTGCTTCCGCACCGCCGACGACGCCCGGCACCGTGCGATCGCCCTGCCGGCGACGCTGTCCCTGCTGCTCAACGCCGCGTGGATCCTGTCCGTGCAGTTCGGCGCGCTGTGGCTGAGCGAACCGGTCATCGTCGCGCTGCTCGTGGTGCTCGTCTGGACGTTCGTGGTGCTGCGGCGGAACCCGGCCGCGGGGACGGCCTCCGGGTCGGGCCTCGTCGAACGGGTGCTCACCGACGGGACCTTCGGGCTCTACCTCGGGTGGCTGTGCGTCGCGACCGCGGCGAACACCGCCGCGGTGCTGTCGGCCGCGGGCTTCCGGGGCTTCGGGCTCGGGGAGGACCTCTGGGGTGTGGCGGTCGCGCTCGTCGCCGGGCTCGTCGGCGTGCTGCTCGCGGTCTGGGACGGCGGCCGGATCGCCCCGACGCTGTCGATCGCGTGGGGGCTCGCGTGGGTCGCGGTCGGGCGGCTCGAGGGGCCGCTCGTGTCCGTGCCGACGGCGGTGGCCGCGGTGGTCGCGGTCGCCGCGGTGGTCGTCACGACGCTCGTGGTGCGCACGCGCGTCGGCTGGGTCGGCGGCCGTTCGGCCGCCCGCCCCCGGGCACGGGTGGCGTAGGCGGGCGGCTGCCGCCGGCGGCCGGTCACGGGCCCGACGGTCGGCTTCGCGAGGGCGACAGCCGGTGACGCGAGGGCCGCGGCCGACCACGCGAAAGCGACAGTTCCCCGCCGATGGTCGGCGGGGAACTGTCGCTTCCGCGTGCATGACGAGCGCCCGGGGGCGCGAAGTGTCGCTCCCGCGGACTCGTCGGTGCGGAAGCGGGCGGGCGTGATCTGTCGCTCCCGCGAGGTGGTCGGCCGGCGGTGGCCGACCCGGGTCAGCGCGCGGCGGGCGTCAGGCCGTGGGCAGCGGCGACCGCCTCGTTGACGACCTCGCCCGCGTGCACGTTCACGCCCTTCGCGAGCGCCGGGTCCGCCGCGGTCGCGCGCTCCCAGCCCTGGTCGGCGATCGCGAGGGCGTACGGCAGCGTGGCGTTCGTCAGCGCGATCGTGCTCGTGCGCGGCACCGAGCCCGGCATGTTCGCGACGCAGTAGTACACCGCGTCGTGCACCCGGAAGGTCGGGTCGTCGTGCGTGGTCGGCCGCGAGCCCTCGAAGCAGCCGCCCTGGTCGATCGCGATGTCGACGAGCACCGACCCCGGACGCATGTCGGCGACCATCGCGTCGGCGACGAGCTTCGGCGCGGACGCCCCCGGGATGAGGACCGAGCCGACGACGAGGTCGGCGTGCTGCAGCGCCTCGGCGATCGCGTGCGAGGACGAGCGCAGCGTCGTGACCCGACCGTCGAACCGGGCGTCGAGCGCGCGGAGGCGCGGCAGGCTGATGTCGAACACGGTGACCTCGGCGCCGAGGCCGAGCGCCATCGTGACCGCGTGCTCCCCCGCCACGCCGCCGCCGATGACGACGACCCGGCCGCGCGGCGTCCCGGGCACCCCGCCGAGCAGCAGCCCGCGGCCGCCGTTCGTGCGCATCAGGTGGTACGCGCCGACCTGTACGGACAGGCGCCCGGCGATCTCGGACATCGGCGACAGGAGCGGCAGCGAGCGGTCCGGCAGCTGCACCGTCTCGTAGGCGATCGCGGTGGCACCGGACCCGACGAGTGCGGTCGTCAGCGGTCGGTCGGCGGCGAGGTGCAGGTACGTGAAGAGGACCTGGCCGGGCCGGATCGACGCGTACTCCGAGGCGACCGGTTCCTTGACCTTGAGGACCAGCTCGGCACGCGCCCAGACCTCGGCGGCGGTGTCGACGACGGTGGCACCGGCGGCGCGGTACTCGTCGTCGGTGAAGGACGAGCCCTCGCCCGCCCCGGCCTGCACGAGCACCTCGTGGCCGTGCAGGGACAGCTCGCCGACGCCCGCCGGGGTCGCCGCGACGCGGTACTCGTTGTTCTTGACTTCGGTGGGGACGCCGATCAGCATCACGGACTCCTTCGTGGGCGGTGCAGGTCAGCCCACGATGCGACGACGTTCGTCCCGACGGCGACGGTTCCGAACATCTGCTCGCCCGGACGCCGTTCGGTGCGACGGTGTTCGGTGGACGTCGTCGGCGCCGGCGGCTAGCGGGTCCGGAGGGACTCGCTCGGCAGCTCGCCGAACCGCGCGCGGTACGTCGCCGAGAACCGGCCGAGGTGCCCGAACCCCCACGCACGCGCGACGTCCGCCACGCTCGTGCCGTCCCGGTCCCCGCGGAGCAGGTCACCCCGGGCGCCGTCGAGACGGACACCGCGCAGCAGGTCGCCCGGGGTCTGGTCGAGGTGCCGTCGCAGCGACTGCTGCAGCCCGCGCGGGCTCAGGCCGGCCGCCGCGGCGATCTCCGGCGTGCCGATCGGGTCACGCGCGTGGGCGTGCACGTAGTCGAGTGCCCGCCGGAGCCGGTCGTGCTCGGGACCGTTCCCGGACACCGCCGAACGCCACCGGTCCCGGTGCGGGAACGCCTCGACCGCGGCGGTCACGAACGACTCGGCGACGGCGCGCTGGGCGACCGGGGTCAGGTCGTGCGCCCGGTCGAGCCAGGTGGACGCGTGCGCCCGCACGACCGACTGCCACGCCCGGATGCCCGCTCCCGAGGGACGGCGCATCGGGTCGAACGCGAAGTCGTCGTCACCGACGACGCTCCGGACGAAGTCGCGGTCGAGTTGCACGAGGTTGAGGCCGATGTCGCGGTGGTGCAGCTCGTAGGTGTCGGCGAACGGCAGGACCACGGGCACGCCGGGCTCGAGCTCGAACTCCTGCCCCCGGTACGTGATCGTGCTCGATCCGCTGCGCATCCACGCGATGACGAACTCGTCGTCGACCCGGCTCTCGGTGCGCAGGTCGACCAGGAAGCGTGACGACCGGAGCGACATGCGGTCGTCGCCGACGCCCGCGAAGTCCCACTGGGCCTGCGGACGGGTGCGGCGGACGCGCGGTGCGGTGAAGTCGTAGTCGCCGGTGAAGAAGGCGAGTGCCTCGTCGACGTCGGTGCCGACGAGGCGTCGGAAGTACCGGGGCGAGCCGTCGGTCGACGCGTCCGTGTCGACGGTCGCGGAGTCCGCACCACCGGCCGACGGGAGGCCCGGGGCGGGTGACGCAGGTCGCGCAGCAGCCGTGGTCGGCTGGCGGTTCTCGCGGGAAGGCACCATGCACCGGAGCCTAGGAGGAGCCACCGACAACGTCGGTCAGACCCTGACGCAGGTGGCGCGCCCGGACGCGCCGGACGGGCCGGTCACGGCTGCAGGATCGCCTGCCCGACGCTCTCGTCGAGGATCAGGTCGGTCACGAGTCCGGCCGCCAGCGCACCCTTCAGCGAGGCCGCCTTCGACCGGCCCGCGACGACGCAGACCCGGCGCGGCGCGCGCTTGATCGTGTCGAGGTCCGGCGCCCCCGCGCGGGCGTTCACCCCGATGTCCTTCCACGAGCCGTCAGCCCGGTAGAACACCGTCGAGACGTCCCCGACGACACCGGCCTCGGCGAGCTCGTCGCGGTCCTCGGGGTCGAGGTAGCCGCCCGAGTACACGTGCGACGGCACCGGTGCCTGCGGGGCGCCGACGCCGAACACGACGAGGTCCATCCGCTCGTGCAGGTCGAGGACCCGGCGGATCGACCGCTCGCGGAACAGCGCCTCCTTCGTCGCCGGGTCGTCGAAGAACGCCGGGACCGGGAACTGCTGCACGAACGCGCCGTACGCCTCGCCGAACCGCCGCAGGATCTCCGAGGCGTAGACGATGCCGGTCGTGCGGGTGTTCGCGGCGCCGTTGATCTGGACGACGGTCGACCCGTGCGTGGTCTTCGGCACGAGGTACCGGCTCACCGCGCTCACGGTCGACCCCCACGAGATCCCGACGACCATGTTCGACTCGACGTACTGCGTGAGGATCCGCGCGGCGGACAGGGCCACACGCTCGAGCCGGTCGACGTCGCTCGTGTGGTCGGGCACCGGGACGACGTGCGCGTGCACCCCGTACCGCGCACGGATGTTCCGGCTCAGCGCCGCGGCCTGGTCGAGGGGCGAGCGGATCTGGATGTCCACGAGCCCGGTGTCCCGCGCGTACTTGAGCAGACGCGACACCGACGACCGCGAGGTCGCGAGCTCGTCGGCGATGGCGTCCATCGTCAGGTCCTGCAGGTAGTAGAGGTGTGCGGCGCGCAGCGCCTGCTGGGTCCGCATCGGCTGCGCAGCGTCGCTCATGGGAACCGAGCATG
>Ga0308161_1003121_pt1 | contig 16472 bp, 10 predicted proteins | sample PhyFR2_FD_201034 | JGI IMG/M metagenome (GOLD analysis project Ga0308161, IMG submission 201034) | Phyllosphere microbial communities from UC Gill Tract Community Farm, Albany, California, United States - DLSLF.R2 | ecosystem: Host-associated > Plants > Phyllosphere > Unclassified | place: USA...
GCGCATCCGCGGGGAGTCGAGGCAGCGCGCGAGCGATGTCGTCGAGACGCGCCTCGAGCAGGGAATGGTCCTGCATCGTGTTGAACCCGGAGATCAGGAACGCGGATGCCGTGGCGAGCGCATCCGCAAGGCCTTCGGCGATCACCATCTCGCGGTTCGGCGGATCGTTCGCGAAGATCAGCCGATTGGCCGCGGGCGAGACGATGTCTCCGTCGACGAGGCGCACGGTCGCCCCCACCGGATACTGCACGATCAGGTGGGGGTCGAGCGTGTCGCGCGTGGCGGAGGACAGGACGGTGATGGCCGGGGGCAGCAGTCGTCGCACGTTGTCGTCGATGCTCACCAGATGCTGGACGCTGGGGACGCCGAGGCTGTCGAGCACCAGCCCCGCGCGCACCCCCGTGCCGCCGAGGGTCACGTCGTAGGCGAAGTGCCCCGCGAACCGCTCCAGGATCTCGGACGAGGCGACGAACCGCTCCGCGCCTGTGCCCGCCGCGACGAACGCGAGGATGGTCACCAGAAGGGAGCGCTCGTCGGTGATCGGCGCCGAGGGCGTCAACTCGTGTCGGCGCACGCGCAGCTCGCGCGCGAGTCGCTCGACCACGGCGGAATCCCACCGGAGCTCGAAGTCGACCGTTCCGCCGAGTCCGAGCACGAGCTGCCTGTCGCGTGCTGCCACGCCCGCTTCACCGATCATCCGACGATCGTCCTCCTCGTGGTCCCGGTCAGTACAGCTCGGCCTTGCCGTCTGCGCCGAACAGCCTGATCTTCTCCGCCGCGGTCGCCTTCATGGCGGCGATCGGTTCGGGCTGGATCGCGTTCGGCTCGCGCAGACGCTCATCGGTGCCGAGGATCTCGCGCATGCGGTTGTGGTACGAGACCTTGATGTCGCTCGAGATGTTGATCTTGTTCACACCCAGCTCGACCGCGCGCTTGAGCTCTGCATCGGGGTTCGACGATCCGCCGTGCAGTACGAGCGGGATGCCGACCGCCGCCTTGATCTGCTCGAGAAGGTCATGGCGCAGTTCGGGGTTCTTGTCGCTCGGGTACAGGCCGTGCGAGGTGCCGATCGCGATCGCGAGGCTGTCGACGCCGGTCTCCTGCACGAAGCGCACCGCGTCGTCGGGGTTCGTGTAGATGATCTCGGCCGCTCCCGACTCGCCGTAGCTGTCGTTCGCGCCGATGGTGCCGAGCTCGCCCTCCACCTGGATGCCCACGGCGTGCGCCGCCTCGACGACCTTGCGCGTCAGTGCGACGTTCTCCTCGAACGGCAGCAGAGAGGCATCGATCATGACCGAGGTGAAGCCGGACTTGATGGCGGTGATCATCTGCTCGTACGTGCCGCCGTGGTCCCAGTGGATCGCCACGGGAACGCTCGCCCGGTGCGCGCGCGAGTGCATGGCGGCGATCAGATCCGTCGTGACGTGCGACACCTCGTCGGGGTGGATGGCGATGATCACGGGGGCATCCAGCTCCTCGCTGATGTCGATGATGCCGGTGAACATCGCCCAGTCGCTGATGTTGAACGCGGGGATCGCGAAGTTGTGTTCGTTGGCGACGTCGAGGATGGATTTGCCGGTGTAGAGCACGTGTTTCTCCTGTTTCGTGGGGGTGAAGTCGAGGTCGGACGGATCAGCTCTTCACGGAGCCGGCCGTGAGACCGCCGATGAAGTAGCGCTGGAAGAAGAGGAAGAGCACGAGCACCGGGATCGACCCGAGCACGCTCATGGCCATGATCTGGTTCCACTCGTACGAGTGCTGCCCCATGAGCAGCTGGATGCCGATGGGCACCGTGCGCATGTCGATCGTGCGCGTCAGCGTGAGCGCGAACAGGTACTCGTTCCACGCGATCATGAACGTGTAGATGCCGACCGAGACGATGCCGGGGATCGAGATCGGCACCAGGATGCGCCACAGCGCGGTCATCGACCCCGCGCCGTCGACCCGCACGGCCTCGTCGAGCTCCTTGGGCAGCGTGTTGAAGTACCCCGTCATCATGATGATCGCGTAGGGCAGCGTGAACACCATGTACGTGAGGATCAGCCCGAGGTACGAGTTGTAGAGCCCGAGGGCCACCATGAGTCCGAAGTACGGGATGAGCAGGGTGATGGGCGGCACGGCCTGCACGCTCACGATCACCACGTTCAGGATGCGCTTGCCGCGGAAGTCGAAGCGGCTGAACGCGTACGCCGCCTGGATCGCGACGAGGAGGGTGAGGATGGTGACCGCGCCGGCGACGATGTAGCTGTTCAGGAAGAACCGCATCGTCTCGGGGTTGGTGAAGATCGCGACGTAGGCGTCGAACGAGAACGTGTCGGTGATCAGTCGCGGCGGCAGCTCGAAGATCTGCGTGTTCGATTTGAACGAACTCGACAGCATCCACAGCACGGGGCCGGCGGCGAAGACCGCTCCGAGGATCAGTCCGATCGTCACGCCGGTCTTCGCGACGCGGCGCTGGGCAACGATGGTGAGAGCCACGATCAGTCCCTCGCTTTCTGGTGACGGACGTAGAAGACGGCGAGGACCATCGACATGAGCAGGACGAGCACGGCCGACGTGGCGGCGAGCGAGAAGTCGTACTTGGCGAAGGCCAGCTTGTAGGTGAAGGTGCTGAGCACCTCGGTGACGTCGATGGGGCCGCCACCGGTCGTCATCCAGATGAGCGCGAACTGCTGGGAGGTCCAGATCAGATCGAGCAGCACGAGGCTGACGATGATGGGGCGCAGCTGCGGGATGGTGACGTTCCAGAACCTCTGCACGGCGCCGGCGCCGTCGACGGTCGCCGCCTCGTTGAGCTCGTTCGGGATGCCCTGGAGACCGGCGAGAAGGCTCACCATGAAGAACGGGTAGCCGGCCCAGATGTTGATGAAGATGATGGTGCCCAGCGCGAGCTGCGGTGAGGCGAGCCACTCGATGTCCGTGTTGAGGAGGAAGTTGACCACGCCGTTGGGGGCGAGCAGCATCCGCCAGAGCACGGCGATCACGGCGACCGTGAACAGCCACGGCAGGATGTAGAGGGCCCGGAAGAACGACCTCGAGAAGCGGCCGAGCAGCGGGCTGTTCAGCATCATCGCGAAGGTGAGTCCGAGGACGAGGTGCGCGACCACGCTCGTCACCGTGAAGAGGATCGTGTTGCCCGTGGCCTTCCAGAAGCGCGGGTCGGACAGGATCTCGACATAGTTCGCGATGCCGACGAACTCGGGAGACTTGTTCAGGATCACGTTGTCCTGGAAGGAGTACCCGATCACCATGACGATCGGAACGATCATCAGCACGAACAGCAGGATGATCGTGGGCGAGAGGAAGGCGTACGACTCGGTGGTCTTGCGCAGCTGGCGCCGGCGGCGCGACAGCGGGACCCCGGTGACGATCACCTCGGTGTCGTCGGACGTTCTCAGACTCATGGGACGCGTGGCTCCTTGATTGGTCGGGTGCCGCATCGCATCGGGGACGATGCGGCACCCCGTTCAGAGGGGAAGCGGAAGACTCAGAACTCCGCTTTCCAGGACTCCTGCGCCTTGTCGAGCGCGTCGTCGATCGACTGCTGGCCGTCGAAGGCCGACTGCAGCTGCTCCCCGAGCTGACGCATCAGCTCTTCGGCGACCGGGAGTCCGGTGAACTCATTGGCGGGATAGCCCGCCTGGTAGATGTCGAAGGCCGTCTTGAACAGCTCGTCGTCGTTCACGAAATCCGGCACCGACTTCGAGTTGCCGGGGAACGCCTTCGCCATCGTCGAGAGCTCGGAGTTGGTCTTCTCGCTCATCAGGAACGACACGAGCTTGAACGCGGCGTCCTTGTGCTCGGAGTTCTCGGCGACGCCGATGCCCCAGGATGCGTAGGGGATGCCTCGTTCGCCGTCGTAGCCGTCCTCCGCCGGGAGGGCGGAGATCGAGAACTTCAGATCCGGGTTGGTCTCGCGGATGAGGTTGATGTGCGCGAGGGAGTCGATCATCATGCCGACGCGGCCGTTGGTGAACTCCTCGACCTTGTCCTGCTCCTTCATCGTGAAGGAGCCCGAGGCGATCGATCCCGCGTCCCACATGTCGCCGATGAAGTTGACGGCCGAGGTGACATCGGCGTTCGTCAGGTCGGGCTGACCGTCCTTGAGCATCGAACCACCGGATGCCCACACCCACGACATGACGTCGTTCTGCACGCCGTTGGGCGCCTCGAGCGACAGCGGAAGAACCCAGCCGGAGGCGTCGTCGCCCAGAGCGGAGACCTTCGCCGCGGCATCCGCGAACTCCGTGCGGGTCGTCGGGGGCGCGGTGACGCCGGCCTCGGCCAGCAGCGTGTCGTTCGTGAACATCGGGTACACGAAGTTGACGACCGGGATCATGTAGGTGCTGCCGTCGACCTGGATCTGGCTCGCCAGCTCGCTGTCGTCGTAGTCGTTCTCCTTCATCAGTGCGCTGAGATCGGCGATCACCCCCTGCGAGGCGAAGTCGTTCACCCACGCGCCGTCGAGTCCGACGACGTCGGGCATCGTGCCCGAGGCGGCGCCGGCGAACAGCTGCTCCTTGGTCGAGGCGTACGGACCGCTCACGAGCTTGACCGTGATCCCCGGGTTCGCGTCCTCGAACTCGTCGATGAGCCCCTGGAACTCGCCGTCGGGGAGCTCGGGCTCCCACCACTGCGCGAACTCGATCGTCACGTCGCCGTCGCTCGCGCCGGTTCCGCTGTCGCCCGCCGCGCACCCTGCCACGGCCAGAACCGTCACGGCTGCCGTCGCTGCGCCGGCGAGCTTCAGAATGCGTCGCCCTCGCCCCACTGTGATCATCACTTCTCCTCTTCGAGATCGTGCCGCACACGCGCTTCGATGCTTGTTCGTGCGGTTTTGAGCCATGTTATGCCGACATTTGCAAGATAGTCAAGAGTTTTCCTGCGGATATCCGAGTTGTAACTACAGATTTCCTCGACTGTATCCCCGTCGTGGCCACTCTCGGGCCCCCATTACTGCACGTCGACGATTGCGGCTTTCTGCGCTGATCTGCGGCGTTCCGTGCGGCGATGTGCTACAGATGTGTGCATGGAAGCAACCGCATCGACGCCGAAGCGCCGACTCCCCGCCGGCCGCAAGGCAGATCTCGCCGCCTACGTCGAGCAGGTGGGCGAAGTCACCGTCGGCGGGCTCGCCGAGCACTTCAACGTCTCGATCGACACCATCAGGCGCGACCTCGATCAGCTCGACCGCGAAGGCGTCGTGATCCGCACCCACGGCGGCGCGATGAGCGCGGAAGGCCAGCTCAAGGATCGCGCGCTCGACGTGCGTCTGCGGATGCAGACCGAGGAGAAGGAGAAGATCGCGCGCCTCGCCGCCGGCCTGATCGACGACGGTGCGGTCGTGATGATCAACGCCGGCACGACCACTCTCGCCCTCGCCCGCGCGCTGCGCACGCACCGCGACCTCACGATCGCCACGAACAATCTCCGCATCCCCGCGGAGATCCCGCCCTCCGCATTCCGCGACCTGTACGTGTTCGGCGGGGCCGTGCGGGCGATCACCCAGGCGACGACGGGACCGGTGACGTTCACCATGACGCCGGGAGGGCCCGAGGTCGACATCCGGTGCGATCTCGCACTCATCGCGGTGGGCGCGATCGACGAGGCCGGGTTCTCGACGTCGAACATGGGCGACGCGAACATGATGGCCGAGATGATCCAGCGGGCGGATCGCACGGCGATCCTCGCCGACTCGTCGAAGTTCGGTCGCCGGCTCTTCGCACAGGTGACGACGCTCGACCGCGTCGACTACCTCGTGACGGACACCGCGCCGACGTCCGACTTCGCCGCTGCGCTCGCACAGGCGGAGGTCGAGGTCATCAGCGGCTGAGCCGCCGCGCACGACGAAGGCCGCCGGGATCGCTCCCGGCGGCCTTCGCCTGCATCACTGCGCGTTCAGTGTCAGAACCATCCGTGGAGCAGATCCCACAGCCAGTCGAGGATGCCGCCGATGATCCCGCCGATACCGCCGGCGCGATTCACCGTGACGGTCGCCGTCGCCTCATCGCCGTCGGCCTGAGCCACCGCGACCGTGTACGGCCCCGGCTTCGTTCCCTGGGGAACCTTCACCGTGGTCGAGAACGTGCCGTCAGCCCGGACCTTCACGGTGCCGACCTCGACCTCCTGCCCCTTCTTGGAGCGCAGGTCGACCGTCACGGTCTCGCCCGGCTCGTAGCCCTCTCCGCGGATCTGCAGCTTCTTGCCCGCCGCCACCTTCGAGGAGCCGAGCTCGATGGTGCCCGCGAACTGCTCGGGCTCCTCCTCGCCGGCGATCGTGAACGGCACCTGCACGGTCGTGCCCGTGCCGGCCACGGAGACCGTGAGCTGCTGTGCCCCGTAGATCCCCGAGGGGACCGTGAAGGTCAGCGACGCACGCCCCGCCTCATCGGTGGTGTCGACGATCGTCGGATCGACGGCACCCGAGGCGAGCTGCGCCTCTCCGAGAGACAGCGTCACCTCTCCCGGCGCCTGCTCACCCGCGCTGAAGGCCAGCGACGAGAGAGCGACGGTCACCTGGTCCCCGGCGCGGTAGCCGTCGGCATCCGGAGCACTGACCGAGACGCCCACCGCTCGCTGCGCGAGATCGGGAGTCGCGGTCTTGTTCGCATCGAACCAGTCGACCATGGACTGCAGGTCGATCTTGCCGGTGTCGCGCTTGCCCGCTCCGGACTTGAAGGTGCCGAAGTTGTCGCCACCCGCCGCGAGGAACGAGTTGGCGGCCACCGTGTAGTTCGCGGTCGGGTCGATCGCGGTGCCGTCGAGAGTGATCGACGTGATGCGCGAGCCCTGAGCGGCCGCGGGGTCGTACGTGTAGACCAGCCCCTCGGACACCCCCAGCTTGAGGAACGGACGAGCCGATCCCGCCGGCTGCCACTGCTCCTCGAGCACGCCCTTCAGCTGCGCCCCGGTGAGCGTCAGCGTGACCAGCGTGTTGGCGAACGGCTGCACCGTCGCCGCCTCGCGATAGGTGACGTTGCCCGCCGGGTCGTTCGCGTTCGACGACGCGTACGTGAGGTTGGCGCGGATTCCACCCGGGTTCATCAGAGCGATGTCGGCCCCGGTCGACCACTTCTGCACGTCGGCGACGAAGTTCCCGATGGTGGACTCTCCACCGCGGTTCTCGGAGCCGTTCGACTGACGGGCGCGGTTGAAGTCGGCCGTGATGTCTCCGACCTTCACCGCTCCGAGAACGTCGGCCTCGGCCTTCGCCTTGGCGACGATGTCGGCCACCTCCGGAACAGCCGGGTACAGCGGCTGGCCGGCCGAGGTGAGCGGCTTGATCTCGTTGGTGATCGAGAGCAGCTCCTTCGTCTTCGGGTCGACCTGGAGGTTCATCAGACCCAGGTTCTCGCCGTACTGCCCCGCCGACACGACGGGGCGACCGTCGATGACGTGGTTGTACGCGAGGTGGGTGTGCGCCGAGACGATCGCGTCCACATCGTCGTCGACCCCGTACACGATCTCGCCCAGCGGCGAGGTCGGGGTGATCGCCGACAGCTCGGTGCTCTCGGCGCCCTCGTGCACGAGCAGGATGACGACATCCGCCTCGCCGTTGGAGTCGTCGCCGTCGCGCAGGTCGTCGGCCACCGCATTCACCGAGTCGGCGATGCTGCGCACCTCGAGCCCTGCGATGCCCTCGGGCGACACGAGCGAGTCGAGATCCTCGGTGACGGCTCCGACGAAGCCGACGCGCACGCCGTCGAGCTCCTTGACCCAGGCCGGTGCGAGCGCGGGCTCGCCCGTCTCGGTCAGGAAGACGTTCGACGAGATGTACTCCCAGTCCGCGCGGTCCTGCACACGGTCGCGCAGGTCCTCCCAGCCCTGGTCGAACTCGTGGTTGCCCGCCGCGCTGACATCGAGACCGGCCGCGTTGAGCGCGTCGATGGTCGGGTTGTCGTCGTTGATGAAGGACGTGAACGTCGACGCGCCGATCAGGTCGCCGGCACCGGCGAAGATCGTGTTCGGGTTCGCCTCGCGGAACTGCTTGACGGCTCCGGCGACGACCGCGGCACCCGCGGCGGCACCGTCGGCCTCGATACGACCGTGGAAGTCGTTGATCGTCACGACGTCGATGCTGACGGGCGGCACCGCGGACGAGACGCCCACGATGATCGGATCGTGGTCGCTGGAGCGGAACGGCGTCCCCGCCTCGGTGGCGCCGAACGCGTAGCCGCGATCGCTCCACTCCGGGGAGTTGATGCTCCACACTCCCGCACCGGTGATGGATGCCGAGAGCGACGGCGATGCCAGCACGTGGTCGAGCGAGCCGAGCTCGCCGTCGAACGAGTACGTGTGCTGGTCCGGTGCCTTCTCCCGCGCGACATCGCTCCACCCCGCCGAGGTGAAGACGTCGATCGGGTCTTCCTTGGCGTAGGCGTTGAAGTCGCCGATGAGCAGGATGTCGGCGCTGCCGGTGGTCTGCTCGATCTCGTCGGTGAAGCCCTTGAGCGAGTTCGCCTGCTTCACACGATCGGCGTTGAAGAAGCCCTGACCATCGGCCGGCTCCGCACCGCCGCCCTCGGGCGCCGACTTCGACTTGAAGTGGTTCGCCACCACGGTGACGATGCGTCCGTCGATGTCGAACGCCTGCGCGATCGGCTCGCGGGCGTTGCCCCAGACGCTCTCATCCCTGACCGTCAGGCTGTCGCCGACCGTGTCGACCGCATCCTTCTTGTAGATGATGGCGCTCGTGATGAAGTCGGTCGTCGCCGCGTCGTTCAACTCGGCGGGGGTGCGCACGTAGTCCCACACGTCGTCGCCGAGTGCGTCGTTGAGACCGTCGACCAGGTCGGCCAGTGCCTCGTCGAGAGAGCCTCCGAGCTTGATCGAGTTCTCGATCTCCATCAGCGACACGATCTCGGCGTCGAGGCCGTTGATGGCGGCGACGATCTTCGACTTCTGGATCTCGAACTGCGCCGCGTTCGCCGCGCCTCTGGCGTTCGAGTTCGTGCTCTTCAGCGTCGTGAAGTAGTTGAAGACGTTGAACGACGCCACCTGCACGTCACCGCCGACCGACGGAGCCGAGTCGCTGCGCGGGTTGGTCGCGGTGAAGCCGGCCTTCAGGTCGGCGGGCGAGGTGCTGTCGATCGGCACCACCGGCTGCAGGCGCCAGTCGTCGAAGCCGTACTGCAGCACGTAGCCGCGGTCGCTGAAGTCGACGGTGTCACCGTTGCGGACCACGAGGTCCTTCGTGAAGTACGGCTGGTCATTGGGGTGGCCGTTGTTGGTGACCTGGATCGACCATCCGTCGTCGAGCAGGATGCGGTTGGCGCGGTTGGCGGCGGCGATCGCCGCCGCCTCGTCGCCCGGACGCGCGAGCTCGGTGCTCTTGACGTTCAGGTCTGCACCGGCGTTGAGCCACAGCGCCCCGAAGTTGTAGAGCTGGTGGCTGGAGGCCACGCGGTACGTGCCCTCGGGAGCCACGAGCATGTTCTCGAACTGCTCGCGGTCGGCGCCCACCACGGTGTCGGGGAGCGGCGTCACCTCGGGAACGCCCACCGCGGCCTGCACGACCGAGATGCCGGAGAGCGCGGTCGGGTTGATCTGCGTCTGCCCGAAGTACTCGCTGACCCCTCCGGTGACCGACACGAGATCGCCGATCTCGAGCGTGGGGGCCAGGGCGTTCAGGAACACGAAGACACCGTCGGAGGCACCGGGGGTCGCATCGGTGGCGCCGCCCGACCCCTGGGTCTGGATGACGATGCCCTTGTACCCGCCGGTGCGGTGGTCGGCCGTGACGATGCCCTGCACCGTGACGGTCTGGCCGTTCAGCGGGGAGACATCGGTCGTACCCTGCACCTCGGCGATCGACACGGCGGCCGGGTCGGTGCCGGGATCGGTTCCCGGGTCGGTGCCGGGATCCGTGCCTCCGGAGTTCTGCGGAGTGATGGTCGCCGAGAGCGCGAAGTCCGCGCGGTTGTCGTCGGTGTCCTTGCCCTCGGTGCGGTTCAGGGACTTGACGTCGGTGTTGCCGGTGGGGGGCGTCGCCGCGGTCTTCTCGAAGGTGTTCGAGGTGCCGTAGCCGAGCACGTCGATGACGCCGTCGACGCCCGTGATCGAGCCCGGGGTCAAGGTGACGGCGGCGGTTCCCTCGACGAGGGCCAGAGTGCCGTTGGTGCCGCTCGGGTTCAGCGTGCTCACCGCGTCGGCGGCCGGCAGAGCCGCGCCGTTCGCGCCGTTGCTGCCCGCCTGCACGAGGTAGTGCCCGCCCGCCGGGATGACGCCGGTCAACGGCGCGACGCCGTTGGAGGCGCCCGTGCCGGTCGCGGACCGGTACTGCAGCGAGAGACCGTCGAGGGTCACGGGAGCGGCAGTCGGGTTGTAGAGCTCGACGAACTTGTTGGTGAACGCGGCACCGGCGCTGCCGCCGGAGAGGTACGCCTCGTTGATGACCACCCCTGTGCCCGCGACATCGGCGGAGGCGGGCGCGGCGATCAGGGCGCTGGCGCCCAGGGCGGCGACGCAGGTGGCGGCGAGAACGCCGAGACGCCCTCGACTTCTGCGATCAGACCCGGGAACCTCGTGGTTCACGGCGTCGGGAGCGGACATCATCTGTGTTGTCTCCTCGGGGTATCTTCCGGCGGCGGCTCTCGTGAAACCGCGGCTGCGCGCACTCAGCTGACGCACATGTGAGCGAGCCTACGGAGGCCCTCGGACAACCTCAACGGAGTTTCCCGATTGGTAACCAAGCCCTCACCGAACGTCGGAAGACACCCCCGACGAAGGTGGAATACCGGACGCATCCCCGCTCGGATGCGCAACCGAGGTCGCGCAGACGCGCGGTCGGTCAGGTCGTCTCGCCCGCGGCCGCGTCGTCGAACTCCTCGACCTCGCGCTCCCAGGCGTCCTTCGCCAACCGGTACCAGAGGTAGAACGCGAAGCCGGCGAAGATCGCCCACTCCACCGCGTAGAAGACGTTGAGCCAGTTCACCGGCGACAGCTCCTCGGGCGCCGGGGAGGCGATGTCGGCGAGGCCCGCCGTGGCCGTCACCGAGGCGAGGTAGGGCCGGTAGACGTCGAGCTGGTCCGTGTCGTGCCAGTGGCTGAGCAGAGCGGCGGGCGACATCCGGTCCATGCGCTGCGGATCGTCCGCGGGCGGCAGCGTCGTGCCCTCGTCGGAGATGAGACGTCCGATGATCGTCGCCGACGACGGGCCGGAATCCAGCTCGTCGATCGCCGATTCCGCGACCTCGCGGTCAGCGGTCCAGCCGATCGCGACCGCGATCGACGTGCGCTCCGCGACCCGGAGCTGCCCCGTCACCCAGTACCCCTCGACGCCGTCGTTGAACCGGCTCGACACGACGAGGAAGTCGTCGGCGATCCAGGTTCCGGACGTCTCGACCTGCTGGCCGACCAGGGGTTCGGGAAGATAGACGCCTGGTTCGACCACGTCGGTCAGCGGACGCAGCTCCTCGGTCACGCCCGCCGGGGGCGGATCGGTCTCGATCGCGCGCTCGAGCTGCCACTGACCGAGCCACGCGAACACGCCGGCGACGACCAGGCACAGCACCAGCATCCCGATCCAGCGTCCGCGGAGCATGACCTCGCGGAGGGTCGGCGGGAACAGAGCGGGAGCACTCACGGCGTCGTGCAGAACCCTCAGGCCTCGTAGGGTGCGAGGACGACCTCGACCCGCTGGAACTCCTTGAGGTCGGAGTATCCGGTGGTGGCCATCGACTTGCGCAGCGCGCCGATCAGGTTCGCGGTGCCGTCGGCGACGGGCGCGGGACCGTAGAGGATCTCCTCGAGCGTGCCGATGCCGCCGACCTCGACGCGACGCCCGCGCGGGAGCTTCGGGTGGTGGGCCTCGGGACCCCAGTGGAACCCGCGGCCGGGGGCATCGGTGGCCCGGGCGAGGGCGACGCCGAGCATCACGGCATCGGCGCCCATCGCGAGCGCCTTGACGATGTCGCCCGAGGTGCCGACGCCACCGTCGGCGATGACGTGCACGTAGCGTCCGCCGGATTCGTCGAGGTAGTCGCGCCGGGCGGCGGCGACGTCGGACACGGCCGTCGCCATCGGCGCGTGGATGCCGAGGGTCGCCCGCGTGGTCGAGGCCGCTCCCCCGCCGAAGCCGACGAGCACGCCGGCGGCGCCGGTGCGCATCAGATGAAGGGCGGCGGTGTATGTGGCCGCGCCGCCGACGATCACGGGAACGTCGAGGTCGTAGATGAACTTCTTCAGGTTGAGCGGCTCGTCGACGCTCGACACGTGCTCGGCGGACACCGTGGTGCCGCGGATCACGAACAGGTCGACCCCGGCCGCCGCGACGGTGTCGTAGAACTCCTGCGTGCGCTGCGGGGTGAGGGAGCCGGCGACCGTCACGCCGGCCTCACGGATCTCGGCGAGACGCTGCGTGATCAGGGTCGGCTTGATCGGCTCGGCATACAGCTCCTGCATGCGCGCCGTCGCCTGCCCCTCGTCGAGGCCGGCGATCTCCGCCAGCAGCGGCTCGGGGTCGTCGTACCGCGTCCACAGCCCCTCGAGGTCGAGGACGCCGAGTCCGCCCAGCTGCCCGAGCATGATCGCGGTCTGCGGGCTGACGACCGAGTCCATCGGGGCACCGAGCACGGGGATGCCGAAGCCGAACGCGTCGATGGTCCAGGCCGTCGACACATCCTCCGGGTTGCGGGTGCGCCGCGAGGGCACCACCGCGATGTCGTCGAACGTGTACGCGCGACGCGCGCGCTTGCCTCGGCCCAGCTCGATCTCCATGGTCACCCCGTAAGCCTACCGGGCGCGCGAGACACCGCCCACGGCTGGAAGACTGGAGGCGAGGACGGGAGGCACCATGTCGGATGCGGTGGAGGTCGCGGTCGTCGGCGGCGGCGTGATGGGACTCGCGACAGCCTGGGAGCTCACCCGCCGCGGTCTCTCCCCCGTCGTCTTCGAGAGATTCACGCGAGGGCATCACCAGGGCGCGTCCCACGGCGCGACCCGCAACTTCAACAACGCGTACGACGAGGAGCACTATCTCGATCTGCTCGTGCGCGCGAAGGCCGGTTGGGACGCCCTCGGCGACGTCGACGGCGCGCCGCTGCTGCGTCTGCACGGGCTGGTCACGCACGGTGCGGTGGACATCGCCCGCATCGCGCAGCGGCTGGACGAGCGCGGCATCCACGCCCGCATCCTGTCTGCGCGGGATGCGGCCTCCCGCTGGTCGGGCATGCGGTTCGATGCCCCGGTGCTGTTCTCACAGGACGCCGGTGTCGCGCGGGCGAGCGCCACGCTCGTCGAGCTCGAGCGTCGGATCGCGCAGGGCGGGGGCGAGGTGAGATGGGGCACCCCGGTGTCCCGGGTGCAGGAGACGGACACCGGTGTCGACCTCGTGCTCGACACCGGCACGATCCGCGCCGAGACCGTCGTGGTGACGGCCGGCGCGTGGACGCGGCGGATGCTGCCCGACCTCCCGCTCCCCCGGCTCCGGGTGACCGAGGAGACTCCGGCGCATTTCCTCCCCGTCGGTCGCGCCGACTGGCCCTCGCTCAATCACTATCTCGACGCCGGCCGGTATCCCGGGACCGTCTACGGGATGCCGACTCCCGGCGAGGGGGTGAAGGTGGGGTTCCACGGCGTGGGCGACGTCGTGGATCCCGACGGCAGACCGCACGTGACGACCCACGCGGAGTCGCTGGCCGACTACGTCGGCGAGTGGATGCCGGGCCTCGACCCGGCATCCGCCGTGCCGATCAGCTGCACGTACACCTCGACCGACGACAGCGCCTTCGTACTCGATCGCCGCGGGCGCATCGTGGTGGGGGCGGGGTTCTCGGGACACGGCTTCAAGTTCGCTCCCGCCATCGGCGGCGTCCTGGCCGATCTGGTCGTGGATCCGTCGGCGCGGGCGGCCGAGCCCTTCCGCCTGCGCTGAACCGCACCTCGATCATCCCCACCACCCCCTGTGGAGCGGGCGCCCCCAGTGCGCTCAGCGGCTGCGCACGACCCTCCCCTCGTCCCACACGGGGGCGTCGGCCTCGTACACCTCCCCGTCGGAGCCGAACATCAGGAACCGATCGAAGGACCGCGCGAACCAGCGATCATGTGTGACCGCCAGCACGGTGCCGTCGAACCGGGTCAGCGCATCCTCGAGCGCCTCGGCCGACTCGATGTCGAGGTTGTCGGTGGGTTCGTCGAGCAGCAGCAGACTGGCGCCCGAGAGCTCGAGCAGCAGCACCTGGAACCGCGCCTGCTGCCCGCCGGACAGGGACTCGAATCCCTGTTGCGCCTGACGCACGAGACCGTAGCGGTCCAACGCCGAGCTGGCGGCATCGCGCGGCATCCCCGCACGCCGTTCGTCGCCGCGATGCAGGATCTCGAGCAGGGTGCGGCCGACGAACTCCGGATGCGCGTGCGTCTGCGCGAACAGCCCGGGAACGACCCGCGCCCCCAGCGTGACCCTGCCGGTGTGACGGACGGCCTCGAGCTGCTCCCCCGTCGAGGTGACATGTCCTCGCGCGGGGTCGGGGTCAGTGCCGCCACGGGCGAGCAGGCGGAGGAAATGGGACTTGCCCGATCCGTTCGACCCCAGCACGGCGACACGGTCGCCGTACCAGATCTCGGCGTCGAAGGGCCGCATCAGGTCGGTGAGCTCGAGCCCCTGCGCGACCACCGCGCGTCTGCCGGTGCGCGCGCCGCGCAATCGCATGTCGAAGTCCTGCGCGGGCGGCCTCTCCTCCGGCGGGCCGGCATCCTCGAACCGCCGAAGACGCGTCTGGGCCGCCTGATACCTCGACGCGAAGCCGTCGTTCGCCGACGCCTTCACCTTGAGCGTGGCCACCAGGGTGCGCAGCTTCTCGTGCTGTTCGTCCCAGCGACGACGCAGCTCGTCGAGGCGGTCCATCCGGTCTGCGCGTGCACGGTGGTACGTCGAGAAGCCGCCGCCGTGCACCCACGCCGTGGCCCCGGCGCCGCCCGGCTCGAGGGTCACCAGCCGATCGACGCCGCGCGCGAGCAGTTCTCGATCGTGCGACACCAGCAGCACCGTCTTGGGCGTCTGGCGCAGCTGCTCCTCGAGCCAGCGCTTGGTCGGCACGTCGAGGTAGTTGTCCGGCTCGTCGAGCAGCAGCACGCCGTCGGGACCGCGCAGCAGCGCCTCCAGAGCGAGACGCTTCTGCTCTCCGCCCGACAGCGTGGTGAGCTCGCGGTAGCGGGCACGATCGAACGACACCCCGAGGGCCGCGACCGTGCACTGGTCCCAGACGGTCTCGTGCTCGTATCCTCCGGCGTCCGCGTACTCCGCGATCGCCGTGGCGTACGCCATCTGCGTATCGTGCTCGTCGCGCGCGATCAGCGCGTTCTCGGCAGCCTCCAGAGCCTCGGCCGCCTGGCGGATCCGACGCGGAGCGACCCGCACCAGCAGTTCGTGCACGGTCTGGCCGGGCTCACCGTGCCCGACGAACTGGTCCATCACGCCGAGACCGCCGTCGATCGTGACGACACCCTCATCCGGTGCCAGGTCACCGCGGATGATGCGCAGCAGCGTGGTCTTGCCCGCGCCGTTCGGACCGATCAGCGCGCTCGTCGACCCCGAGCCGACGCGGAACGTCACCTCGTCCAGCAGAGGTCTGCCGTCGGGGAGGGTCAGCGAGACCCCCGTCACATCTATGTATCCCACCGTGCGTGGCCGTCCTTCCGCCCGCCTGGCGAGCCGACCAGGCTATCAGGATCGGGCGACGACGACGATCACTCCCGGTAGTCGACCACCTTGACGACCTCGGTGCGCGGGGTGGCGGGGAGCAGCATCCGGAACTCCGTGCCGACGCCTTCGCTGCTCGCCACCTCCATCGATCCGCCGTGGGCGAGCACGATGGCGCGCGTGATCGTGAGTCCGAGGCCGACACCGGGCACGGCATTGCGGGTCGCGGTCGACGCCCGGAAGAAGCGGGTGAACAGCATGCCCTGCTCGTCTTCGGGGATGCCGACGCCGGTGTCGCGCACAGCGAGCTCGACCGTGCCGTCGAGCACGCGCACGGCCGCGCTCACGCGCCCGCCGTCGCCGGTGAACTTGATCGCGTTGGAGAGCAGGTTGTCGAGCGCCTGGCCGATCCGTCCCGCGTCGACCGAGATCCACACGGGCGCATCCGGCACCTCCGCCGTGATGTCGATCCCCTCGCGCTGCGCGTGCGGCCCGGAGGACGCCACCGCCTCGCGGACGAGATCGACGACGTCGGTCTCCCGGCGCTCCAGCGGAAAGCGTCCCGAATCCACCTGAGCGGTGAAGAGCAGATCGCCGACGAGGTTCAGCAGACGCTGCGCGTTGCGTTCGATGATGTCGACGAACTCCTGCTGGTCGGCCGTCAGCGGTTGCGCCGGATCGTTCTGCAGAAGGTCGAGGAAGCCGATGATCGCGCTCAGCGGCGTCCGCAGCTCATGCGAGATCATGCCCACGAACTGATCCTTCATGCGCGCGACCTCGACGGCCCGTGTCTCATCGGTGATGACGAGCAGGTACCCGTGCTGCGAGCCGTGGG